>JABLTT010056845.1_pt1 | contig 13384 bp, 15 predicted proteins | sample 7160061 | NCBI WGS metagenome assembly JABLTT01 (sample SAMN14651232, study PRJNA627086) | human gut metagenome | isolation source: feces | host: Homo sapiens
CAGAAGGTCAGCACCCTAAAGCAGATCGAAGACCTCAAGCTGCGGCGCGACTATGACAGTGCCGTGTCGATTTTGGAGCAGATACCGCCGGAAGTATTGGATTTTTACAAACAGCCTCATAAAAAAGAAAGGGAAAATGCCTATGATCGATGAGTGGAGCGGTTTTGCAGACCTGCTGGCCAACCTGATTGAGAAATACGCTTCGGAGTTAGATATTGAGAATATGCCCACTCCTTTAGCACCTTGTGATAGGATGAGCAACGCCGAAGTAAATCAAAAAGATTCTGATTCCAAGCAGGAAGTAGTTGAAAGCAAAATCGCCGCATGATATAATAAACGTGATATAAGTGTCCAAACAAGAGGGCTGGTCTACTCCCTGTCCTCTTGGAACATAAAAACGGAAGCAGATGGGAGCGTGAACAAATGGCGGAAGACAAGAACAGACCGGACCAGAGCCAGGGCGAGATTGTAATTTATCAGGCCGAAGATGGGATCACAAAGGTAGAGTGCCGGTTTGTAGACGAGACTGTTTGGCTGACACAGCAGCAGATGGCGGAACTATTCCATACGTCCAGAAGCAACATTGTGGAGCATATCGGCCACATCTATGAAGAAGGCGAACTGGATGAGACTTCAACCTGTCGGAAATTCCGACAGGTTCGACTGGAGGGCAACCGGCAAGTAACCAGAGAGTTGCCTTTCTATAATCTGGACATGATCATTTCTTTGGGGTACAGAGTAAAATCTTTGATTGCCACCCAGTTTCGCCGGTGGGCCACTGAGCGCCTAAAAGAATATATGATCAAGGGCTTCACAATGGACGATGAGCGCCTGAAAAATTTGGGTGGTGGCAACTATTGGCGCGAACTGCTGGAACGGATTCGGGACATTCGTTCTTCGGAAAAAGTGATGTATCGTCAGGTGCTGGATTTGTACGCCACCAGTGTGGACTATAACCCCAGGAGCGCGGAATCTGTTGCGTTTTTCAAAATGGTGCAGAACAAGCTTCATTATGCAACGCATGGACATACGGCTGCGGAAGTGATCTATGAGCGGGCCGATGCGGATAAGCCGTTTATGGGGCTTACCACCTTTTCCGGCGATTTCCCCACGGCAAAAGATATTGGGATTGCCAAGAATTATCTGACAGAGGAAGAACTTCGGGTTCTGAATCAAATGGTATCCGGTTATTTTGACTTTGCCGAGGTGCAGGCCATCCGTCACCGGCCCATGTATATGAGCGATTATGTGGAGCATCTGGACAATATTCTTCGGGCGACCGGTGAAGAAGTGCTGACCCATGCAGGAAAAATCAGTCATGCACAGGCGATGGAAAAAGCAAAAGCGGAATATAAACGCTATCAGGCACAAACTCTTTCCCCCGTGGAGGAAGAATATCTGAAGACCATTAAGCAGCTGGGAAAAGCGGCCAAGACAGAGGCGGAAAAGCAGGATGATTCTTCTGATCCAAGTTAAGAATGACCAATCCGCTTTTTGAATTGGCACCACATGAGGAAGATTACGATGCAGAAAGAAAAGATTAGAGTTTACACCTATACCAGAGTTTCCACCGCTATGCAGGTGGACGGCTACTCACTGGATGCGCAAAAGGCCAAAATGAAGGCCTACGCCGACTACAATGATTATGAAATCGTCGGTGAATATGAGGATGCGGGAAAGTCCGGCAAATCCATTGAAGGGCGGGCACAATTCAGCCAGATGTTGGAGGATATCAAATCCGGAAAAGACGGCGTGTCCTATGTTCTGGTATTCAAATTGTCGCGCTTTGGCAGAAATGCGGCGGATGTGCTTTCTTCCCTTCAGGTCATGCAGGATTTTGGCGTCAATCTGGTATGCGTGGAAGATGGCATTGATTCTTCCAAAGACGCGGGCAAATTGATGATCTCTGTTCTGTCTGCTGTGGCAGAAATTGAGCGGGAAAATATTCGTGTCCAAACCATGGAGGGCCGCATCCAAAAGGCAAGGGAGGGCCGCTGGAATGGCGGCTTTGCCCCCTATGGGTATCAGCTGGTGGATGGGAAGCTGATTATCAACGAGGAAGAAGCGGAGGCGATCCGCGTCATCTATGACCAGTATGTACATACAGATATTGGTGCAAACGGAATCGCTAAATATCTGGAGAACCATGGCATCCGCAAAATCCCCCGGAAGAATGGGAAGAATCCTCTGTTTGACGCACATTTGATTCGCTTGATTTTGAAAAATCCGGTGTACTGCGGGAAAATCGCCTATGGCCGACGCAAGACAGAAAAAGTTCGTGGCACAAGAAACGAATATAAACTGGTGGAGCAGGACAACTATTTGCTTGCAGACGGGCAGCATGAAGCGATTGTTTCGGAAGAAGTCTGGCAAGCGGCGCAGGTGAAGCTGCTGGCGCAGGCCAAGAAATACGAACACGTCAACCGCAGGAAAGACGAGCACGTACATCTTCTTTCCGGCATTGTAAAGTGCCCAGTTTGCGGAGCTGGGATGTACGGGAACAAAAGCATCAAGCACAAGAAAGACGGCACCAAGTACAAGGATTTTTATTATTATGGCTGCAAGCACCGTACCATGATACGCGGGCATAAATGTGACTATAAAAAACAGATTCGGGAAGAACTGCTGGACGATGCCGTTGCAGAAGTCATTGTAAAGCTGGTGAGCAATCCGAAGTTTGCTGCCATGATGCAGGAAAAGATCAACATGAAAGTGGATACAGACGCCATAGATCAGGAGATTGCAAACTACGAAAAGCAACTTCGCCAGCACTATTCCATCAAAACAAGGCTAGCAGAAGAAATTGACTCTCTCGACCCGGACGACCGGCACTATGTCCGGCGCAAGGCTGACCTTGATGACCGGCTCTATAAGATGTATGATAAGATCGAAGATACTGAATCTCTATTGATCGCGGCCAGAGCCAAAAAGCAGGCCATTGAGGCAGAAAAACTGACCGGCGACAATATCTATAAAGTTCTGATTTACTTTGAGAAGCTGTATGGCGTGATGAACGATGTGGAGCGGCGGCAGCTGATCGAGGCGCTGATCTCGGAGATACAGATTTACCCGGAGCGACAGCCCAATGGCCAGTGGCTGAAATCCATCAAATTTAAGCTGCCGATCATTGAGGAGGATATGAGTATCAGTTTGGACAATGAAGAACAAGTCGAGACGATTGTCTTGCTTTCCAAGGGAGAAATCGACTCGAAGAAAGTACGGGTGGAGTTCTCTTTGGAGGATATGGATATGTCCGGGTTCTAGAAGGGCACAGCGGTGGCAATTTGCTGCGTTTGCCCCCTGTTGTGCCATCTCTTTTGGCCATATTTGCAGAAAGGACAAAAAGGGGTTGACATGGGAAGCGGAAAGAGATATACTGCAAATGTCCGATTTCATATAATACGAATTGGGATGGTTAGGAGGCAGGTATGGGGCAAAAGGAGAGTTCCGCCAAAACATTGGCCGCATTTCGGGAGGCCACGATGGAGCTGGATAATCTGTATTCCCGCTTCCCAAAATCCTGTGGCCTGTCAGAAGCGGAATATTGGTCGCTGCTGCTGATTTACGAGGGCATCGTGACCCAAAGCCGCATCAGCGAGCAGCTGTTTCTCAGCCGTCAGACGCTGAATTCCGCATTCAAGCAGCTGCAGAAAAAGGGTTTGATCCGTCTGGAGCCCTATCAAGACAATTTGCGGAGCAAAAGAGCTTTTTTGACAGAGGCAGGCAAGGCTTTTGTGGAAGAGAACGTTCTGCGCATGCACCGTGTGGAAGAGAGGGCTTGGCAGCATATGAGCCAGGAGGACCAGGCTGTGTTGACAGCGCTGATCCGCAAATTCAGCAGTTGTATTCGAAAAGAGTTGGATGATTCCAACACAAAAGGGTAACGTTCATCGGAAGGTTTGTGGCCGCAGCCGCAACAACCGGAAAAGATGTCGAGTGCGCTCGGTGATTCGAAAGAATGACCGGGCATTTTTTTATGTTCTGGAGGCAAAGATGAAAACGGTTATCAACGGTGTTTACTATGACACTGCACAGGCACGGCCGTTGGCCACCATCGCTTTTGCCGTGCATGGGGTCACAGCCGAGGAGTCGGCATATCAAATGCCAGACGGCCATTGTTTTCTGGTGCGCCGCATCGGCGGGAAAGAGACGTCTTGCTGGCGGTCTCGGCACAAGACCTGCGCTGCTGGAAGCAGTTCCGCCAGGACCATCCCACCCATCTTTGGCTGGGGTAAGAACGAGGTCTGATCATGTGCATATCTTATTTTTACCCCTTCTCAGCCGCCGTTTGGGGGCGTTCTCCCCCTGAGTGGCACCACAAAAGAATGAATGTCATCGTCATCGGAGGACTGGCCGTCGCAACGGCCGGCAGGGCAAAGCTCTGCCACAGTCGATCAAGATGTCGGGTGCGCCCGGTTAAGGAAAACCGGGCGCTTTTTTATGCGAAGAGAAGAAAGGAACCCACTGGTTATGAAACTTATTCTACGATTCCTCAAGCCGCACTGGAAACTCTGTGTGGCTACCATCCTGCTTTTGATCATTGATGTTACGGGCGCGCTGGTGATCTCAACGCTGGCGGCCCAGATGCTGAACCTGGGCACTTCTGGCGCGCCGTTCCAGAGGCTGCTCACCACCGGCCTGCAAATGGCGGTGGCCTCGATCTTGTCCAGTGTCTGTGCCATTTTGGGCGGTTACGCCTGCGCCACGCTGTCTGCCCGCGTGGGCAAAGATATGCGCGTGGCGCTATACGACAAATCCCTCAAACTGTCCATTTACGATTTTCGCCACTTTGGCACAGCTTCCATCACCACCCGTACCGTATCGGATATAACGACCATCCAGTTTGCGCTGACCAGCTTTATCCAAATGGTGATGCCGGTGCCCATCATCTTCGTTGTGGCACTGGCGCTGGCGTTCCGGCTGGATGTGGAAATGGGCTTTATTCTGTTGGCAGTGGTGGCCATCGTCTTTGTACTGGCGTTATTTATCATGAACAGTGCCGCGCCGCTCTTCCGGCGGCTGCAAAAACTGCTGGCCGCATGAGCACGATCTTGCTGGAAAACATCACAGGCGTTCGTGTAGTGCGTGCCTTTCACAACGAAGAGCGGGAAAAACAGCGCATGGGCAAGGCGTTTGCCGGTTATGCAGCCACCTCGATCAAGGCCAACCGTCGGTTTGCCAACTTGGATGGCCTGTCTTTCCTGTTTATCAACCTTTTTGTGGTCATCGTATACTGGCTCAGCGGCAGCCGGATCGGGGACGGTGTTTTGCAGATCGGCGACATCACAGCGATCATCGGTTACGCCCTTATGGTACTGTATTTTTTGATGATGGCTCAAATGGTGATCTTGACGATGCCCCGTGCCCTGGAGTGCTGTGAGCGTGTACGGGCAGTGCTGGAGCATACGCCGGAGATCCAGGATATGGTGGACGAAGACCCGAAAACAAACGCCCGGCACGAGGAGGTGCTGGCCTTCCGCGATGTTTCGTTCCGCTTCGCCGATGCAGAAGAAGATACCCTCAGCCATCTGGATTTTGTGTGCAAAAGAGGGCAGACGACGGCCATTATCGGCGGTACCGGCAGCGGCAAATCCACAGTCGCTTCGCTGATCCTCCGGTTCCACGATGCCACCAGCGGTTCGGTCCGGCTGAATGGCACTGATATCCTGCAAATGACACAGCGTTACCTGCGGGATCATATTGCCTATGTGCAGCAAAAAGCTTGGCTGTTTTCCGGCACCATTGCCAGCAACTTGCGTTACAGCGCCCCAAAAGCCACGGAAGAAGAATTGATGCACGCTGCCGACGTGGCGCAGGCCGGCGATTTCATCCGTTCCCTGCCGGATGGATTGCATTCCTATGTGGCGCAGGGCGGCACCAACTTTTCCGGCGGCCAGAAGCAGCGGCTTTCCATTGCCAGGGCCCTGGTGAAAAAGCCGGAACTGTACATTTTCGACGACAGCTTTTCAGCGTTGGACTTTAAAACGGATGCGGCGCTGCGCAAAGCGCTGGCAAAAGAGACAAAAGATGCAGCTGTGCTGATCATTGCCCAGCGTGTCAGCACCATCCAGCACGCCAACCAGATCATTGTGCTGGACGAAGGGCGGATGGCAGGCATCGGCACCCATGATGAACTGCTGCAAAATTGCCCGGTGTACCGGGAGATCTACGAATCCCAAACAAAGGAGGCCCAGGAAGAAGCATGAACCAGACAACCAAAAAACAGAGCAGCCAAAGCACGGTTTTCCGGCTGTTCAGCCAGCTGAAAGGCCAGCGGGTCCGGCTGACGGTCGTGGCCCTGTCCATCGTCATCTACATCGGCCTGAGCATTTACAACCCCATGTACAGCGCCCTGGTGATCGACCGCTTGTGGCAGAGCGTCCAGGCAGCTTGGCGGCAAGGCACGGCCTTCTCCATATCATGGGATAACATGGGCCGGGAACTGACCCAACTGACAGTACAGTATTTCTTCACATGGATCTTCTATTACCTCCAATCTTACCTGATGGCCAACGTAGCCGAAAACCTGAACTTGGAGCTGCGAAATCAGATCGCCAGCAAACTCAACCGGTTGCCGCTGCGCTTTTTTGACCAAAACAAAGCGGGCGGGATCCTCAGCCGTGTCACGAGCGACTTAGACCGAATCGCAGACGCACTGCAGACCGGTCTGCTCAAACTGCTGGTGGCCATCGGCACGATCATCGGTTCGCTGGCTGTCATGTTCTACTACAGCCCGGCCTTGACCGGTATCTTTCTGGCATTTATGCTGGTGAGCATCGTGATCACCCGGGCCGTGGCCAAAAAGAACCTGCGTTGTGCTGCAGAGCGGCAGGAGACCATTGGTGAACTGACCGGCATCGTGGAAGAATACTACAACGGGCGCAATGTGATCAAAGCCTATAACCACGAGGCGGAGAGCTTGGAGCAAGTGACCGCAGCCGTGGAAAAAAACCGGATCGCCAACCAAAAAGCAGACTTTTTGACAAACTGCGTCAACCCGCTCATCCGTCTGCTGACCAGGCTGGCCAACGTAGTCATCGCCATTGTAGCAGGCAAAGCCATGCTGGATGGGCGGATGACCGTGGGCGAGGTCCAAGCATTTTTCCAATATGTCAACCAGACGGCAGAGCCGTTGACAGAGGCTTCTTTTATGATCAACTCCCTGCAATCGGCGCTGGCTTCGGCCAAGCGCACCTTTGAATTGCTGGATGCAGAAGAAGAGACCCCCGACCCGGCATCGCCTGCGGTGCTGGAAAAAGCAAAAGGACATATCGCGTTCCGCCATGTCAGCTTTGGGTACCGCCCCGATCAGCTGCTGATGAAAGACATCAGTTTTGAAGCCATGCCAGGGCAGAAGATCGCCGTGGTGGGCAGCACGGGTGCGGGCAAGACCACACTGGTCAACTTGTTGATGCGGTTTTACGAGATCGATCGGGGGGCTATTGCAGTGGATGGCGTCAACGCAGCCCAGATGACACGAAGCGGCTTGCGTCGGAACTTTGGTATGGTCTTGCAGGATACCTGGCTGTTCAGCGGCACAGTGGCGGAAAATATCGCCTATGGCAAACCGGACGCCACCCGGGAAGAGATCATAGCGGCGGCCAAAGCCGCCAAGGTGGATTACTTCATCCGCACGATGCCCCATGGCTACGATACCATGTTGGACAACGAAGCGGCCAACCTTTCCGCCGGCCAGCGGCAGCTGATCACCATTGCCCGTGTGTTCCTTTGCAACCCACCCATCATCCTTTTGGATGAAGCCACTTCCAGCGTGGATACCCGGACAGAAGTGGAGATCGGCAAAGCCATGAAAGCGCTGATGCAAGGGCGGACCAGCTTTGTGATCGCCCACCGGCTGTCCACCATCCGCGATGCGGATACCATCCTGTCTATGGAGCAGGGCAATATCATCGAACAAGGCAACCACAAAGAACTGCTGGCAAAGAAAGGGGCCTATGCAGCGCTGTACTACAGCCAGTTCGAGTAATACTCTTTGCAAGCAGCCAAGGCGGGGAGCGCTTACCCGGCAGGTAAGCGCTCTTTTTCTGCCTCACGCGGAGGCTCGCGGGCCAGCTTTACCTTTTCACTGGCCCATGGTATACTGGTAACCAGTAGGGAAGGCAGCCGGGCCTGCGAAACTGCGCCGGTTCAGCCGGCTGCGGGCAGAGTGAACTCATACCGCTTATGCCGCCCGGCGGATGGAAGCAGCCGGGGGAGACCGGGCAGAAAAGCGGAGCGCTTAAGCGCAGCCAACGGGGAAAACAGCTGCCCAGAAGCCCAGGATGAGGGGAAAAACCTTTATCTACGGTTTTTTAATGGTGACGGATTTCATCAGCGGTATGACCGATTCCTATGTCAAGGATCTGTACCAACAGATCAACGGGATCCGGTAAGAAGAGATGAGAAAGGGGAGTGCTGCAGTGACAGAGCTGCTTTTCAAACAGCGGATGTTTTCCTGGTTTGACAGCTATGATATCTACGACGTCAACGGCGAGACCCGCTTTGTGGTGCGGGGCAGGCCGGCTTGGGGCCATAAACTGGAGATCTACGACCGAAACGACCGGTATTTGGGCAAGATCCAACAAGAGGTATTGACGTTTCTGCCCCGTTTCGATTTATATGTAGGGGCGGTCTGTATCGGGCAGATCAAGAAGGAATTCACCTTGTTCCGGCCCTCTTTCGTGCTGGACTGCAACGGCTGGCAGGTACAGGGCGATTGGCTGGAATGGGAATATGAAGTGATGGACGGCGACCGCAGGGTCATGCGGGCTTCCAAAGAGCTGCTGCACTGGACGGATACCTATGCCATCCAGGTGGTGCGGGAGGAAGATGTGCTGCTGTCCCTGATGATCGTGCTGGCCATTGACGCAGCCAAGTGCTCGGCCGGCGATTGAACGCCCCAAAGGAGAGTGGAAAAGATGGAAGACCGGCTATACCCGGAGGAAAAAGAAAAACGGTACCCGCTGCTGCGGGCCCAGCTGCAGAGCATGTCCCAGGGGGAACGCCCGATCACCGTGCTGAGCAATGCAGCGGCGCTGCTTTACCAAGGGCTGCCCCGTATCAACTGGGCAGGCTTTTACCTGGTGATGGAAGACGAGCTGATATTGGGGCCCTTCCAGGGCAAGCCGGCCTGCACCCGCATCGGCTGGGGGAAAGGGGTATGCGGCACTTGCTGGGCCCAGGGGAAGACCCAGCGGGTGGCGGATGTCCACGCTTTTCCAGGCCACATCGCCTGCGACAGCGCCAGCCGGTCGGAACTGGTGGTGCCCATCCGCGCCCAAGGGGTGGTGGCCGGAGTGCTGGACATCGACAGCCCGGAGCCCGACCGGTTCGATGAGGCGGACCAGCAGGGGATCGAGGCTTTTGTGCAGGCCCTTGAACAATGCTGCGACCTGACGCCCCTATCCCATTGACAATGGCCGGGACAAGGGCTGAAACATAAGAAAGTTGGAAATAGAATGGAATTTAAAGAATTTGGATTGAGCCCCGAGATCCTCGAGGCCGTAGAAGAAATGGGCTACCAGTCGCCGACGCCCATTCAGGAAGAGGCGATCCCTCCGGTGATGGCGGGCCGGGATCTGTTGGGCTGCGCCCAGACCGGCACCGGCAAGACGGCGGCGTTTGCCCTGCCGATCTTGCAAAAACAGTGGGAGCAATGGGATTACAAGCACCACCTGCGGGCGCTGATCTTGACGCCCACCCGGGAACTGGCGCTGCAGATCTACGAGAATTTCTGCGCCTATGGCAAAGAGCTGCCCCTCCGGTGCTGTGTGATCTTTGGCGGTGTGTCCCAAAACCCCCAGACCGACCAGCTGAAAGCCGGGGTAGACGTGCTGATCGCCACGCCGGGGCGGCTGCTGGACCTGATGGGCCAGGGGTTCATCTCGCTGAAACAAGTGGAGATCTATGTGCTGGATGAGGCCGACCGGATGCTGGACATGGGCTTTTTGCCCGATGTGCGCCGTATCACAGCCAAGCTGCCCGCCAAGCGGCAGACTCTGCTGTTCTCCGCCACCATGCCCACCGAGATCGCCCGGCTGGCAGAAAAATTGCTGCACGACCCGGTGGAGATCAACGTATCTCCCGTATCCCGCCCGGTGGAACTGATCCAGCAGAAAGTCTATTTGGTAGACAAAGAGAACAAATCCAAACTGCTGATCCACTTGCTGGAGCATGTGCCGATCCCCCAGGCCCTGGTCTTCACCCGCACCAAGCACGGCGCGGACCGGGTGGTGCGCCAGCTGACCCGGGCGGGCATCCAGGCCCAGGCCATCCACGGGGACAAATCCCAGAACAACCGGCAGCGGGCGTTGCAAAATTTCAAAGACTGGAAGATCCAGGTGCTGGTGGCTACGGACATCGCCGCCCGGGGCATCGACATCGCGGAGATGCCCTTCGTCATCAACTACGACCTGCCCGATGAGCCGGAGACGTATGTGCACCGGATCGGCCGCACCGGCCGGGCAGGCCAAAGCGGCACGGCCATCTCCTTCTGCGACGAAGAGGAAAAAGCCTGTCTGCGGGACATTGAAATGGTCATCGACAAGCTGCTGGACATTGATTACGACAACCCCTATCCGCTGGGCAGCTATGTGCCGGACCCCAACCGGCCGGCAGCTTCCCGACCGCCCCGGTCCGGCGGGCGGCGCAGTGGGCAAAAGCCCCAAGACAGCAAAAAGAAAAGCGCGCCCGGCAAAGAGGATGGAGCGGCCCGGTCTGCCCAAGGGGAAAGCGGTGCCAAGAAGCGTCGGCGGAGAAGGCGCCGCCGCAGCGGCAACGCCGGGGAGAGCCAGCCCCAGTGAGTGGGCTGCGCCCAGTCGCCCGGCGGGATGGTCCGGCCCTCCATGCCATTCTCGGCCCTTCGGCGGAAAGCTGGCTGGGCCTCGGCCCTTTGGGAAAAGAAGAATGCTGCCACCTGGCCCTGCAGTGGGAAAAAGACCGCCGGTTTTGGGCGGTGGAGCAAGATGGAGAAGCCCTGGGGCTTTTGTACTTGGCGCCGCTGGCAGAACGGGGCGGCGGCCAATGGGAACTGGGGTATGCCTTGCGGCAGGACGAGCAGGGGAGGGGCCTGGCCACCTGGGCCTGCTGCCTGCTGCTGGACCAGGGCTTCGCTTCCGGGCAGGTCCAACGGGTGAACGCCTTTTGCCGCCCGGACAACCGGGCCAGCCGGAGGCTGCTGCGCCGGCTGGGGTTTTGGAAGAGAGAGCGGCGGCTGAAAAACGGCTGCCTTTCCTTTGACCGGTGGGGCCGGCCCTGCTGGCAGGACGCGCTGGAATACACGATGACTGCCGCCGCGTGGCAGCGGCGGCGGGGAGCGCTTCCGGTCTGAAAGCCGGAAGAGGAACGGAAGGAGGCGGAGGCATGGGACCCAATGGGGAAGGGCTGCTGCAGCATTTTCGCCGCTGCACCAATTGGATGCACCGGGTCCATAACCGGCTGGAAGGGGGCGAATGCGGCGGCCTTCACCACGGACAGGGCAAGCTGCTGGCCACTTTGCTACAGCAGGATGGGTGCAGCCAGCGGGAATTGTGCGGCCTGCTGCAGATCCGGCCCGCCTCTCTCAGCGAACTGCTGGACAAATTGGAGCGCAGCGGGGCGGTGGAACGGCGGCAAAGCCCCGATGACCGGCGGGTCAGCTGCGTGTATCTGACCGATCTGGGCCGGGAACGGGCCGCGCTGGCGGCGGTCCACCGGAAAAAGGAGGCCCAGATGCTGGCCGCCTGCCTGACGGAGGCGGAACAGGAACAGTTGATCGGCCTGCTGCAAAAAGTAGAAGACGGGCTGAAGCGGCAGCTGGAGGGGGAGGACCCTCCTCCGGCAGGCCGGGAATAGGGGGCAACAGTGAAAACGGTATTGATCACCGGCGGCAGCCGGGGCATTGGGCAAGCCTGTGTGCTGGCTTTTGCCCGTGCGGGCTGGCAGGTGGCTTTTAGCTACCACACCCAGGCGGAACAGGCCGGGCAGCTTGTGGAACGGGTCCGGCAGCAAGGGGGCGCGGCGGCCTGCTGGCAGGCGGATGTAGCCGACTCCAGCCAGGTGGACAGGCTGTTTGCCCGGGCGGAGGAGGCCTTTGGCCCCATAGACGCGCTGGTCTGCAACGCGGGCATAGCCCACCAAGGATTGCTGACCGATATGACAGACGCCCAGTGGCGGCGGTTGATGGGGGTGGACCTGGACGGCGCCTTTTACTGCTGCCGCCGGGCGCTGCCCGCCATGGTGCGCCGGCACCAGGGCAGCGTGGTCCTGATCTCCTCCATGTGGGGCGTGACGGGAGGATCGTGCGAAGCGGCTTATTCCGCAGCCAAGGCGGGGCTGATCGGGCTGGCCAAGGCCCTGGCCAAAGAGATGGGGCCTTCGGGCATCCGGGTCAACTGCATTGCCCCCGGGGTCATCGACACCGAGATGAACGGCGGGCTGACGGAAGAGGACTTGGCAGCCCTGCGGGAGGAGACGCCACTGGGGCGGCAAGGCGCGCCGGAAGAAGTGGCGGAGGCGGCTTTGTTTTTGTGTGGCGAAGGGGCCCGGTTCATCACCGGCCAGGTGCTGGGGGTGGATGGCGGCATTGCCGTCTGACGGGCGAAAAGAATAGAATCGTGTGGGAACGAGGCGCTGGCAGGCAAAATGCCGGCGCCTTGCCTTATTTCAACCTTTTCTGCGGAGTCCCCCGGCTATAATGGGGAACATCCTGTGGAAAATGGAGTGATGAGCATGGACAAGCAGACCCGTGGCAGTGTGGCGCTGCCCAACGCTTTTCAGGCGGTCTGGAAAACTGCGCGGCAGCCTTGGGCAGCCAAGATCTTGCGCCAAGGAGGCATGGCCGGTATGGGCTATCTGCTTGCCGGCGTGGAACTTTTGGAGGGAGCCCATCCCTTGGGGTTGGCCTGGGGCGCCGCATTTTGCACTCAGGGGCAAGGGGCCGGGGCTCTGGTGGGGGCGCTTTTGGGCTATGGCGCCCTGGGCAGCCGGGGGCTTCCCTATTGCGCGGCGCTGCTGGTGTGCGCCGCCTGCGCCTTGGTATTCACCCGGCTCAAAATGGAGGGCGGCAGGCTGTTTATGTCCTTTTGCGCGTTCCTCTCCCTGCTGTGCACGGGAAGCGCCGCCCTGATGGTCCATTTTTCCTCCCGCGGCATGGCGCTGCTGCTGTGTGAAGTGGTGCTGTGCGGCTGTATGGTCTATTGCTATTGCCTGGCCGGGGAACAGGCAGCGCCCGGCACGGAAAAGGACAAGCTGCGGCTGGTTGGGGTGGGGGCCGTGCTGCTCTCTTTGCTGCTGGCGGCCGAACCGGTGCGGTTGTTCCACATCTTGTCCCCTGCCCGGGCCGTGGCAGTGCTGACCGTGATGGCTGTGGCCTATTGCGGTGGCGGCGCCGGCGGCGCGGCGGCCG
>JABLTT010060000.1_pt1 | contig 13364 bp, 16 predicted proteins | sample 7160061 | NCBI WGS metagenome assembly JABLTT01 (sample SAMN14651232, study PRJNA627086) | human gut metagenome | isolation source: feces | host: Homo sapiens
GCTCATTCTTACGCTTTTCCCGGCCGGTACCGGACGTATTCTGCTTTTCTCCATTGACGTTTCACCCCTGTTTTCTAATTTGGTTCGCAATATTTTCATTCCGTTCATACGGCATGGACGCACCATACGCCATTCCGTAAAAACACAAATATCACTGTCGTTCTCTGTGATTGGGCGAGAGGCACAGGCCAAAGGGCGCAAAAAGCCCACCTCACCACAATAGTGCACACTCCATAATAACACAGCCCTGTCAAGGTGTCAAGCATTTTTTGCTTGCATTTTGTTTACGAAAATGATATACTATTATAGAATGTCTCCTGAGGGGTTGTTGATTTTTACCCTCGTTTTGCCGGGGTAACAGGGGCAAATGATAATATATTTACGTTTGGAGGTATACCTTTATGGCAAATACCATTATGCACGTACTGCTTGTGGTCTTGATCATTGCAGTGGTGGTTCTGGCTGTTCTCTACTTTCTGGGGAACAAACTTCAGAAGCGGCAGGTGGAACAGCAGCAGCTTCTGGACGCGGCGGCCCAGACCGTATCCATCCTGGTGATTGACAAGAAGAAGATGAAGCTTACGCAGGCCGGACTTCCAAAAGCAGTGACAGACCAGACGCCTAAGTACATGCGCTGGGCCAAGGTACCGGTTGTAAAAGCAAAAATCGGTCCCAAAGTCATGACTCTCATTGCTGACGGACGGGTATTTGAGTCCCTTCCCATCAAGACAGAGGCCAAGGTTGTAATCAGCGGGATTTACATCACCCAGATTAAGAGCGTGCGCGGGGGCGCTATCCCAACTCCTCCTAAGAAGAAGGGATTCTTCGCAAGATTCAGGAAGAATAAGTAATTAAAAAGAAGCGGCATGGCCGCTTCTTTTTTATGTTCTTCTTTCTGTCTTCTGTTGAATTCCCGTCCCTGTCCTTACATGGGGGCATATGACTGGGGACACGACTGTACATCCAGCCGGATGCTGCAGTCTGACAGATGCTCATAATTAATATCCAGGGAATAATCGATATCCACCTTCAGTTTGTCAGGCTGTTCATTGATTTTAATCTTGTTGGCCTGGATGCCCACCACCATATCGCCCAGGGGCGTGGTATAGCAGGACAGGTTCTTCTTGTTTTTCTCAAACTGCATATGGGTGTTGGCTATGCCCTTCTTGATGATATCCATCCCGACCTGTGAAATCTTAATCACATTCTTTACCTTGCCCTCAAAGCCCTCCATCACTTCCTCATAGAGGATATAGTGCTTTCCGTTTTTCTGATAATAATCTCCTCTTACTATCATCTCAACATCGGAGTCTTCTTCGTCCATCATCTGGATACCGCTGATTGTAATCAGCACATCTTTTGTCATCCTTCATCCTCTTTCCATTATGCGTAGCGTTCCATACCATGGGACAACAGCATACCTACCAGCTGGTCCTTGCCGATTCCCCTGGCCTCCCACAGCATGGGATACATGCTGATGGCCGTGAAACCAGGCATGGTATTAATCTCGTTGAATACCACTTCTCCGTCATCCTTAACAAAAAAGTCCACCCGGGCCAGACCGTATCCGTCCACTGCCCTGAATATGTCCATGGCTGCCTGGCGCACCTTTTCCGTGGCACCGTCCGGAAGCTCGGGGTCCGTGACCGTCCTGGACTCCTCATTGAAATACTTGGCGTCAAAATCATAAAATTCTGCTGCTGCCAGGATTTCCCCAACCCCTGAGGCTTCAATCCCACGGCGTCCTCCGCCGAATACCGAGCATTCGATTTCCCTTCCGACAATGGTTTCTTCCACCAGCAGCTTCCGGTCATGGCGGGCCGCTTCCAGAAGCCCTGCCTCCAGTTCCTGCCGGTTTCCCGCCTTGCTGATTCCTCTGGAGGAGCCTGCGTTGGACGGCTTGATAAACACGGGATAGGGGAAATGCTTCTCAATCCTGTCCACCACCTGTTCCATGTCCTCCAACTCTTCCCTGTAAACCGGTTCATATCCGGCCTGGCGGATTCCCAGGTCCGACACAATGATCTTGGTGTACAGTTTATCCATGGAAACAGCAGAAGCCAGGACGCCGCAGCCCACATAGGGAATCCTGGCCAGTTCCAGAAGCCCCTGGATCGTGCCGTCCTCGCCGTACAGCCCGTGAAGGACAGGGAACACGATATCCACCCTCACCTCTTCCACCTTGTCTCCATCCATAAGTAAAATACACTTCCTGGTCGCATCCGGCAGGAGGGCTGCGCCTACCTTGCCGTCTCTCCAGGCACCGCTTTTCACATCTTCCAGTGAATCAGCCTTGATCCAATGTCCCTCTTGCGTAATGCCTACCAGTATAATATTGTAACGCGCGCTGTCTATGTGTTCTATGACATTGACCGCCGACATGCAGGACACAATGTGCTCTGATGACTGGCCGCCAAATATAACCGCCACTGTTAGTTTGCTCATGTCTGTCTCCTTTATGTACGCAAAAAAATGCGTTTGGTTCATGATTATAGTATATCATATGTGGCAATAATTACAAACAGAAATTAATTTGGCATTTACATGCAGATTATTGAAAATCTTTGATTCCGGGAGGATTAACCATATATGAAACATAGAATCAGTCTGTGCATTTCCGCTCTTTGTTTTTTTACCGCATTCCTTATCACCATGTCATCCCGCACAGCGGGCGAGGAGGCCCTGGCCGCCCGCATTGCGCCGGAGATACTGCGTTTCCATATCCTGGCAGAAAGCAACGCGGCCCATGACCAGGAACTGAAAATAGGCCTGAAAGGCCTTGTGCTGGACTATGTGCACAGCCAGGTGCCGGACAGCGCCGGCAAGGACGGACTGATAGAGTGGCTGGAAAACAACAGGACCAGCATTGAAACCATGTCTGAGGACTGGCTTGCCGATCAGGGCGCGCCCTATGGGGTCACCCTGGAAATCACAAAAGACTATTTCCCCACAAAGGCCTACGGGGACATGGTATTCCCCTGCGGCACATATGATGCGGTGCGCATAACCATTGGGCAGGGAAAAGGGCACAACTGGTGGTGTGTCCTCTATCCTTCCCTCTGTTATACGGATTCCCTCAACGCCGTTGTCCCTGAATCATCCAAACAGACCCTTTCCTGCCTTCTGGACCAGGACGACTACGGCGCCCTTCTCCCCCGCAGGGAGAAGGACGGAAAAAAGCCGGAAGTCCATGTCCGCTTCCGGCTGCTGGATCTGCTGCGCCAAGCGGATACGTGAAGTGGTTTCCTTACCCCTTCTGCCCATCCAGCATATCCTGGAGCGCATCGTCGCTCTCATCAATCCACACATCCTCTTCCTCCGCGTTCAGGCCCAGGTACCGGGCCAGGGTGCGGGGATCATCGCTGTTGTTCCAGCGGCTTATATACCGGTCTATCTCCTCAAAGGGAATCTCCCCTGCCAGATACCGTTCCTTAAATGTGCCTTCTGCCATTATTTCCTCCCCCGTCCTAAAACCGCGGTGTCCTGTTCCTTAATATTGCGGGATACCGTAATCTCCTGGTTGTCAATATGTTCCCTGGCGGCATTCTTGGCATCCGCGATATTGCGGTTCCTCAATGCCTTCAAAATGTGTTCATGCTCCACCAGCAGCACCTGCCTCTTATCCTCATCCTTTATATACTCCAGGCGGTAGCGGTACATTTGTTCCCTCAGGTTGTTAAGCATCTGGACCAGCTTGTCATTGCCAGTGCCCTGATAAATCACATCATGGTACTGCTCATCTGTTTCCGCAATGGTCATGGCTTCCCCTTTGGCAATGGCATTCCTGAAATTCCCCTGCACGCGCTCCAGCTCATCCATGTCCTCCTCAGACATCCTCTGACATGCAAGTTCAATGGCAAGTTCTTCCAGTGAGCGGCGCACCTCCAGCACGTCCCTTAGACTTTTTTCCGATATCTTGGCAACCTCAGCGCCTTTCCTTGGAATCATAAGCACCAGGCCTTCCAGTTCCAGCTTGCGGATAGCTTCCCTTATGGGCGTCCTGCTGACCCCCAGCTTCTCAGCCAGCTGTATTTCCATCAGGCGCTCTCCCGGCGCCAGCTCCCCCTTAAGTATGGCCTGCCGCAGCGTGTTAAAAACCACATCCCGCAGCGGCAGATACTCATTCATGTTAACCTTAAAATTATTCTCCATTCCGTGAATCCCCTTTCCCGTGTAACCTGGTACGTTTCTCCTGTATGGCTGTTTTACATGTTCCTTCTATAATAATAGTCATGGATTCCTTCCCACATTATAAAAATTGGTCAGGTAAACCTGCTTGGCAAGCTCTGATTCCTTCCCAAAACGCAGCGCCTCATATGCGTCCTGCGCAGCCCTCGGGCTGGTAAACAGTCCGAATACCGTGGGACCGCTTCCGCTCATCATGGCATTGATTGCGCCGTAATCCTTCATTACCCCCTCAATCCTGGCAATGATGGGATATTTCTCTCCTGTGACCAGTTCCAGCACATTGCCGAACTTGCCCGCCACATCCATCAGGTCCCGGCGGCGTATGGCTTCCACCATGCCGTCGATGTCCGGATGGTCTTTTGGCGCCAGGTCCATGGCGTCCAGGCTTTCGTACACGGTCCTGGTGGACACGCTGATGCCAGGCTTGGCAATCAGCACCTGGCACTGAGGCATGGGAGGCAGCTGCGACAGTTTTTCCCCGATTCCCTCTGAAAGCGCGGTCCCCCTCATGAGACAGTAGGGGATATCCGCGCCCAGGGTCACTCCCCGCTTCATGAGTTCGCCGGCTGACAGTCCCAGGCCGAACATCTTATTCACCCCGAACAGGACGGAAGCAGCGTCCGTGCTCCCCCCCGCCATGCCGGCTGACACAGGAATGAATTTACGCAGATGGATGGACACGCCCTGGCTGATATGGAATTCGTCCATCAGAAGCTTTGCCGCCCTGTACGCCAGGTTCTGTTCATTGGTGGGCAGATAGAACAGGTTTGTCTCTATCCGGATGCCTGGTTCGCTGGTCCTGTACAGGTCAATACGGTCATGAAGCCCAACGGTCTGCATAATCATACGCACTTCATGGTATCCATCCTGGCGCTTTCCCAGTACATCCAGGGCCAGATTGATTTTGCCGTATGCTTTTAAGCGTAAATGTGTAATCATCCCCGTGCTCCTCTTTATGTATATTGTTTGTATCTCTGTTTTTATAATACATTATATTGTATACAATACTTTTTGCTTTTTTTCAAGTACAAAATGAAAAAAACATAAGTTTTTTTGCGAAAACCTGCATGATGTAAAAAGCACTGCCCGGCAGGTTGATAATGTGATATCACGGGGCAGTGCTTTTATATTGTGAGGCAGCGTATGGTCAATCCGCCTCTTGATAATGTGTTTTACTTGATACGGTCAGCTTGCCCCTTGACGGCCTATCTGCCTTTTAAACTTTCAATGGCCTGCTTCATGGCCTCGTCCTCTTCTCCCAGCATCGGCGTCCCTTCCCTGTGTTCCTCATCCTCCTTTGGTATGTAACGCCCAAAGACAGGATTTAAAATATAAGAATTCACAAATGCCAGAAGGGGCATTCCAAAGAGCATGAGAAGCACGGACATCTGGGGCAGGTAGAACAGCCCGAAGTACGAAGCAGCCAGGATTGCAGCGTCAGCCCCAAGGATGCCCAAGGTCTGCAGAAGATGCCTGGCAGACATGAAGAATGCGTTGAGCAGCGTCCTCTTCACCGGATTATAGAATCTGGCCTGCAATGGGAATGCATACGACACAATGAACAGGTAGATTAAGAACATTCCCCCGGAAACCGCTGTAAGCACAACACTTAGTACGCCCCCAATCCCCATCTGGCCCGTGGCAAAAAACCAGAAATCAATGCCCAGCACAATGCCAGCTGCCAGGAGGATCAGCCAGATTGCAGTGGCCTGCCTGAAATTGCTTTTAAAGGAGTGGAAAAAGGAACGGATGGTGGAATCCCCCTCGTCCCGCGCCAGCTTAAGGGTCACATAATACACGGCTGTGGTGGATGCGCCTATGGTAAAAACCGGGATGGAACAGACAATCCAAAGAATGTTAAGGAGGATCAGGTCCCCCAGCTTTCCTATGAACCGCCATACCGGATTATCGTAATTAAAAAAGCCCTGCAACATAGTCTGTCCTCTTCTTTCTGTAAATAAAACTGTAGTGAACCTGGTGTTATTCTACCATATTAGCGGGAAATTGCAAAGGGATGGATTCATTTCATAAAATTTTCATACACTGCGCCATATTCTATGATATACTACAGGAAATGATATTTAATTGCGGAAGGAACCATCCCCATGTCTATACGGAAAGAAGCGGAAACTGAAAGACAGAAGTTAAGGAGCATGCCCCCAAAAGACCGGGCATGGTATATCTGGGAATACTACAAATTCCATATCCTGGCCCTTATCCTGGCAGCCGCCGCACTGTGGACCCTTGGCAGCATGCTGTACCGCCAGACCTTCACCACCCGGCTGTCCATTGCCATTGTCAATGACCAGGCCGGAGGCGCCAGTTCCACGGCCGGCCTGGAAGCCAATCTGAGGCAAGCCCTTGGTTTTGGCAAAAAGGATCTGATTGAGATTAACGAGGGCCTGAGCGCCCGGTTTGGCCAGGAGGGCATGTCCCAGTTTGAATATGCCAGCCTGGCCAAGATATCCGCCCTGGTTGCCAGCAAGTCCCTGGATGTCTTCATCGGGGACCAGGAGGCGGTGGACCACTATGGGACCGTCAATGCATTCCAGGACCTGGAGGCGTACCTTCCCCCTGAGATTTACAGCCTGGCAGAGGATTCCATATACAGCACGGAGGATGAACAGGGCATCCTTAAGCCCGTGGCCCTGTCCCTTGAGGGAACCTCCTTTGCCGGCCAGACCGGCATTGTCATGAATCCGCCTTATCTGGCCGTGATGTCCACCTCTCAGCATAAAGAAGAGGTTCTTCAGATGATTGAATACCTGTTCCGATGATATCCGTCTCACTTGAACCTGTTCCGATAATATTCATCCTTCCGATACATTCCATACCCAGGCCTTCTGCCACTGCGCGGCTGGCCTGGTTTTTTGTTTGGATCATGGCGCACAGCCTTGCTCCAAGCACTTCATGGGCATAGTCCCTGATGGCTGCGGCTGCTTCCCTGGCATATCCCATATGGCGGAAGGGGCGGAAAATGTGATATCCCAGTTCCAGCCAGGGCAGGCATGGTTCCTGCCCCTGCTTATCCGGGCCGGAATACGAAGCACCGGACAGCGCAGCACCGGAATCTATAGCACCGGACAGCGCAGCCTCAAACCGGCTGAACATGCCTTCCATGTCCTTGGGCAGCCGCGGATTGGATACGCCAGCCATCCCCACCAGCGCGCCGCTCCCCTTCTCCTCCAATGCCCATGTCCCATATTCATAGAAACCATACTGCTTTTCAATGTAATGGGCCAGCAGCTCCGGGGACCGGAATACTTTTTCCTCCACGCCGTACTCTTCTTCCGGTATGCGGCCCGCGTCTTCTTTCACAAACTCCCTGATAAGCAGACGGCCCGTGGTCCCGATTGTCCATGGAAGCCCCAGGTGGCGGCGCAGCACCAGCTCTGCCAATTCCCTGGACGCGGACATGAAATCCGGTATTATGTAATGGGCGCAGGTGATATTCCATTTATTTCCATTTCCTTCAACGCCAATAATGGCCCTTCCGGCTGCTTTTGCTGCCAGAAGGGCCTCAGGCTCATCTGATATGACCACCGGATGGGACCTGCCATCCAGTACTATGCTGTATTCGATTACCATATGCGGCCTGCCTTCTGTTTCTGTACCGTGATCAGCATGTCTCCGGTTCCGGATATGTCTCCCCAAAGGTTTCCACTGTCATGGATTTAATCTTCTGTTCCTTTAAAGGGCGGTCCTGGTAATCCGTCTGTACGGCCGCAATCTTGTCCACAATATCCAGGCCCTCGGTAACCTTGCCGAATGCGGCATAGGAACCGTCCAGATGGGGGGAGGCCTTGTGCATGATGAAGAACTGGGAACCCGCTGAATCAGGAGCCATTGCCCTTGCCATGGACAGGACGCCCGGGGTGTGCTTCAGGTCGTTCTTAAAACGGTTCTGGGAAAATTCACCCTTGATGCAGTAACCCGGGCCGCCCATGCCGTTTCCGTTGGGACATCCGCCCTGAATCATGAATCCGCTGATTACCCGGTGGAAAATCTTACCGTCGTAAAATCCCTTGTTAATCAGGCTGATGAAGTTATTCACTGTGTTAGGTGCAATCTCAGGGTATAACTCTGCTTTCATTACATCCCCATTGTCCATGGTAATGGTAACTACTGGATTGGTCATAATGTCATTCTCCTTTTTGTCGCCGGCCGGATACCCCCGGCCTTATTCATTTCTAACTATAACAAATTCTGTCCGGTTTGTCCAGCGGACTGCTTTTTCCTGTCTTCCTTCTGCATTTTCCCGAAAATGCGGGCCAGCATGATAACGGCCGCTGCCGCCAGCACGAACTCTGCCGTGAACTGGGCATAGGCAAGGCCATACAGCGGGAACAGCCAATTCAGCAGATAAAGGGCAGGGATCTCCAGCACAATCTTGCGCAGGATGGCAAAGCTTAAGGCAGCCCCTCCCATACCGATGGCCTGGAACACGCCCACTGCCAGGAAATCCATGCACATGAAGGGAAGTCCCAGGCAGAAGCCCCGCAGGAATCTTGTGCCGTAGGCCACAATGGCATCATTGTCCATAAATGCCCTTGTCATTATGCCCGCGCCAAAATAATAGCCCAGGGACACCGCCACCAGGAACGGAAGCAGGGTCTTCACGGTAAAGGACACGGTCTCCTTCATACGCTTATGGTTCCCGCTGGCATAATTGTAGCTGATAAGGGGCATGATTCCCTGGCAGAACCCCATGGCAACCTGCAGTGGCACCATATTGATTTTCTGGGTAATGCCCATGGCCGCCACTTCCTGGGCCCCATAGGCAGATGTAAAATTGTTCAGGATTGTCATGCCCGTAACATTCAGCAGGTTCTGGATCGCAGCCGGTATTCCCACGCCGCACACGCCCAGCACGATTGCCTTTTTCATGGTAAACTTCCTGGGCAGTATGCAGACAAAGGTGGTCTTCCTTCTGACGTATAAAAGCACAAAAAAGTAAATACATGCAACACAGTTGGAAAGGAACGTAGCCAGCCCTGCCCCGGCCGCCCCCATATTAAGCCCCCATGGCAGGATGAAGATGGGGTCCAGGATGATATTTAACAGACAGCCGCTCATGGTGCCCACGCTTGCGTGGAGGGAGGCGCCCTCGGAACGGACCATATAAGCCAATACCACGTTCAGGATAGCGGGAGCGGCGCCAAAGAGCACGGTCCACTTAAGGTATCCGGCGGTGGCCTCCATTGTATTGGGACCCGCCCCTAAAATACCCAGAAGCGGCCCCTGGAACACGGTGCACGCCAAGGAAAAAAGAACCCCGCAAAACAGGGCGCAGTAAAAACCGAATGCAGAACTGTGGCGCACCGCCTCATAGTCCTTCCTGCCCAGCGCCCTGCTCATCATACTGGAGCTTCCCACGCCGAACAGGTTATTGACCGCGTTGAATGCCAGCAGTACCGGCGCGGCCAGGGTTACGGCCGCATTCTGGATGGGATCGTTCATCATGCCCACAAAATAAGTATCAGCCAGATTATAGATTACCATGACCAGAGAACTTAAGATGGTCGGCACTGCCAGCTGCATGACCGCCTTTGGCACCGGTGTCTGCTCAAATAAAACCGTTTTCTGGTTATCCATCATTTGTATACTACCTCCTTGCCTGGCGCAGCAGGCGGCTGCGCGCACTTCCTTTTATTCTATCACGGCAGGGATTGCAAAACAAGACGTTCATTTTTTGTCCTTTGGAATCCGGTAATGGGAGAGGGACCCTTAAGGGTCAGGATTACCCATCTGCTCTATCTGACTGAGGAGATTTCCATAGGGCTGGCCGTACATGTCATAAATCGGCCGGACCATTTCCAGGAATCCGGTTTTATCCTCAGGATAAATCATGTGTACTCCTGCCTTTTCCAGCACCTTCCATTGCCTGCGCTCATATTCAGTCCATAGCTCCCTTTGCCTTAAGGAGGATTCATATGCCGCCTGCCGGATGGTTTCCTGGTCCTCGGGGCTTAACGTTGCTGCTCTCCGGGTCAATGCCGTCATTGTTGGCAGCCTTGGTGCTGATATGGATTCCCCTTACGGTCACATTGGTACAAAGCACGGGGTTGACCTCCCACATGGGGGAGCGGACAAGGGTGATGCCTTCCACCAGTACGTTTTCGCATCCAATGACCTGGATGAAATTGGGCCTTAAGAAATGCCCTTGGCCAAATATGCGTTCTTCTACCGGCACACGGTTATTGTTCATATTAATCAGGGCCGTACGGTCATCATCCTGGTAATCCGTCATATAATCCCTGGACATCCAGCACCATGGGGTGCCGTCACCAGCCTGCCCGTCCAGGGTTCCCTGTCCTGTCAGGGCAATATTAACCGCGTCCTTGGCATAGATGAACGCGCTGTAGTTATACATGGGCTGTCCTTCCCAGTGGGAATAGACCAGCGGATAATTATCATGGTTGATATCCTGGGTAAATTGAAGCTTGGTTTCCTTGTCTTCCAGGCACAGGTTCACATTGTCCTTCAGCGTGATGGCGCCGGTGTCATAGGTGCCTTTGGGTATGACCACCTTTCCGCCGCCCTTTTCAGAAACCTGGTCAATGGCTTTCTGGATGGCTGCCGTGTCCAGTTCATCATCATCGGCAACAGCGCCGAAATCCAATACATTTACGGTAAAATCCGGAAATTCAGGGTCGTTTATATGGGTCAGTATCTCCTCTGCCATATCCCAGGTCATGCCGCCTTCCCCGCCTTCATCCCCGCTTTCTTCATCCTGTGCTTCTGTTTGGTTCTCAGTTTCCATCGTCGTCCCAGCAGCCGTTGTAGATGGCGCTGCCGGCTGTGTATCTGCTGTTTCCTGGCTGCCGCCGCATGCCGTAAGCCCTATGGCTAATGCTGCTGCCAGGGAAATTCCCCATAACTTTTTTTTCATGACACTTGCTCCTTTAGTATATTCGGTTCATCCATTTATAAGGCGCGCGTTCCTTATCTGACCTAATTATACTAATCCGGTCCGTGTCCGGACAACAGGACTTTTCCGCTATTCACAGCATTTTTCGGAACCAGCCCCCGAACCATGATTGTCCGGCATCCCACATAATGGCAGCATGTTCCCGTCAGCCTGCCGGCAGCCAGTCATAAAAGCCGTGTAAAAAAGGTCCTGTGGGGACATTTCCCCACAGGACCTTCATCCGGACTCCATCCGGGCTTCAACCGCACTTAAGCTTCATCATAAAGCGCTTTCATCCTGGCCCCGCACCAGGCGGCATTTTCCGGGACCGTGTTCTCCAGGGTGCAGTATAGGAACGGCTTCTGCTGTTTTATGAACTTCATGACTGATGTATAATCCATCTCGCCGGTTCCCGCGCCCACTGCCTTCAGACCATGGCCTTGGGGCACACGGATGAAATCCTTCAAATGCACCATGGCAATATCCGGGCCCAGAAGCTCCATTGCTTCTGCAAATACCTCTTCCCTGCAATCCACATTGTCCAGATCCAGCATGTTCACCGGGTCGAACAGTATCTGAAGGTTGGGTGAACCAATCTCATCCAGCACGGTGCGTGCGCGCCTGGGATTCCATACAATGTGCCGCGCCACCGGCTCCAGGGCAAGGATTACGCCAAACTGTTCCGCACAGCGCACCACGGGCCTGATATTCCTTATAAAGGCGGACAGGGCCGCGTCCGTCCTGCATTCCGGGCAGTATTTATACTCCGGGTTGGGGGCTCCTGTTTCTGTTCCCACCATACCGCAGCCCAGGAGGGAGGCGAAACGGATATGGGCATAATATTTCTCAAGGGACACGCGGATTACCTCCGGGTCCGGATGGGCCAGATTCAGGTAGTTGCCGAGAACAGCCACATCCATCTGGTTCTTCTCAAACAGATGCTTCAGATAATGGGCATAGCCGGGCGTAAGGGCAGAGGGGCCGCAGGGGTATTCCTTCATTGACTTGCTAAGGGCCAGATGGACACAGGTATAGCCTTTTTTCCGCACAATGGGTAGCTGCTCTTCAATGGGCAGCTGTTCCGCGTCATGGAGGCGCAGTCCTAATTGGAGCATGGCTGATTCCCCTTTCTCCTCAGCTGTTCGCTTACCGCCATCATGCAGGCAGCCGCGCCATGCTGGTTGTCGGGCATCTGTGCCTCACTTATGTAGTACTCCGGGGTTCCGTTGCGGTCCTTCCGGTTATGGGGGTCCGGTCCGGCGCCCAGGCCCGCGCTTGCGCAAATCCCGTGGAGATGCCAGCCATCCTCCTCCTTTTTAAGCCAGGTACGGCGGATGCCTTCAAGGACTTCACTTCCTTTGTCCCAATAAGAGCCGTCAAGCATCCCAAGGCGGACGCCCTTCATCAGGGCATAGGCTGCCATGGCGCTTCCCGATGTCTCAGGATAGTTGCCGGGAAGACCAGCATGGTCCACTACCTGAAGGAACATTTGGGATTCCCTGTCCTGATACTGCAAAAGGCCGTCCAGACCGTTTTTGAGCAGCACCACCAGTTCCCCTGCACGGGGCGTATAATCCTTTGCCAGCTCATATACATCTGCCAGCGCCATCAGGAACCAGCCTTCCGCCCGGCTCCATACCCCGGGGCTGCGGCCGGTTGCCGGATCCGCCCAGTCCGCCTTACGGCTTACGTCACACCCGTGCAGGTATAGCCCTGTCTTTCCGTCCCACAGCAGGCGGTGGGTGCTTTGGAACTGGTCCATGATATCATCCCACCGTTCCTCACCATTTTCCGCCAGGCATTTTGCATAGAATGGCATGGCCATATAAAGGCCGTCCAGCCACACCTGGTCGGGGTAGATATCCTTATGCCAGAAGTTGCCGGTGGATGTCCGCGGATAATGTTCCAGAAATGCATATGCCCTCTCAACCCCACGGCCATACCGCCCATCCCCGGTCAGATCCCGCAGGATCCGCAGGGACTTGCCAAAACTGACCTTGTCAATATTATGTTCATACTCTTTCCAATTGGCAACCCTGCCCTCCTCATCCACCAGCCACTTAGCGGCATCCAGGATATAACGGTTCCAGCGCGGACTGCCTGTGGCATCGGCCAGCATGGCTGCTCCTGTTACACAGAGGTCGTTCTTATAATTCAAGGGCCTTTCACTGAGGAAACGTGGAAATGCCGTCTCCATGTACTGTGAAAAATACTCTAACCACATATCGCTTTATTCTCCTTCACACCCTATAAAATTCACCGGGCC
>JABLTT010029775.1_pt1 | contig 13318 bp, 14 predicted proteins | sample 7160061 | NCBI WGS metagenome assembly JABLTT01 (sample SAMN14651232, study PRJNA627086) | human gut metagenome | isolation source: feces | host: Homo sapiens
ACGCCTCCACAAAGCGGTCATCCAGTTCGTCCTCCGGGCCAGCTCTGCCAGCAGCCACCCCCCATCGGGCCGCCCGGGCATGGGCGTGGCTTTGACATACCATTGGAGCCACCGCCTGGCCCAGCTCCACCACCCTTGTCTGGCGCAAGCGGCCAGCAGGGCGGCACACAATGGGCCTGCTGTGACACATTGGCCGAACAACAGCTGACCTGCCTGCCCGCCTTGGGCCAGCCAGCGGCAAGCCTGAAGCAGATCGCCGCCCAGCGCTTCTGCCACCACTTCATCGGTCAGCGCCGGGGCCAGTTCCTCCTGCTGCAGGCACGGCGCCAAGGCCTGGAGCAATTCGCCCCACAGCGCCCCGCCATATTGGCCCAGGCAATTGACGCACTTGAGCAATTCTTTGGGCTGCCAAGGTCCCATACCCACTTCTTCCAGCAGCTGAGGCGGCAGCCACGCCAAAACAGTCGCCCGGTGTATGCCCAGCTGCACTTCCACCTGGCATTGGCTGCACGGGCAGGGCTTCCACTCTGCCAGCAATACTTCCAAAGAGTCATACTCCTGGCCGTCGGTCATTGGCTCACCTCCCAATACAGCTCCACCGCCATGCGCCGGAACTGGCCTTCCCCGCCATCCAGCCGCAAGCGCCCAGACAGCTGCTGCCCTTGTTCCAGCAGTGCGGCGGGGATGGCGTTGTACCGCCTGGGCAGATACCCGATGGGACTTCCATCCACCCGCAATAGCTTGACTGCTTTACAGTCATATGGGTTATCCGGCTCACGCCGCAGCAGCAAAGGTTCTCCATTCCGCAGCAAAGCGGCCAAAGCATCCCGCTGAGGCACATAGGCAAACCCCTTGACCGGCATCACATCCAACAGCCGGCCGGCCGGCTCCGCTTGCTGCAGCACACGCTGGATCTCTGCCCGCCTGCGATGCCGCAAAAACAAAAAAAGCGCGAGGGCGAAAGACGCAACAATCATTCCGATGAATACGCCTTCCACACTCCCGCCTCCTATCTGGCCAGTCAACAAGGGACTCCCATTTCCCGCAGGTCGTCACGCGCCTCTTGCATATTATCGGCCGAAAAAACAAACCGGCCGTTGGCATCAAAGACTTCCACATGTCCGTTACAATAGTGCAAACTAAATTCCACGACAAGCCCTCCGTTCCTGCAACTGTTTTCTTTGGTTCCAGTGTAACAGAAGGCCTGTCCAATAAAACGGACTGTTCAGTGTTTTTACTCGCTTTTTTTAAACTCTATCCTAATTTTACCACACTTCGTCTATTTGCACAAGGGAGGTGATAAAAAATATTTTTTATCTATCAGATTTGTCCCATTTTTTAGGTAATTACAGGGTAAAAAGGTCCACAACCGGCTTCAAATAGGCATCGCCTGGCCGTGCTATGCCGGCCAGGCGATGGACAGCTGCAAAATTTCACCCTTATTTATGCAGCATGATATCCAAAATCGTGGGGTCCAAATTCGCGGCCCCTTGGGAGACCAACTTGCCGATGCTGCGGATGGTGTCTTCTACGTCCTGACACACAATGCCTTCTTTGTCGCAGGGGCACAGGCCTTTCATCGCCAGAGTCGCACTGAGCAGTGCGTTGTTAATGCCGGTGGCGATCTTCAGTGCGCAGGTGGTCTTCGCGCCGTCGCAGATCATGCCGGTGTGGTTGGCCAGCATGATCTGGATCGCCCGCTGGATCTCATCCAGCCCGCCGCCCTGCAGATAGACCATAGCGCACGCCGAACCGGTGCCGCCTGCAATGGCCGCGCCGCACAGGGGAGACAGGCGGCCCATATAGCTTTTGATATGCACTGTCACCAGGTTGCTGATGATCAGCGCCCGGGCCAGCTCTTCTTCGCTCTTGCCCAATTTTTCTGCCAAGGTGGCGGCTGCCACGGTGCAGGAAATGCCCTGGTTCCCGCTGCCGGCCGTGGTCATGATCGGCATGGCGCAGCCATCCATCCGGGCATCGGAGGCCGCAGCCGCCGCACCGGCAATGGCCCCGCCATAGCTGGGCTCCAGCAGCCCGCCCAGGCCGCCGGCCAGGGCGCGGCCCACCTGCAAGCCATAGTGGCCCCGCAGCCCTTCCTCGGATACCGCCTTGTTCATGCGGGCACCTTCCAGAATAAAGGAGATCTCTTCGAAGGGGGCGGTGGTGGCGAATTCATAGATCTCCCGCACCGTCAGTTCCACATGCCCTTCTTCTTCCTGGCTGGCCGCTTCTTTTTTCTCAAAGGTAACCGCGCCGTCTTTTTCGATGAGCACCACATTGGTGTGGGATTTCTGCACCACGCAGCGGGCCGTGTGGCCGCCCGCGTGCACCACCGCTTCAATGTATAATTTTTCTGTGGTATCCTCTTTCAAATTGACCTGCAGGATCTTCTGATCCAGCAGTTCTTCCGCCTGTTTCAGCTGTTCCGGCGTCAGGCCGGTGAGGATCTCCAGCTTTTTGTCCGACCGGCGCAGCACCGCGCCCAGCAGGGCGGCGATGTCAATGCCGATGCGGCCAGTCCCCGGAATGCCGACCCCCAGTGCGTTTTTCACGATGTTGCCGCTCAAATACAGCTCAATGTGTTCCGCTGGGCTTTCCTGCTGCTCGGCTGCAATGGACACCGCATACGCCACGGCGATCGGCTCGGTACACCCTTGGGCGGGCACAACTTCCCTGTGAAGCAACTCGACAAACTTATGCATAACTTTCCCCTTCATTCTTTCAGATTCTCCATGCCGCCCGGCCGCTCCACTATTTGTCTAGCGTCCGGACGAATCCATACACCGATTGTATCAGAGAGAAAGAGATATGTCAAAAAAAGATGAAGCGTGGCGAATTGAAAAATGTGCCAGCAATGTGACGGCCAGCAGATCGGCGCAGCCGCCGGGGCTCAGATCCCTCAGGCAAAACTGCCGGTCCAGCTGTGCAAGCCCTTCCAGCAGCGCTTCCTCCCCCGGGCGGGATGCCCACAAAGCGGCTGCCTGCTCTCTGGCAAAGGCCAGTCCGTCTGTACCGCCCCGGTGGAGCAGGTTGGTGTCTTCCACCTGGGTGAGCAGTGCGCACAGGGCTCCGCAGCAGGCTCCGTTCCAGCTGAATCCCCTTGCCAGGCAGTCTTGCAGCGCCGGCAGCCCCCACTGGGTCACCGATGGGAATCCGGCTGCCGCTTCGCCCCGCACCCCAGGGATGCCCTGCTGCCGCCGGAGGATCCGCCCGGCCGTTTCATCCAGTGGCAAGTCAAAATCTCCCAGGGCCCGCCTGGCGATGCGCCCGGCTTTGTCCATCCATCCCGCCAGGGAAAAAGGCTCTCCCGAGGCAAAAAACAGGCCCAAAGCGGCGCACAAGATGCCCATGGAAAAAATGGCCCCTTTGTGGGTATTGACTCCGCCGGTGGCCTCTGCCATCTGCCGCTCGGCCTGCAAGCCCAGGGGCCGCAGATGGGGCAGCAGTTCTTCTGCCCTGCCCTGCCAGCCGCCGCCCACAAAGGCCGCCTGCTCAAAATAACTGCCCAGGGCGGCGGCGCTATCCAAAAACGTGAACCGATCCATATCCCGGTGGGCGCCGCTGTTGGCCCCATCCACCAGGCCTGGCTTGGGCGTACAGGCCACCTCGTGGAGCAGGGCCCGCTGGGCCTGTGCTGCCACACGGCGGGCCATTTGATGCCGGAAGTGCTCTTCCATGATGGAAATGGCCTTTTGCCGGGCCGCTTCGATGCCATGGGCCCGGCTGCGGGCACATTCTGCCGCAGGCCGGGGGCACAGCAGGCAGGTCCTGGGGGGCAGCCCCAGCTGCTCCCGCCCCACTTTGCTCCCATCCGGCTGCAACACATCCAGATCCAGCAGGCGCCCCAAGGGCTCCTGCTCTTCCAAGGCCGCAACACAGGCTTTGACCTCCAACGGGTCCCCAGCCAAACGGGCATACCATTCCAGCCCGCCCGGCCGCCCCACCCGCTGCTGTTCCAGCAGCGTATAGCCGCCCCCTTGCAGCCACTGCTCCGCCAGGCGCCGCCCTTCCTCAAAGGCGGCGTCCGCCAGGGGGAACCGCTTGACGGGTCCCGGCATGTTCAGCGTTAGGCAGAGCAGCACGCCGCCTTTTTTCAGCCATTCCCGCTGCAGGGCAGCCCGCTCTTCCCGCCCGTCCAGCACTTGCTGGAGCGAAGCTTCCGGCCCTTCCAGCCAGCGGGGGTTCATGGGCGCTCACCGGCACGCCGGGCAATGGCCTGCCCCTCCTCGGTTTGCAGGAAGTCCCAAGTGGTGAGCGGCACCAATGCTTTCACTTTTTCCATCTGTCCCTGGGCCAGCAGTGCCCGCACCCGGGAGGCGCTCACCGCCTGCCCGCCGATCTGCCGCCGGGGGATCTCCACGACCTCCACCCCATACCGGGGCAGGATCTCCTGCATCTGCCAGTTGTAAAGGGCGGTGATCGGGCTAAAGGGCTCTTGCCCCACAAACCGGCGGGTGATGCCCAAGGCCGGGGCGAAGTGCTGGCCAAAGACCGCCAGGTCCAGCGCCCCGCCGGCTCCCCTTTCGATCTGATCCGATTTGAGGAAATAGGTGGGGAAGGTGGCGGCGGAGATCAGATAATCCGATGTGGGGTGCACGATCACGTTTGCCAAGTCCGCCACCCCCCGGCGCACCAGTTCCATCCGCACCCTGCTGGGGAACAGGCTGGCGTCTTCCGACAGCACGAACAAGTGCAGCGTGTCGCACCGGGCGGCAGCTGTCTCCACCAGGTAGCGGTGCCCCAGGGTAAAGGGGTTGCAATTTGCCACGATGGCCGCCTGCTCCCCCCGGCCCTTTTCCAGCGAAGCCACAAAAGCGTCGATCCCGCCTTTTTTGTTTTCCATCAGCAGCATATCCTGGGTGCTGCTCACCGGATAAAAACCAAAATCCTGGAACATGGCCTGGTTTTGGGGCTTGGTGAACAAAAACAGGTGCTGCTGCCCCCGGGAAAAAGCCGCAGCCCGCAGGGTGGAGACCACCGAGGCGGTGAGCCCTTCCCCCCGGCACTCCTCCGCCACGGCAATGCATTTGAGAACATTTTTCTGCAAAGAACCGGTGGCTGCGATGTTGCCCTGGCTGTCGTAATACAGCACCGTATATTCCACGCCGCTGTCGTACCGCAGGCCCTGGCGCTGCAAAAAGGCCTCCAGCCGCCGCAGGCCCACGCCGGTCAGCGGCCGCTCTTCGATCTGCTGCAAGTAATCTCCCTGCAAGTCTTTCCCTCCTTTGGCCGCCGCCCCTTGGGCCGGCAGCCGGTCCTGATTGGCGCCTGGCCCTCTGCCGGGCGCCTTGTTGGCCGATGATAAAAAACGCCCCATGGAAGGCGTGCTTCCATGGGGCCATACGCCTTGGTAGATCAGTCGACGCTCTTGATGGTATCCAACAGGCTGCCATCCCGGTAGAGCACATTGGCCACCACCCGGTCGCCCAGATGGATGGGCTTGGGCGTGCCGGTGAGCTGTTCGGCAATGCGCTTGAGCTCTTCGATCTCCACAATGGGCAGGCCTGCTTGCTGCAGCCGCTCTTTCAGCTCCTGCCGCTTGGGGTTCACCGCAATGCCCCGCTGGGTCACCAGCACATCGATGGTGCTGCCCGGCGTGGAAACGGTCAGCACATGGTCCACCACGATGGACAGGCGGGCCCGGGTCAGCGGCGCGATGATCATGGCCAATTTGGCGCCTGCCGCCGTATCGCTGTGTCCGCCGCTGCCGCCCATGATATAGCCGTTGCTGTCGGTGTGCACATTCACATTGAAATCGGTGTCGATCTGGGTGGCGCCCAAGATCACCACATCCAGGCTGTCCACCGCGCTGCTGCGCACGGCGGGGCTGGCGTAGTGGGCCGCCGTCACTTCCCGGTGGCGCGGGTTGGTGCGGATGCTCTCCACCGCCCCCAGGTCAAAGCACTGCACATCCAGCAGCGCCTCAAAACAGCCTGCCTGGAGCATATCCACCATGTAGCTGGTGATGCCGCCCAGGCCATAGCTTCCCTTGATGCCCTTTTCCAGCATGATGTCTTTCAAGTATTTGGCTGCGGCCAACGACGCGCCGCCCGCGCCGGTCTGGAAGCTCATGCCGTCTTTCAGCAGGCCCGAATGTTCGATGACTTTGGCCGCGTATTGGGCCATGACCAGGCCCACCGGGTCCCGGGTGATCTTGGTGGTGCCCGAGACGATGCCCGCCGGGTTGCCGATGCTCTCCACCGGCACCACATAATCCACATAGGCTTCGCTGATGGAGAAATCCGCCAGCGGATAGGGCACCAGGTTGTCGGTGATCACCACCACTTTTTTGGCGAACATGGCGTCGGCAAAGGCATAGCCCAGGCTGCCGCAGGCCGATTTGCCGTATTTGCCAGAGCAGTTGCCCATGGTGTCCGATGTGGGCGCTGCCACAAAAGCCACATCGATGGGGGACCGGCCCAGCTCGATGTCGGCCGGGCGGCCGCCGTGGGTGCGGAATACCACGGGCTTTTCCAGCACGCCGTGGGAGATGGCCCGGCCCACTACGCCGCCGATGTAATCGGCCTCCAGCCCGGTGACCACATGGTTTTTGATGTGGCCGATCAGGGGTTCATGGGTGTCGAACACCGAGGAGGCGTTGACGTTCAGATCCTTGATGCCCAGTTCGGCAATGGCCTCCAGCACCATATTCAATACATAGTCGCCGTTGCGCAGGTGATGGTGGAAGGAGATGGTCATGCCGTCCTTCACACCGGCCAGCTTGACGGCCTCTTTGATGGAAGATACTACTTTGGAATTATTCATGGATGCGCACCCCCATTGCTTCTGCCATTTCCAGCACTTGCCGCGCCCTGGTCACAATGGGCGCGTCGATCATCTTGCCCCGCAGGGAGACCACGCCTTTGCCCTGTTCTTTGGCAATGCGGATGGTCTCCATCACCTCTTCGGCGTATTCGATGTCCGCCTGGGTGGGGCTGAAGATCTCATTGATGCTGGCCACATGGCGGGGCGAAATGGACGATTTGCCCGTAAAGCCAAGAGACTTGGCAAAGGCGGCGTCGGCCCGCAGGCCCTCGTCGTCGTTCACATCGGTAAAGGGGGTGTCATAGCAGTCGATGCCGGCAGCACGGGCAGCCACCACGATGCGGCTGCGGCTGTAAAAGATCTCGTTGCCCTCCTTGGTCCGCTTGCACTGCAAGTCGGCGGTCAAATCCTCACCGCCCAGCAGCATGGCCGCCACCCGGGGCGAACTGCTGGCGATGGCAAAGGCGTTTTCCACACCCAGGGCCGTCTCGATCAGGGGGATGAGCTTCACCGTGTTGCGCTCCATGCCCAGCTTGTCCTCCAATTCGGTCATATAGGCGTCTACCGTCAGCACATCTTGGGCGGTGCTGATCTTAGGCGGCATGATGAGGGAGGGCTTCAGGGGCAGGATGGCATCCAGGTCCTGCTTCCAAAAAGCGGTGTCGATGGAGTTGATGCGCACGCACACCTCGCACTGGTAATGGAGGGTCTGGATGGCGTTGCGGACCAAAATGCGGGCCGCATCTTTCTCTGCCGGGGAGACTGCGTCTTCCAGGTCCAGGATGACGGCGTCGGCCCCCAGGATATCGGCGTTGAGCAGCATACCGGCGTTGTTGCCCGGCATGAAGAGCATGCTTCTTCTCATTGGGCGTCCCCTCCTTCCCCGCGCCGGATGGCCGTTTCCACCCGGGCGCGAATGACGCATTCCACTGCGCCTTTGTCGTTGAGGGACACTTTGGCCCCGGTGACGCCGTGATCGGACAGCACTTCCCGCACCACCCGGTCGATGTCTTCGCCAAACTGCTGGGCCACCACCGACTGGATCTCCACTGTCACACCGTCGGCTGGCTGGATCTCTACATACACGTCGCTGGATTCCATGGTTCCGGCGACCGCTGCTTTTTTGATCTCCATGTCAGGGATCACACCTTTCTTTGCTTGCCGCGCAGCCAAAAGGGAACGGGCCGGCGCGGTCTGTTCTGCCTGTTATTATACACCCCCGCCGGGCTGGGAACAACCATCCTCTGCCCTTTTTTTGCCCTTTGGCAGCAAAAAAGCCGCCTGTAGCCAGGCGGCTTTTGGCGGAGTGTCATCGGTCTTTCCCTGCCGCAGGTAGAGGGCCACCACATCACGGCGCTCAGGCCCTGCAACGCCTATACGCAGCCACCGGGTCTGTAAACAAATCCGAACGTCTATAGCAGAGTCCAAACGACAGCCGTAAGACTGTACGACACCACAGCAAAAAGGTTCACGCGCTTGTTCTGTTTCCCTTCTTCTTTTCCCGCCGGCATCTCTTATCCACTCCACTATTCCGCCGCCATCAGGGCATACAGGCCCTGCTGCCACCGGCGGGCCACCTGGGTAAAGTGCCCGCCCGGATGAAATTCCAGCTGGGGCGGCCGGCTGAGCTGATGGGTCAAGATCTCTGCGGTGCACCGGGTACAGTCCCCCACCTGGCGCATCAACGGGTGGCGGCTCTTTTCCTCCCCCTGGCCCAGGGAGAGGTAGACCCGGGTATCCGGCGCCAAAGGCCGGTGGCTTTGGGCAAATTTCACCCAGCCCGGGAACCACAGGGAGCCAGACAGGCTGGCCACCCCGCCAAATACCCCCGTCTGGTACAGGGCGTATAAGCTGGCCAGGCCTCCCAGGGAATACCCGGCCAACATCCGGTCTTCCCGCCGGGGCGACAGAGGGAACTGGGCTTCCGCTTGGGCCAAGATCGGGCCGGTCAAGTCGGCCAGATAGGCATCGCAGCCGCCGGTAAAAGCCGGGCTTTTTTTGCCCAGGGCTGGCGCCGGCCAGGGGGAAAATTCCTGTTCCCAGCTGGTGGGCGCCACACCGATGAGGGCAAAGGGAGGCAAACCGGTGCCCATCTGGGGAACCAGCCCTTCCAAGATCTCTTCCAGCCGCTCTTCCAAGCTGTCGCCGCCGTTGCAGTAGACAGCGGCTACCGGCCCCTGGGCGGCCTGAGGCGGCAGCCAAGCGAAGCAGGCCCGCCCTGCCCCTTGGAACCGTCGGAGCTCTATCATGGGCAAAGCCCCCTTTTTCGCAGGGCGGGCAACAGCACATGTGCAAACTCGCCTGGGTGCCGGCACCACAGGCTGCAAGGTGCAGTCTTGCTGCCCTCTTCCGTCCAGATAGTGATCTGCTCGGCCCCATGCAGCTCCTTTTTGGCCAGCTCATCCAGCCGGACCCGGATCATGTGGGCCACTTCTTCCCCGGGCGCAAAGAGCGGATCCGAACAGACCGCCAAATAGACCTGGGCCGCTTCCCGGTCCGGGTCTTCCGGCTGCTGCCGGTCTTCCCGCCAGACTCCCAGATCTTCCAGCGCCGCCGGTTCCAGCTCCAGGCCCACCTCTTCCCGAATCTCCCGCAGCACTGCCTCTTGGGGCGCTTCTCCAGCGCTTACATGGCCGCCCACCGCGATGTCATAATAATTGGGAAATTCGGCTTTGTCCGGCGACCTCTTCTGGAACCAGACCCACAGGCCGTCGGGCCGCGGGGAGACGATCCAGCAATGGACGACCAGATGCAGCAGCCCCTGGGCGTGTACCTGGCTGCGGGGCGCCTGGCCCATGGGCTCCAAATCGTCGTCATAATACGTCAGCTGTTCTTCCATGGCCTCACCTCCTGGTATTGCTTCCAGTATACACGTTTTTTCAATGGATGCAAAGGGCTTGGACCTCCCATTTGTTCTGCTGCGCCGCCCTACCCTGCCAGGCCGCTGGCGGCCAGGTATTCGTCGATGGCCTGGGTGTCGGCCGGCCGGGCAAACAGCCCGTCGTGGACCGCGGCGCCGCCGGCGCTCTGCCGCACAAAGTCCATGGAGTTGCCAAATTGCTCTTCGTCCATGGAGGCCGACTGGGTGAAGGGGTATACCGCTTTGCCCTCCAGGTCATAGCTCTCCAAAAACGTCCCCACGATCATGGGCGCCGTGTGCCACCAGATGGGGTACCCGATGAAGATCACATCGTATTCATCCAGCGTGGCGGGCAGGTTGGCTATGGCCGGCCGGGCGTTGCTGTCCCGCTCTGCCAGTGCCACTTCCCCGCAGGCATCGTAATCTGTGGGGTAGGGCGTGGCTGGCTGGATCTCCAGCAGGTCTCCCCCTGTCTGCTCTGCGATGTAGGCGGCCATCTCCTCGGTGTTGCCCGACCAGGAAAAATAGGCCACCAGGACGTTTTGTTCCCCGCTCTCTTCCACAGGCGGTTCCGTATCTGGCTCCGCCGGTGGGACATCGCTCCCTCCGGCCGATCCACAGGCTGTCAGGGAGAGTGTTAGGAGCATTGATGTGACCGCACTCAGGATCCGTTTCATGTTTTTCCTTCCTTTCTTGTACTTGATCCACTCATGTGTTATAATCCGATGGAAACAATCGCTTCTTACCATCGATTCTATTATACGGTTGTTACAACCGGTCAAGTTCTTTTTTCGAATTTTTTGGATCATCAGGAGGCAGTACCATGTATACCATGATGCAAGCGTGCCGTGAGGCCAGCATGACGTATCAAGCTTTGAAATTCTATTGCAACGAGGGGCTGGTCCCCAATGTGAAGCGGGATGGGAACAACCGCCGTATTTTCGATGAACGGGATGTCAAATGGATCAAAGATCTGGTGTGCCTGAAAAAATGCGGCATGAGCATCCAGGAAATGAAAGAATATCTGGACCTGTGCCTGCAAGGCCAGGCGACCATTCCCCAGCGAAAGGAAATGCTGACCAAAAAGCAGGAAGCCCTGCGGCGATCCATCCAGGAGCTGGAGGACAGCGTGGCCTATATCGATTGGAAGCAGAATTTTTACGATGAAGTCCTGGCCGATGTCCGCCCCTATATCAGCAACCTGATCCCCCTGGACGATTGACAGGGCCATCCTGACAAGCAAAGAAGCCTCCGGCCGGGCCGGAGGCTTCTTCCTGTTGACTGCCACCGATGGCCAGACGGGGCCGGGCAGCTGCCGCATCGATCAAAAAGCACTTCCTGCAAACCGCAGGAAGTGCTTTTTGTCGTAAAAAGGCATCTGCATCTCTATTTTTACACCATCGCGGTGAGCCCAGCGATTAGGCGGGACCCAGGGTGCCAAGGTGCCAAGGGGGATAACTGCTCTTTTTTACGGCTTGAATCGGTAGCCCACGCCCCAAACGGTCTGGATGTGGCGGGGCCGGGCCGGGTCTTCTTCTATTTTTTCCCGCAGGCGGTTGATGTGGACAGCCACCGTGGCGTTGTCTCCCAAAGCGTCATAGCCCCAGATACGCTCATACAGCGTTTCTTTGCTGAAGACAATATCCGCGTTGGACATCAGGAACAACAAGATCTCATATTCCTTGTTTTTCAGTTCCACTTCCTCCCCATTCACAAAGACCCGCCTGGCATCCTCCTGAAGCAAGATATTCCCCATTTGGATCTGTGCCCGGTCGGGCCGTCCCGTCTGTTTCAAGCGGTCGTATTGCGCCAGATTCGCCTTGATCCTAGCCACCAGCACATTGGGCGAAAAGGGTTTTGTGATGTAATCGTCCGCCCCCATGCCCAGCCCCTTGATCTTGTCGATGTCCTCCTGCCTGGCAGTTACCATCAAGATCGGGATGTCCAGGGTCTCCCGCAGGGCCCGGCATACGGTAAAACCGTCGGTGCCGGGCAGCATCAGGTCCAGCAGGATCAGGTCGTACCGCCCGGAACGCCCTTTGGCGATCCCTTCGGGGCCGGTGGCTGCAATGTCCACCTCAAACTCATTGACTGCCAGATAGTCCCGCTCGATGGCGGCAATGGTTTCATCGTCTTCAATGATCAAAATGCGTTTCATCTCGTTGGCCTCCTTGTGCCAAAGGGATCCCCAGGGCCATCCGCAGCCCGCCGCCCGGCAAATTTTCTCCGTGGATGGTCCCGCCCATCCGCTCGACGGTCTTGGATACGATGGCCAAACCCAGCCCGCTGCCCTGGTTGGGGTTTTTGCGGGAAGGATCGTTGCGGTAAAAGACATCGAATAATTTGGGCAGCGCTTCTTCCGGCACGCCGGGGCCGTCGTCATCCACATACAGCCGGAGTTCTCGTCCGCTTATCTGCCCTGAGATGCATACCTTGCCCCGCTCTTTGTCCTTGTATTTGGCGCTGTTGTCCAACAAATTCGTCAAAATGCTGCGGAAATAAGTGGGGTCCGCTTCGATCCAAGCTTGGTCCGGCATGAGTCCCAGGGTGATCTCCAACCCTCGCTGCCCGTATTCTTCCCTGGAAGCTGCCACAAAATCAGCGATCTCTGCCACCGCGTTCTGCCGTTCCGGCGCATAGGGGTATTCCCCCAACTCCATTTTGGAAAACAAAAACAGCTTTCGGACCATTTGGTCGATCTCCATGGTCTTTTTTTGAATGGTGCTCAAATAAGTGCCCTGCTTTTCTTTCGTGTCTGCAACACCGTCCAGCAGCCCTTCCACATAGGCCCGAATGGAGGTGAGCGGCGAGCGGATGTCATGGGAAATGCTGGCCAGCAATTCCTTCCGGCTCTCTTCCTCTTTTTGGGTCCGCTCCACCGAAGCGCGCAGCCGCTGGGCCATTTCGTTGAAATCCTCGCACACCGGCTCAAACTCATCCTGCCCGTCGTAGTCGATCCGGTGTGTCAGGTTCCCATCCCTGATCTGCCGAACCCCCTCTGCCAAAGTCTGCAATGGCTCCGCTATTTTTCGAAAGACGAATTTGGTGAGAAAGCGGTTTGTAAGAAAGACGACGCCAAGTAACAGGGCCACAAGAAACAGCCCGATACCCGCCGCCCACGCTTTCCTCTGTTGGCCGGATATAGTGACCACCGGATTATACAGACGGATCTGGCAAAGCTCCCCCCCGATCTCGGTCTGTTTTCCGTGCAGATCGTAGGAACCGTCAGACACTGTCCCATTGCCGTGGAGGGCAGCCAACGACTGCTCCAGTTGGCTTTGGCCGCCAGTTGGGCCAGGACCTATCTGCAAGACCACCTGCTGCCCTTTTTCGATCTCCAGCGTCAGCCGGCTTTCCGCTGCCAGCTCTTCCAGCTTTCCTTCCAGCTCCTCTTGCCCCGCCGCGTCGGCCCTGAGCCACTTTAGCGCCAGACTCTCCACCTCATGGCGCATTTCCAGCAATTCGCCGGGAAAACCCAGCTCATATTCGGCATGGGGAAAAGCGGTGAAGAGAAAGACCGCCAGGCCCCCGGCCAGCATGATGACAGCGAGGGCCGCCGGGATACAGAGCATCAGGATATTGGAAATAAACAGCCTTTTCTGAATGGTCATTGCCTCGCCTCCTAGTATGATAATGGTGTAGTCAATAATGACTACGGGTTAATAGTTACAAAGTCTAAATGAATAACTGAAG
>JABLTT010076207.1_pt1 | contig 13311 bp, 15 predicted proteins | sample 7160061 | NCBI WGS metagenome assembly JABLTT01 (sample SAMN14651232, study PRJNA627086) | human gut metagenome | isolation source: feces | host: Homo sapiens
ATGCCTGTCATTACACCGCATGTATGTCGGCATACCTATTGCTCAAATATGGCAAAATCCGGAATGAATCCAAAAGCATTGCAATATTTGATGGGTCACTCAGACATCAGCGTAACGCTGAATACATATACGCATATAAATCTTGAGGATGCCAGAGAAGAAATCGCCAGACTTCGGATTGTGTAATTAGGATTTTTAATTGAAAACAGCAAGGTGTAAAATAGAAAAATATACACCTTATTTTACACCTTTTGCGGACGATATTATGCAAATATAAACAAAGTTATGCCAAAAAGCAAAAATTTACAAAGGCTTACAAAGCCCGAAATACCAAGAAAAACTAAGAAATGCAAGGTTATACAACAATGATAAAAGTATTATTTATATGCCACAGCACTCTTTGAAAGCTTCGCCCAAAAGCCAGTAAAATCAAGGTCTGAAAGGCATAGGAGGTTAGAAAATAACCCGAAAATAACCCCTGGGATTTTTGTGCAGATATTATATGTAAATATAGATGATGTTTGGGATGCAACATGATAATGATTAGAAAGTTATAAATATAAAGATTATTAATATATTCATGGATAATTTCACTAGACAAGCATTTTAAGTGACAAGATGTGAAATTATTTCAATTGATGCCATTACAGAAATTATTTTCAAAATAGACATTGACAAAATAACGATATTGCGCTATTCTTGGATTGAGATATGGACAAGATGTACATATACAAAATAGTAGCCTGTCGGTATTATGATGCCGGGTAGGACAGTTGATCTAATATTTTATAAGGAGGACTTTAATATGTCTATCAGAAAAACAATGTATGTAAAAGAAAATTCATTCCGCAAACTTGACGATCCATTCAATGATGTTGCAAAAAAGTATGTATTTTATGTCAAAATTTGTGATGTCCCAGAGGGTATTCCCATGGCAACAAATCCACGCGATCAGAAACTTACATCTGGTGTTGCGCAAGCAATTAAGGAATCTCTCGAAAGCAATGATGGATTTTTTCATTTAAAAAATAGGGGAATCGTTCTTTCCGCAAAAAGTTGTACATATAATAATAAGACAAAAGAAGTTACAATTAATTTCACAGATGATATGCTTCATGGTAATATTGACGGCGGTCATACATATAAGATTGTATGTGATCATCGTAACGCTGGTCTTGATCAGTATGTGCAGTTTGAAGTAATGACTGGTGTGGAAGATATTATTGAAAAATTAGCAGAAGCTCGAAATACGTCCGTACAGGTAGATGAGAAGTCTATGGCCGAACTTCAACAGAAGTTTGATCCTATCAAAGAAGGTCTAGAAGGAATGCCATTCTTCACAAGAATTGCATTTAAACAGAACCAACAGGCATTTGATGATGTGACAAATAAGAGGTTAAAGATGATCGATGCTCGTGAAGTGGTTTCTATCATTAATATGTTTAATATTGATAAGTTTGATGCAATGAATCATCCGATTAAGGCATATTCTTCAAAAGCAAAGATGTTGGAATTATATTTGAATAATCCGGATTCTTATCGTAGATATGTTAATATTATGCCAGATATTTTTGATTTATATGATGCAGTTGAGACAGAGTTTGCAACAGCTTTCAATGAAACAGGTGGGAGATATGGTCGCAAGAAATATTCTGGTTATAAAGATGGAAATATTATCGGTACATCTAAGTTTGGTCTTCATGATATTTATTATAAAATTCCAGATGGTCTTATTTACCCCGCGGTTGCAGCATTCAGATCTTTGGTCGTATTAAATCCGGAGACAGATAAATATGAATGGAAGAATGGTGTGAATCCTATTTCAGTGTGGGATAGATGTAAGTCAAGCATAACCAGCCAGATTATGAACTTTGCATCAGCTATTGGTGACAATCCTAATGCGGTAGGAAAGGATTCTAATATTTGGAATCTTGCATATATGACAGTATTGCTTCAACAAGGGGATGAGTTGAAATGAAAAAAAAATATGTTGTAAAATTGAAAGTGAAAGACGCATTAGAAAAAAGAGAATTGAGTCAGAAGAGGTTGGCAGAGATGTCTGGGATCAGAGAATCTACGATTAGTGATATTGTCCGGGGAACTCGAACAGTGATTAACTTCGAACATCTTTCCAAAATAGCAGAGGCTTTGGAAATAACAGACATTAGAGAGTTAATTGATTTTGAATAATTAATAATTGTATAGCAGTTAAAGAGAGTGCTCTTGACTGCTATGTTTTTTTCGCTATGGTATGGAAACGAGACTAAATAATTTTGTAGTGCTGTATGTTTATATAGTAATTCAGAAATGTATCTTAGACTTAAGAAAGAAAAATAATAAAGTAGAGAGAATGAAGAGAAAATCCATTCAAAATATATATGAATTAGAAAGTTGGTGGAAAGCTTGGATATAAAACAATTAATCGGTGAAGCAACTGAATATGACAAAAAGCTATCTTTGGAAGCGAAGAAACCAAAGAGTTGGTGTAAGAGCGTAAGTGCTTTTGCAAATACATTTGGTGGAGCATTAATCTTTGGAATAGCCGATAATGATGAAATTGTAGGACTTGAGAATCCGAATAGCGATGCTGAGAAAATAAGTGAAATCATTAAGACAAGGATGGATCCAATTCCAGAATTTCGTCTTCGATTTGAACAGGTCGAAGATGGAAAAGTATTAATTTTACTGGATATCTTCAAAGGTGAAGAGACACCGTACTATTATTCGGGTGATGGTGTGCTGGAAGCATATGTTCGTGTTGGAAACGAGAGTGTGAAAGCAACATCAACGGAATTGAAAAGACTGGTATTGCGCGGTAGAAATACATCTTATGATTCACAGATTTCTACGTATAAGGTGGAAGATTTTGCTTTTTCCAAACTCCGGGAAAGATATAAAAAATGGACAGGAAATAGTTTTGATGAGAAAGATCTTATATCATTTGGGTTGGCGAATGAGCAAGGATATCTGACAAATGCCGGAGCCTTGGTTGTAGATGAAAGCCCTATTCGATGGTCAAGATTGTTTTGTACCCGGTGGAATGGTTTAAATAAAAGCGGTGGTACAATAGATGCATTTGACGATGCGGAATATTCTGGAAGTGTATTGTCATTAATTGATAATGGAGAAGCTTTTATTAAGAGAAATGCGAAATTAATGTGGAGAAAGACTGCTAATTCCAGAGAAGAAATGCCGGAATATGTAGAACGTAGTTATCATGAAGCATTGGTTAATGCATTGGCTCATAGAGATTATCTTGTGAATGGCAGTGAAGTGCATATTGATATTTACGATGATCGTATGGAAATTTATTCGCCGGGAGGTATGCCGGACGGTTCCATTATTCAGGACAGAGATCCGCTTACAGTTCCGTCAACGAGAAGAAACCCGGTTTTGGCAGATATATTTAATCGGCTGGGATATATGGAACGTAAAGGTAGTGGATTCGGAAAAATCATCGGCGGCTATGAATTTCAGATCAACTATGATGAAAGTAAAAAGCCGTCTTTTAGATCGGATCGGTACCAGTTTACAGTTGTGATGCCAAATTTGAATTACAATGTCCCTCAGGATGTCCCTCAGGATGTCCCTCAGGATGTCCCTCAGAAAAAAGAGAGTAATCCGTTGGAAATTCAAATATTGAATATGATAAAAAAGGATAATAAAATCAGTACAGAAAAAATGGCAATGACGTTAGGAATAAGTTCCAAGACTGTAAAACGTCACATCAAAGATATAGGTATTGTACGATTTATTGGTCGTGGTTCCAATGGACATTGGGAAATAATTGATGATTAGAAATACAACTAAATATTATTAATAGCAAAGCTATAAGATTTCAAAAAATGGAGTCTTATAGCTATTTTTTTTGCGCAAAAATAAAAAATTTCTCCAACACCCTGTAAAAACACCGTTCTTCTTTTGTATATGTGAGAGACAAAAACAAAAAAATAAAATTTTTTGCATTTGCCCACTGTATTTTACCCTCTGAGCGTTTCGTTATATGAGGGCGTAAAAAAGAAAGTATGATGCGGTGGCAAAGAAATTGTTTTCGTGCTCTCGATTGAATCCAGGCCTGATTCATATGGAACAAGTAAATCAGAACAAAAAAAGGATGAAGATGAGATGAACAAAGTGATTTTAATGGGACGGCTTACAAAAGCTCCGAAGATTAAATATTTGCAGGATGATAATAAAACCGCAATGGCGCGATATACGTTAGCGGTTGACTGGAGATATGGAAAAGACCGGGAAAGGGAAGCAGATTTTATTTCCTGCGTGACATTCGGAAAGAATGCAGAGTTTGCAGAACTCTATTTGAAAAAAGGAACCAAAATTGTCATCAGCGGACGAATCCGCACAGGAAATTATACGGACAGCGAAGGAGTGAAAAGATATAGCAGCAATGTTGTTGTAGAAGAACATTTTTTTGCTGAAAGCAAGAAAGCATCCGATACGGATCCAAAGGATGAGAAAGATGGATTTATGAGTGTGCCGGAAGACGCAGAGTTGCCGTTTGAGTAGACAGATCTCTGGAGCTTAAGCGGAAGAGCGTACTTATATACTTTAGTAAGTATGTGCGTCCTCCGGAAGGGTACTTCTTTCTGGAAGCTATTCCAAAAGAAGTTTTCGAATTGCATCCGATGAAGGGGTATCCCTTCCGGCATAGATGCAAAGAAAGGAGGATGGCATAATGAGAGAAGGAAAAAAGCCAATGGCAGTATCTGAAAAGTATATGCTTACGATTAAGGAAGTAGCAGAATATTTTAACCTATATTATTCACGGCTTCGCCGTGAAAGTGGCTGAAAGCCACATAGTTACTACATTTTAACTGAATATTGCCATTCACCTATTAAGTGAATGAAAAAAGAGCATCTATTTGTGGTAAAATTTAGGTGTCCAATCTAAAAAATCTACCCAAAGGAGCCCTTTATGAGTATTGTAAACACCTTATCGCTTGAAAGCAATAGACAGATTAAAATTAATTTCAATGGAGGCGATTTATCCTCCGATACAGGCTTACTTCTCATCAAAGAATTCGTAAGCAAACTTGGCATTGACAGACTTTTCAGTCATTCATTTAAGACCAACGATTCTGCATTATTCAGATATCACACTGATAAGGCAAATCTTCTTCAGATGATATATATGATTATTGCCGGTTACTTTGAAGACGATGCTTCAGATGAACTTACCAATGATCCTGTGTTTAAAACAGTGCTTGAAAAAGACACTTTAGCATCACAGCCAACAGTTTCAAGATTCTTCAATCGTATGGATGAAGACACATTAAATCAGTTTCTTGCTATCGAAAGAATTCTGAGAAAGAGAATCTACAGCATATAGATGCCTGAAGCGGTTGTTCTTGATCTCGATTCCACACTTCTTGAAGCTTATGGCAAGCAGGAAGGCAGAGCCTTTAACTTTCACTATCAGAGTAATGGATATCATCCACTGGTTTGCTATGATGGAATCACAGGCGATTTAATCAAAATCCAATTGCGTGATGGAACCAAATATTCCTGCACAGGAGTTGTTGATTTCCTTCAGCCAATCCTTGATGAATATTTAGCGGATTATCCAGAAGTAACACTCCTGCTCCGTGGTGACAGTGGCTTTGCAACACCTGAACTATATAAGCAATGTGAAGAAAATGGCACCAGTTATGTAATCCGACTGAAAGAAAATAGAATTCTTCGTGACAAAGCATCTTTTCTTGTCGATGAGCTTGATGAAATCACGAAAGAGAACAAAGTTGATTATGCTGTTGTCTATGGTGAATTCATGTATCAGGCAGGTCCATGGCCTTATGAAAGACGTGTTGTCTGCAAAGTTGAAAAGCCTGAGAATCAGATGGTTTACATGTATACCTTCATTGTTACAAATATGGATTCATCACCAGAGTACCTTGTTAAATTTTACTGTAAAAGAGGTCTGATGGAAAACTTTATCAAAGAGAGCAAATCCGGCTTTGATTTTACTTCCGTAAGCAGTCATTCAAGAATTGTAAATGCTAACAGACTCCAGGTACATGCACTTGCTTATAACATATTTAATTGGTTTAGACGATTGGCGCTATCTGCAAATATGCTTAAACAGCGTATTGATACCGTCCGTTTAAAACTGCTGAAGATTGCTGTAAAAGTAATCCACTCAGCAAGATATATCACATTCAAGCTGTGTAGCAGCTGCCCCTACAAAAATGAGTTTTATGAAACGCTGGCAAATATCAGCAGACTGTATGTACAGCTGGAATAGCAACTATTAACGAACCTTGGCAGCTGAATAACTCCTCTAAAAATTGCCACAGGGATTTTATGCCCTTTTGGCAGATAATTTCAGAGTAGTTACTACTGCCAGAATCAATTTTTGAACTCATGGTACAGTTATTTGGTCGAATACTGATCCATGAATAATTCAGGTTTAATATTGGAATCAAGAAAATGAGACGTTTAGCAGAGGATAACGAAGGCGAATTTGCTATTTATATGGGAAATAGATACCTTGTTATAAGAGAACGTTTTGAACAGTACATTGTAAATTTGAGTCATGGAGGGGAGGACGAAGAAGAATGAAAAATCCAAGTCCAGGAGTGAAAAATATAATTACACCGACGGAGGCAATTGATTATTTTGTGCTTAATCGTAGGAAATTTTATGATTTACTGAAATCGGATGAACAGAAGAATTTCCTTGTGTTTTATAAGGAACGCAAGATGATTATTCGCACAGCGTTTGCAAGATATCTGGAAGCGCATCCAGATTTAAGGAGGCGATGTTAAATGGCAAAGATAGGAATTAGAAGAGACTCAAAACACCGAGTGTTACGCAGAGGGGAGTCAATTCGGTGGGATGGAAAATATCAATTTAAATATCATGTAAATGGCAAGGCGCATTTTGTATATAGCTGGCGCCTTGAACCAACAGATAAACTTCCAGCAGGAAAGAAACCATGCGTATCACTTAGAGAACTTGAAAAGCAAATCGGCTACGATTTGGATTCTCAAATGCATCCAGAAGGAAGAAGTATGACGGTAGAGGAACTGGTGGAACGATATCTTTCTACTAGAATTGGCGTAAAACCAAATACAAAAGCCAATTACAATTTTGTAAAGAATCTCATGAAGAAAGAAGATTTTTATTATAAGAAAATTGGCGATGTCAAAACCTCAGATGCAAAGCTGTTTCTGATAAAGCTGCAGCAGGATGGAAAAAGATATAGTACAGTGAAAACAGTCCGGGGCGTATTAAGGCCGGCTTTTCAAATGGCGGTGGATGACGATGTGCTCCATAAAAATCCGTTTGGATTTGAGCTTGCAGGAGTAGTTGTAAATGACAGTGTTACCAGGGAAGCATTAACGCGGGACCAAATGCGAAAGTTTCTTAAATTTGTTCATGATGATAATGTATACTGTAAGTATTATGAAGTTGTGTATATACTTTTTCATACAGGTATGCGTATTTCAGAATTTTGCGGCCTTACAATTAAAGATGTTGATTTAGAAAATCGAATTGTAAATATCGAGCACCAGCTTCAGAGATTATCCGATATGACGTTGGTTATTGAGCCAACAAAAACTTCCGCTGGAACAAGAAAAATTCCGGTAACAGAGGATGTTGCAAAATGCTTTCAAGCCATCATCGAAGACCGGGAGAAGCCAAAGGTAGAAAAGGTGGTGGACGGATATACCGGTTTCCTGTTTTTGGATGACAAAGGACTGCCGTTAGTGGCAATGCATTGGGAACATCGCTTTAACCACATGGTGAAGCGGTACAACGATATCTATCGGGTGCAGATGCCGAATATCACGCCGCATGTTTGCCGGCACACGTATTGCAGCAATATGGCGAAATCCGGCATGAATCCAAAGACATTGTAGTACCTTATGGGGCATAGCGATATAGGAGTTACGCTTAACACCTATACGCATTTAGGCCTTGAGGATGCAGAGGATGAATTGAAGCGGCTGGAGGACTTGCAGAATACCAGAAAAGAATTGGAACGGACGCAAGGAGAGAAGCCTGTGTCACAGAAGATGTTTAAAGCAATATAGAAGAATGGTTAAATTTAAGCTGGGCTGGATGCTCAGCTTTTAATTAAGAAAATATACAAATTTTACAAAACATAAAATGTCATGATTTATGACATTTTATGTTGCAAAATTAATCTATTGGTAGTATAGTATATAGAGACTGATGAAAGGAGAATGAGGATTATGAATGAACGGTTAAAACAAGTACGTAAAGGATTGAAACTTTCTCAGGAATTTGTAGCAAAGCAATTAGGTATGACTAGGACTACTATAGTAGCAATAGAGGCTGGAACAAGAAAAGTAACAACCGATGAATTGAAAAAATTTTCTGTTCTATATGGTGTAACAACCGATGAATTGTTATATGGTGATGTCTCTGAGGGAAATGAAGTTAAGGCATTTGCACGAACTTTTTCAGAATTATCTGATATAGATAAAAAGGAGATTTTGAATTTAATAAACTTTAAGCGTAGATATAAGGAGACAATAAGTTGAGAGATGTTGCAGAATTATATTATAGAGGAATGCCGGCAGAAACATTAGCTCAAGTAGTTTTAAGAAAATATTTTGGCGATAAAACCCCTTCTTTTCCTATTGATCCATTTAAAATGATACGCGATTTTGGAATAGTATATCAATTTATGGAGTTTAAGGATTTGGAGGGGATTTATGTATTACCAGATAATTCAGATGATATACCTATCATTGGTATTAATTTTGGAAGACCAATAACTCGTCAAAGATATACAGCGGCCCATGAACTGTGTCATCACATAAAAGATAGGGGAAGTAGCATATGTCCTATCAGTGGAAAGAAAAATATGATTGAAAAATATGCGGACGCATTCGCTTCTGAATTGCTTATGCCTACAAAATATTTGAAAATGGCAGCAAAAAGGGTAGCAGTCGACGGCAAAGTGAATAGAGATGGGATTTTGAAAATTGCTGAAATTTTTGGAGTTAGTTTTGAATCGGCCGTTTTTTCAGTAGCATATAAAACCACTTTTTGGGATGGGGACAAAGATCCAAAAATAATAAGAAGAGATAATAGGAAATACAAGCCAGAACAGAGAAAAATAGAATTGGGATTGGATCTTGAAAATGTAAATTTGTGGGAGCAAGTTGTCAATTCTTATGAATATTTTTGGAGTATAAGTAACAAGTATGCTTGGTACATTTTCAAGAACAATTTTATATACCATGAAAATCGCTTGGAAAAACTTAACTTAGATGAAGATGTCGTGGCAGAAATTATTGCAGATTTGCGTTACAACAAATCGAAAAGCCAATATTGCGGAGAAAACTGTGAGGAGATTATTCAAGTGGCAGGACATTCTGCAATGTATGATTACATATATGAAACAACGGATAAATTGGATCTTTATAAAATACAAAAGTTAAATAAGATGTTGTATCAGTATGCGCCATTTCCAGAAGCGGGAGGCGTGTATAGGCAAGATAATAATTATGTTACTGGTGCAGAATTCGAAACGGTGGATTACCATCTTATTGTTCAGGAAATAGTTAAATTAGCAGAACCTATGGGTGAATTGATAAGAAATATTGATAGTATGTCATATTCGGAAGTAATAAAACAAACGGCTATAATACATCATAGGCTGACAGTAATTCATCCTTTTGGAGATGGAAATGGGCGCTGTTCTAGAGCGTTATTAAATTGGACATATAGATTGAAAGGACTTCCACCAATTTACATTAAATTTCCTGAAAAAGATGAATATTATGATGGACTGAAGAATGTTGACACAAAAGGAAATTATGATAAATTGTATAAAGTTTTTATGAGAGAGACGATTAGAAGTGTGATGAAACTCAATAAGGTATCTATAGATGAAAATTTGGAAGAGTAAATGCGTAAGGTGGAGATTATCAGGTGAATGCAGCGGAATTTGTGCAACATACAACTATTAGGATAGAAACTGAAATACCTAATGGAATAAGTACTGGAACAGGATTTTTCTTGTCATTGAAGAATAATAAAGAAGATCATACACATGTTCCAGTAATTGTAACAAATAAACATGTCGTTAAAAATGCAATACGAGGAAAATTAAGATTTTCTATAAAAGATAGTGAAGGTAATCCTATAAATGGACAATATTTTGACTTGATAATAGATAATTTTGAAAGTGTATGGATTAAGCATCCTGAAAATGATGTAGATCTTTGCATTTTACCTATTGCTAATATTCATAGAGAAATTCAAAAAGCTAGTAAAGATTTGTTCTATACGATGCTGACAGTGGAAGACATACCTTCAAAAAATGAAATGGAAATGGAATTTTCAAGAATTGAAGACATAACAGTAGTAGGCTATCCAGACGGAATATGGGATGCCTATAATAATATGCCAATAACCAGGAGAGGAATAACAGCGACACCGATACAAATGAATTTTGAAAATAAACCAAGATTTTTGATAGATGCTGCAATTTATGGTGGTTCGAGTGGATCGCCGGTGTTTGTATTTAATCAAGGTTCATACAGTAAGCCGGATGGTGGGTTATATGCAGGAACAAGGTTGAAACTTGTTGGTGTTGTATATGCGGTTGCTCAACATAAAGTGACAGGCGAACTGGAAATAGTTGATATTCCGGCAGCAAAAACTCCTATTGCAAATACATTAATTCCTAATAATTTGGGCGTGGTTATTCATGCAAAAAAGTTATTAGATTTTGAAAAAATACTATAAAAGTTAAATTAGGAATTAATTCGTAGTAACCCACCCCACCTTTACTCCGTTTCTACTACGATTGCTATACACATCTTGCAAAATTTTGCTAAGATTTGCATTTTATATACAGAAATGACCAATACATAAAGAAAAATTAACACCGCGCAAATCGCTGCAAATGGCAGCAGAAAAGCGCCTTTTGAAAGGAGTTTATATGAGTATACGAGTACTTTTCATCTGCCACGGCAGGATTTTCTGTTCAGAATGAAAAGTCTCAAATCGTCTTAAATACTTCTATAAATAGCATTTCTTGTGTTCCATTCTCAATTTTACCAATGATTTACCAATATTTCTGGAGAGTCAGACTTGCAAAACCAGAATGAGGAGATTAAAAATATGAGCAAATTGAAACCAAGAATAACGGAAAACGGAATTGATTATATCCTTGTCGGAGATTACTACATCCCGGATTTGAAACTGCCGGAGGAACACCGCCCCATTGGGAAGTATGGACGGCTACATCAGGAATATTTAAGAGAAGTCCACCCAGCCAGATTGAACACATTGATATTGACCGGGGAGTTATGGACATATCTTGCAGACCTGAACGAACAGGCACAGGAACGGTTAGACATCATCATGGAACAGATGAAAACTGCCGAGGGCGTAACCGAGGAATTGAAGCGTACCCATCAAATGGAATGGGTGCAGCGTTGCAATAACATTCACAACCGGGCAGAAGAAATTGTTTTGCATGAGATGATTTATTCGTAATGATATGTTAAGAGTTAAGCAAATATGAAGTTGTCAAGTTTTTTCAAACAGCCTCATTGCATAGAAATGACAAACAGATTATTCTTAAAGCAGGAGGTGGCAGAAATGGCAAACGAAGATAAGAAAGATTTTAATGCTATGTTGCACGACAATAAGGATATGCCAAAATTTCAAATCATTACAGACCAGAAAAGTATTGAAAAATATGGTGGCAGTAAAATGTATTTTGCACCGCCAATCGACTATGACAAAGTAATGAAAAAAATTCCGTATGGTAAAGTGATTACCGTCGGGAAAATACGAGAATACTTTGCGGAGTTAAGTAGTGCAGATTTTACAGAACCGATTACAGCAGGAATTTTTGTTTCTATTGTGGCATGGGCGAGTTATCAGCGTTCAGAAGATGAAACGCCTTATTGGAGAACATTGAAAGCAAACGGAGAACTAAATGCTAAATACCCAAATGGTATTGAAGCACAAAAAGAAAAATTAGAAGCAGAAGGACACACCATCATTCAAAAAGGGCGTAAAAATGTACGATACTATGTAAAGGACTATGAAAACTCCCTCTTTGATTTGAAATAGGTAAATTTGAATTTGGCAGATGTAAAAGGATTTTGACACTCATAATAAGTGATGTCAAAGCTATTTTGTAGACAATAGTGGGTGTTTTTCCTACAATAAAAGTGCAAGGAGGTATAGTGGCATGGAGCATGATATTGGATGCAAAATCAAGGCAGCCCGAATTGAAAAAAAGCTGACGCAAGAACAGGTTGCCGAATTGTTGGGTGTGAGTCGTCAGACCATCTCAAATTGGGAAAATGAAAAATCCTATCCAGATATTATCAGCGTCATTAAAATGAGCGAATGCTACGATGTCTCTCTTGACTATCTATTGAAAGGAGAACAAAAAATGAAAAGCTATTATGATTATCTTGAAGAAAGTACGAATGTTGTGAAAAGCAATGCCAACAGAAACAAGATTATTACGATTCTCTCCTATCTCTTGATTTGGGCGTTTGCAATGATAGTGTTCTGGTTTTTTACAAGTGGAAGTGACGCTATGGGTTACAGTTTGATGTTTCTTTGGTTTATTCTTCCTATATCCACATTTATTGTATCTATTGTTATTGGTAAAAATAACTTTTGGGGAAAAGGAAAATGGGCATTCACTCTTTTCTTTGGCGTAATGTATATGCTTGCTGAATATGGCACATTCAAAATGGCAAACAACATTGCTTTTAACAAACTGAATGCCCCTGACTTGGGAATGATTGTAGCCGGAGCAATAATCTCTGCAATCGGTATGTTGGTAGGTTCACTGTGGAATAAGAAACGCCACAATCAAAAAAAATAAGTAACAAGAAAAATCCCAACTTGTTATTCTGAAAATTTAACTGAATAACCACAGCACAAACCGCTGCTACATGGAAGCTAACAAACCATGCAACAGCGGTTTTTCTTTACCGTTTTTTCCTCTGACTGATAGGCGTTCCCATTTTCTTTGATTTTTTGAGAATCCGAATCAGCCAGCGAAATTCTTCGTCTGACAGATTTTTATAGTTGATACCAAGCTGCTTGCAGTAAAGAACAACCAGCTTTTCATCCCGACTGCCCTTGAAATTTTCGACTGCTTCCAGATTTTCTTTCAGTTCATCGGCAACGGTAGTTTGGGGTGCGCTCTCGCTGTCCTTTTTGTGGGCTTCCCGAATATCCCGGATAATGAGATTGAGGTCATCCCGTACCATGTGGCTGAAATACTCATCATCACTGATATGGGCAGCTTGCAGCACCTTTAAATGCGGGTCA
>JABLTT010033697.1_pt1 | contig 13287 bp, 9 predicted proteins | sample 7160061 | NCBI WGS metagenome assembly JABLTT01 (sample SAMN14651232, study PRJNA627086) | human gut metagenome | isolation source: feces | host: Homo sapiens
ACCAAGTAAAATGGTGCGTCCGGGGCGCGCAGCCCGTCGATGACCCCGTTGCATCGGAAAAATGTTTTGCATGATACGCCTCTTTATCTAATATGGCAAAAGCCTGAGCAGCAGACTGGCAGCTCCTCAGGCTTTCCGTATTCCATTAGTCCAGCGGCTTCATGGTCGGGAACAGCAGGACATCGCGAATGGATGCGCTGTCGGTCAGGAACATAACCAGACGGTCAATGCCCATGCCCATGCCGCCCGTTGGCGGCATACCATATTCCAGAGCGCGCAGGAAGTCTTCGTCCATCATGTTCGCTTCGTCATCACCTGCATTGCGCAGCTCTACCTGACGCTCGAAGCGGCCTCTCTGGTCAACCGGATCATTCAGCTCGGAGAATGCATTGCACAGCTCGCGGCCGTATACAAAGCACTCGAAGCGCTCGGTCAGGCGCGGGTCAGATGCCTTGCGCTTTGCCAGCGGAGAAATTTCTACCGGATAATCCGTGATAAAGGTCGGCTGAATCAGATTTTCTTCTACGGTTGCATCGTAAACCATAGCGAGCAAATCGCCCCAGCTCTCCTTGTTCTTGTCGATTTCATAGCCGGCCTTCTTGCAAGCCTCCAGAGCCTGCTCGCCGTCCATTGCCATGAAGTCCATGCCGGAGTACTGCTTGACAGCCTCTGCCATGGTCATGCGCTTCCAGCCCTTGGAGAAGTCCAGCTCGGTGCCCTGATACATCACCTTGGTCGTGCCCAGAACCTTCTCGCAGCAGTGGATGACCATGTTCTCGGTCAAATCCATCATGCCGTTATAGTCGGTATATGCCTGATAAATCTCAATGGTGGTGAACTCCGGATTGTGTCTGGTGTCCATGCCTTCGTTGCGGAAGATACGACCGATCTCATAGACACGCTCCATACCGCCGACAATCAGTCGCTTCAAATGCAGCTCGGTCGCAATGCGCATGTACATGTCGATGTCCAGCGCGTTGTGATGCGTGATAAACGGACGCGCAGCAGCACCGCCCGGAATCGTGTTCAGACACGGTGTCTCTACTTCCATAAAGCCCTGGCTGTCACAGAAGTTGCGGATTTCGCGAACGATCTTCGAGCGATTCTCAAAGGTGCGGCGCACTTCCGGATTGACAATCAAATCCACGTAACGGCGGCGATAGCGAATGTCGGTGTCCTTCAGACCGTGCCACTTTTCCGGCAGCGGGCGCAGGGACTTCGACAACAGCTGGAGCTTGTCCACGCGAACGGAAATTTCGCCCTTCTGGGTGCGGAATACTTCGCCCTCGATGCCGATGATATCGCCAATGTCATACTTCTTAAACTGCTTGTACTCCTCGGTACCCAGCAGATCGCGCTTGACGCACAGCTGGATGCGGCCATACCGGTCGGTGATGTCCGAGAAGGTCAGCTTGCCCATGATGCGCTTGCTCATCATGCGGCCTGCCAGACGGACGATTTTGCCTTCCATCTCCTCGAAGTTCTCGGTGATGTCCGTGGTATAGTTGGTGCGGTCAAACCGAACTTCCGTAAACGGGTCCTTGCCCTCCTCCTGCATTGCCTGCAGTTTTGCGGTGCGGATCTCATACTCTTCGGATTCCGAGCGAACCGGCTTTGCGTTCTTCGGCTTGCTCTGTTCAGCAGCTGCGTTCTGATCCATGTTTTTCCTCCTAATTATAATGCAAAAGGACTGTCCGCCATCCGTTCCGGCGTGGCAGACAGCCTGTTGTTGGTTCTTGTTTACTTCTGGATGTCGGTGATGCGGAACTTTACCACGCTGTCGTTCGGTGCTTCTACCTCGACAACCTCGCCGACCTTGTGACCCAGAACAGCCTTGCCTACCGGAGATTCGTCAGAAATCAGACCAGCCATCGGGTCTGCTTCCTGCGAGCCGACAATGCGGTACTGCTCTTCGTCGCCAAACTCCAGATCCTCAATCTTGAAGGTGCATCCCGGAGATACCTCATCTGCTGCGTACTCATCTGCTGCGATGATGACAGCCTTGGAGATCATGGTCTCCAGCTCCAGAATGCGGGAGTTTACCTTGCCCTGCTCATCCTTTGCTGCATGGTACTCTGCGTTTTCGGAAAGGTCGCCGAAAGAAAGGGCTTCCTTAATCTGCGCGGTGATTTCGCGCATGCGGACGGTGCTGAGGTACTCCTGCTCTTCCTTCAGCTTATCCAGACTTTCCTGTGTCATTCTATACTCTTGTTTCATGGAACATTTCCCCTCGATCTATTACAGATTTTTCATCAGATATCGTTTATGCAAACGTGCCTTGTTATTCATTATATAAATCCCATCGTATGATGTCAAGCACGTGTTGTACCGATTTTCACTTTTTCAGCACAGAAATTGCCGCTTGCAGCTGGTCATCTTCGCTGTCCCGCAGCACATAGAAGTGCTCTTTTTTCTCGTCGCTCAGGTCTGCTTGCTTGTCCGGCGTCACGCCTTTTCCAATCAAGCTGACGCCCTTCGGCGTGTAGTAACAGTGCGTCGAGATGTTCAGGCAGCCGCCGTTGGACAGCTCAAAGCCCTGCTGGGAGTATCCCTTGCCGACGGTCTTTTCTCCGACAATCGTTGCCTTGCCGTATTCCTGCAGCGCAGCCGCGAAAAACTCCGCCGCGCTGTACGAATCCGCATTGACGAGCACCGCCATCGGCAAATCCACCGCGTTTGCATCCGATGTATATTTTTCGGTCTTTCCCGCTTTGTCTTTGAGCGAAATAATTTTTCCCTCTGGCAGCAGCGTATCCAGACAATTGACCAGTGCCGTCAGCTGTCCGCCCGGATTGTTGCGCAGGTCAAACAGCAAGCTGGCTGCGCCCTGCTTCTGCATTTCTTTGACAGCGGCATCAAACTGCTCATCGGTATTGTCTGCAAACTTCTCAATCCGAATGTATCCAATCTGATTGTCCAGCATACGCGATGTCACATGAATTTGCTCATATTCCGCGCGCGTTACAGACAGCGTGACATCCTGATTCGTTGCATATTGGTGAATGCCCAGCTGCACAACGCCGCCCGCCTTGCCGCGGACTGCGGCAACCGCCTTGTCATAGCTGCCAAAATCGTCTATGCGCTTGCCGTTGATGGCTGTAATTTTATCGTAGCAGCCAATGCCCGCCTTTTGTGCCGGAGAATCGGTCGCCACCGTGTTTACATATAAATAATGTGTGCCATCGTCATTTTCCAGATAGCTGACGGTCACGCCGATGCCCACGGTGGAATCTGCCGAAGATTCCCGATAGCTCTGATAATATTCCGGCGTCATATAACTTGTCCAGCGGTCACCGAGACCCTGTGCATATCCTGTCAGTGCGCCGTTGACGAGGTCATCCGTGTCGTAATCCTCGCCGACAAAGTATTTCTGGCTGATGCTGTCCGCCTGCCGCAGAACATCATAGATTTCTCCAGCCTGTCCGCTCGGATGCACGGCGTGATACACAACCACGCCGGTGACCAGTCCGCCCGCAATCGTTGCCGCCGCGCCGGCAGCCACTGCCCGACGCAGCGATACCATGCGTTTCAAATCGCTCTCGCTTCCTTTCGTATGAAATCATCTCTATAAAAAGAATACCGCAGGACAAAGCCTGCGGCAACTATTTTTTGCTGTGTTCACAAAAATATCAAATTTTGTGCGCCCTCAAAACAGAACGGAAACCGAGCTGAGCAGCATCAATACGACCAAAATCAGCGCGACAACCGCCATAATACGTTTTGCAGTCGTTGGTTTAATCAAAAAATTTCACCTCGATTACAAGATTACAGGCGTCCAGCCTCACGAGAAGCCAAGTACTTGCGTACCATCAGCGCAACCTTAAATACAATCGCATGGTCAAATTCACGCAGATCCAAGCCCGTCAGCTTTTTAATTTTCTCCAGACGGTAAACCAGCGTGTTTCTGTGTACAAACAGCTTACGAGAGGTCTCAGACACGTTCAGGTTGTTTTCAAAGAACTTCTGGATGGTGAACAGAGTCTCCTGATCCAGTGCGTCAATCGAGCCCTTCTTAAAGATTTCGTTCAGGAACATCTCACACAGGGTCGTCGGCAGCTGATAAATCAGACGTGCCAAGCCCAGCGTGTCATAATTGACAATGTTCTGCTCGTTGTCGAATACGACGCCGACTTCCAGCGCAGTCTGTGCTTCCTTGAAGGATTTTGCAACGTCCTTGAGCTGGCTGCAAACGGTACCGATACCGATCAGGCACTTAATCTGCAGTTCATTCTCCAAGGTCTCCTCGATGCCCTTGGCAATCTTCATGAGTTCCTTGTCGTCGATGGTCGGTTTTACTTCCTTGACAAGAACGATATCATTTTCATTGATGTGCAGGACAAAGTCGTGCTGCTTATCCGGGAACAGGCCCTGAATGACGTCCAGTGCAGCGACGTCAGCATGCTCTTCCTGACGAACCAGGAATACGGCGCGGGTGGTGTCTCCCTCAAAGTGCAGCTCGCGGGACTTAATATAAATATCTCCCGGCAGGATATTATCGAGAATGATGTTCTTGATAAATGTAGCCTTGTCGTGCTTTTCGTCGTACAGCGTCTTGATGTTGCTGACGGCAATCGCTGCCATCGAGCAGATGCTGCGGGCATTTTCGTCTTCGCCGTGTACAAACACTGCGTACTCAAAACGAGTCGAACGGTCTGCAACCGGACGATAAGTATATCCGCCAAAGCGAATCATGTCACCGACATAGGACAGCTCAGCTGCTGCGTCCTCGCGCATCTCACCAATCCGTTTGAGGTCGGTACAGGCCACGACTGCGCCGCTGGCATTGATAATGCCGATTGTGCGGTCAACCGCATCTTTCATCTGTAAAATTATAGACTGAAACATTCTTGATGCCATCATACTTCACCCTTCTTCAACGAAATTGTTTTCTGTACCCGCATATTCTGCTGAAATCCTGCACTTGTCAGCAGCTGTTTTTATCCGCGGGAGCAAAACCATCACCAATCATATTGACAGCAAAACGCTGTCCTATCGTTCACTTTTTTTATTATATCACAAATCGACAGAAATTTGTACAAAAATTTTGACTTTATTTTGTCGACTTTTCCCTATGTAACGTGATTGCTTTTTCTCAGCCGTCTTTTCCCGCCTGACAGGCGAACAACTGTGCAATTTCCTCCTGCGTCAGTTCTCTCCACTGTCCCGGCTGCAGTGCCGCATCCAGTTTGAGCGGGCCTTCCGACAAGCGTTCCAACGTCTTGACCGGCGCATCGCGGGATGCCAGCATGCGCCGCACCTGATGATACTTGCCTTCATGAACCGTTACCAAAACCTCGGCGTACCCTTCGCGCGCTTCGCAGATTTCCAGCTTTGCCGGCCGGCAGCGCGTGCCGTCGCGCAGTGTGATACCCTGCGCAAATGCCTGTACATCGGTATCGCCCAATGCGCCCTCCGTCTGCGCCCGATAGACTTTATCTACCGCGTGCTTGGGCGAGGTCAGTGCATGTCCCAGTGCACCGTCATCCGTCAGCAGCAGCAGTCCGGATGTGTCCTTGTCCAGCCGTCCAATCGGAAACACGCCACGCTTTTTATAGCTGGCAGGCAGAAGATCCAGCACGGTTTGTTGTTCTCTGTCCTCGGTTGCAGACAGCACGCCAAGCGGCTTATGCATCATCAGATATACATGCGTCTGATAGCTGACCGTCTGTCCGCAAAAGCAAATCCGCGCGGTTTCCGGATCTACTTTTTGGGAGGCGTCCCGACACACCGCACCGTCAATGACAATCGCACCGCGTTTTGCCGCTGCCGCCGCTTCCCTGCGGGAACACAGTCCCATCGCTGTGAGCAGTTTGTCTATTCGCTGTGCCGCCACTTCATCGCCTCCTGCCAATAATCAAGAGCATTATATCACCTTTGGTACATTTGCACAAGAGTGTTTTCAAAAAAATATAAAAGCAGGCGGGATTTCTCGCCTGCTTCTTTGGGCAATGTGTTGATTTTGCGAAAAAAGCTGTTGTCAGGATGCACCAGAATCCGCTTGGCTGCTTGTGGATTCTGACGTATCCTTTGTGTCATTTGACTTCTGTCCGGTGCGATCCATCAGCCCGCGCGTAAAGCCGCCGTCCGTCTTCATGGAGCAAATATCCCCCGCAACGATTTTCCCTCGATAGATCAGCAATTCCGCCAAAACATCCGATTCTTCCGAATTTGTGACGGAGTAAACGACCTGCTTGACGCGTTTGCCTTTGAGCTTCTCCAAGTCAAATCCCTGCCGCGCCTGTAAGTCCGCATAGCTCTGATAGGTCTCGTCGAAATCCGACGGAATAATCACTTCCCGCACCGTGCAGGACGCGGCATCCACTTCCCATCCGCACGCTTTTAGGTATGCTGTGCGCTCCTCGTCTGTCAGTGCCAGCGTTGAAACCGTCTGCTGCGCAGCGTCGTTTTCCTCGCTGTCCGCGCGGTTTCCCATCGCCGCCACATCTCCTGCCAAGTGTGCCGCCGCGCCCGCCGTCAGCAACAGCGCCGCCGTCACCGCAATGCCAAAGAAAAGCTTCCGCTTACTGAATTTCGCCGTTATGATAAACATAGTTTTCCCGCTCCTTGCCGTCTGTTCCAGCTGTTTCTGGTACAGCGTATGCACGCCACGGAACATTTATGATGCAAACAAGCCCCTCCGGAAAATCCGGAGGGGCTTGGATACAGCATGTTTTACTGTGCCTGTGCAGCTTCGATAACCTTCTCCTGCACTGCCGGAGGCGCGTCCTCATAGCGCTCAAACGTGGATTCAAAGGAACCTCTGCCCTGCGTCATCGAACGCAGCGTGATCGCGTAGTCGCTGATTTCTGCCATCGGCACTTCGGCAAGAATTTCCTGTCCGTCATCGGTCGGGTTCATGCCCATGATGCGGCCGCGGCGCTTGTTGATGTCACCGATGACATCGCCCATGTACGAGTCCGGAATGTAAACCTTCATCGAGCAAATCGGCTCCATAATAACCGGCTTTGCCTGCGGGATGCCCGCCTTATAAGCCAGCTTGGCAGCCATCTTGAACGACAGCTCGTTGGAGTCTACATCATGATAGGAGCCGTCAAGCAGAATTGCCTTCAGGCCAACCATCGGATAACCGGCCAGCACACCGTGCTCCATGGCCTCCCGAACGCCCTTGTCAACCGCCGGATGGAAGTTCTTCGGAACTGATCCGCCAAAAATACGTTCTTCAAATACATAATCGCCGTCTGCATACGGCTCAAAGGTCATCTTGACGTGTCCATACTGACCGTGACCACCCGACTGCTTCTTATGCTTGCCTTCCACCGTAACCGATGCGCGAATCTTCTCGCGATACGGAACAATCGGCTTGCTCAACACCGGCTCTGCGCCAAAGCGGGACTGCAGCTTGGAGCAAATGACATCCAGATGAATGTCGCCCATGCCGCTCAGCAGGCTCTGATGCGTTTCCGGATTGATGGTAAAGCCAAAGGTCGGATCTTCATCCGCGAGCTTGGTGAGACCCGCTGCGATTTTTTCTTCGCCGCCCTTGGTTTTCGGCGCGATTGCCTGTGTATAGCACGGCTTTGCAAACCGTACCGGTGTCAGATTGACTGCGCGCACACTCATCGACAGCGTATCACCGGTCTTTGTGGTCGTGAGCTTGGATACGGCACCGATATCGCCGCAGGTAATTTCCTTGACTTCGGTTGCCTTCTTGCCGCAAATCGAGTACAGATGACCAATCTTTTCCGTGGCATCCATGCGATGATTGAGCAGCGTCATATCCTGCTTGACGGAACCGGCAACAACCTTGAAGTAGCTGAATCTGCCGTACTGATCCGCAGTGGTCTTGAACACAAATGCACACGGCGTGCCGTTCGGGTTGCATGGAATCTCAATGAGATCGTCGCCTTCCTCGCAAACTTCTACTTCGCCCTGATCTGGAGACGGCATGTAATCGCAGATGCCCTTGAGCGTTGCAACGGTGCCGATGCCGGTCGCTGCAGTGCCGCAGAATACCGGAATAACCGCGCGCTCAAGCACGCCCTGACGCAGACCGGCAATCAGTTCTTCATCCGAGAACTCCTCGCCTGCGAAATAACGCTCCATCAGGTCCTCCGACAGCTCTGCCACGCTCTCGCACAGAGCGGCGCGCTGCTGGTCAACCTTTGCCATCATGGCTTCCGGAATCGCAACCTCCTTGCGTTCGTTGCCCTCCATGTGGTACGCCTTGCGGATGACACAGTCGACAACGCCGACGGTCTCGCGGTTGCCCTCGAAAATCGGGATAACGATCGGAACAACGTGTGCGCCGAACGCCTTCTGCAGCTTATGCAGCGATGTATCATAATCGGAATTTTCTTCGTCAATTTTAGAAATATAAAACGCACACGGCTTGCCCTGATCCGCCAGACGCTTCCACGCCTTTTCCGTGCCAACGCTCGGTCCGGACTTGCCCGGAACGACAATCAAACCGGATTCGCACACGCGCAGTGCGCTCTGTACTTCGCCTTCAAAATCAAAGAAGCCCGGCGTGTCCAGCATGTTGATCTTGCAATCGCCGTATTCTACCGGCGCCACTGCGGTAGAAATCGAGAACTTTCTGCGGATCTCCTCCGGGTCATAGTCACAAACGGTATTTCCGTCCGCGATCTTTCCCATGCGGTCTGTCGCCTTGGTCATATACAGCATGCTTTCGATCAGGGAAGTCTTGCCTTCTCCGCCGTGTCCCATTACACAAACGTTGCGGATTTTATCTACAGAATATACGTTCAACGATTCCATCTCCTTAACTTTTCTTATCCAGAACGGGATGCCCGTCCTCATGTTCGTAATTATACCCTACTTTCGCCATTATCGCAAGCAAAACATTGTGAACTTTCTCCAAATGTTTCGCAAGCTTTTTACGAACATCACCAGAACTTGTCAATTTCTTCGCGCTTAAACCGTGCTTTATGCACAAAATCACGCATTTTTCGCATAAAAGCACCGCTGGCACAGATTTGAAAATTTTCTGTAAAAAAAGAAACGGAGACTTCCCGCCCGAAAACCAGGCGTTCTGTCTCCGTTTTTTCTCATTCCCGTCCTACTCCATTATCTAGGAAGAAAATCGGGATAAAGCACAAAACCATATAAATTAACAGGCGAATCGGATGCGCATCGGATGGAACAAACGCATAGCACAGATACATCATCAGCAGCATGCACACAATGGATGCGCAAATACCGATGAGCACACCGGCGCGCTGCGCCTTTCGCTGTGCGCGTGCGGCGCAAATGCAGTCCGCAATTCCCATCAGGCCATCCCGCATGAGCAGTGCGCACAGCCGTGCATCCTGCACACGTGCCGGATTTTGCAGCGCACGGCTGCATTCCAGCTCCGGCACGACAACCGTTCCCTTCGGCAGACCATATAGCTGTTCTACCAGCTGCGGTGTAATCTGCTGATTGTGCGAGTTCAGCCAAATCGTCGTTTTTTGTTCCGTCAATTTCTGCATCGCATGGAACAGTACCGCCGGCACCGTATAATCAACGGTCAGAACGGCAGCCAGATCGCCATCCAGCGACAGCGCAAGCGCATTGTCTGTCATCCCGCTAACCGAGACGCCGCGCGATGTCATAAACCGTTCATTGCCCAGCAAGACCTGCAAGCCGCCAATCTGACCGCCCACACCGCCGTCATACCGCAGCACGCGGTGTGCGGCGAGCGGCGCACCATATCGCGTGCGCACTTCTTCCGCCAGCATATTGCCCAGAGACGAACCCTGCGTCAGCGCCGCCGCATAGGCAAGCGCCGTTGCATCGTTCAAATTGCTGTGCAGCTCCAAGCTGACCAACACCACAGAGCCATTGGGGAACAAATCTTCATCGGTCAGCACAACCGTCTGTGTCGTCGCCAGTTTATCCGAGCCTTCATCGCTGTCGGAAGCCGCACCGCAGTGCGCCAGACGGCGCGCCGCACTTTGCCGCGCCATGACCGACGCGCTGAGCAGTGCAACCTGACAGGAGCCGGTCACCGTCGCCGCAAGCACATAAATCAAGCGGCCGGCATCACCCGTTGACGCGCACACAATCACAGATAAAATCACGGCAGCCGCAAGGGCAGACAGGGTAAACAGCCGCTCCATGCGTTTGCGTTCTTCCTGTTCTGTCGTCTGTGCGGCAAAGGTGTTGATATCCGCCAGAGGCGCCTTTACCAAATGCGGTGTTTTTCCTCTGCGGCAGAATATGCCGATTGGCTCACGCGCCGCCCCCGCAACTTTATATGTATAGTGTTTGATGGTCTCCTCGCTGACCTGTGCGCGCAGCTGTGCAAACAAAATCAGCATCGCAATGCAGGCAAACGGAATTTCTTCTCCTTCTGAAGCCAAGCGAATACAGCAGTGCAGAATATTGAGCAGCAGCGCGGCATCTGCCAGCGTGGCAAAATTCGGACTGCCCTGCAGCACAGCTCGTATGCCGTCCCACACGACGTCATATGCCAGCGCAAGCGCGCACGCCAGCAGCAGCAAAAAAACGCCGAGCACGCGGCCGGAATGCGAGGCATAATCCATAGCACTTGGCAGCGGCAGGATGGTAAAATCCGCCGCACAGGAAATATAAATGCAAATCAATGTCAGCACGCCGAGAATCGTCGAGCGCAGCGCCTTATTTCGCGCACGCAGCCGGCAGACGCGGCTTTCCTGTGTCCAATCCCGCCGTATGATTTTCTTTTTTGCGGAAGATTTTGGTTTTTGTTTTCGGTCGGCAGCCGTGTTCTCCGCGGCACTGCGCGTCGGCTGTTCGGTTTTGGTCTCCGATGCCTGAATCTCTATGACGGATTCATGGGTGGATGGTTTCTGGTCGGCCGCCTCCGTTTCCGGTTTGCCGGTCGACCCCTCAGGAAAAACCGAATCTTCCTCTGTCTGTTCCTGCTTATGCATCTCGTCCAATGCTTCAGAAGCATGGATAGGCTCCATTGTCGGCTCAGACTGCGACTCGGATTCCGGCTGCGGCGGGTATGGCTCCCCGCGCTGCTCCGCCTGATAGCGGCGAATGCGTTCCGTAATCCATTCCTTGCAGCGCAGCACCTCGCGCGTCATAACCGGACCTTCCTTGCGCAGTACCTCCAGAGAAGGTGCTGTTTTGCAGATCTCCTCCAGCGGTTTTCCCAGCCATTCCGGTTCCGGAAGCGGTTCATCCGGCTCTTTCTCCGGCTCTTGTTCCGGTTCTTCCTGCTCTTGGGATCTTTCAAACAGCGGCTTTTGCTTCAGCGCCTCTTCGACGTCAAACAGCTCCGTCTGCCGCGGCTGCGGATGTTCCAAAACCTGCTTGCGAACCGGTACATCTACATAGACCGTTGTTTCTTCATCCGGAAACTCTTCCGGCATAGCGGATTTCTTGCGCCGCACATCCTGTTTTTCGTCAGAGCTCTCCTCCATGCTGTCCTCCAGCAATTGTTCGAAGCTGGCGCACCGTTCCGATTCTCCTGCATCGACATCCGACATAAATGCCGCAAATTCATCTTCACTGATAACCGGCGTATCTTCCGGACGCGGCTGCGGCGGCTGCTTTTCCGGTTCCTGCTGTGCCGATTCCGGCTGTGTCTCCTGCGCCGGTTCAGACGGCTGCGGCTGTTCCGGTGCTTCCTCGCCTTCCTCTACGAGTTCAAAGCCCAGTGCATCCATAACTCTATCGAAAATACCGGCTTTTGGTTTTTCCGGTTCTCGTTTCGATTCCTGCGGTTGTTCCGGTACATCCGGCTGTTCGGATTCTTCCGGTTCATCGTCCAGCAGCTGTGCAAACACTTCCTTCGGTGTTTCCTGCTCCAGCTGTTCCTGTTCCGTTTCCAGTTCTTCCTCCAGCTGTTCCGGTTCCGGCACCTGTGTCTCCGGTTCTTCTTCCGGCTGCTCCGGTTCCGGCATCTGTGTCTCGGATTCTTCTTCCGGTTGCTCCGGTTCCAGCATCTGTGTCTCGGGTTCTTCCTCCGGCTGCTCCGGCTCCAGCATCTGTGTCTCGGGTTCTTCCTCCGACAGACTTTCCGGTGCCGCTTCGTCCAATCCCTGCAGCTGGGTCAAATCAATCGGTGTCTCGACCTCCTCCAGCTCCTCTTGTGTCGAAAACAGCCGAGAGAACAAGCCCTTGCGCGTTTGCGGCTGTGCCGTTTTTTCGGATGGTTCGGGATTGTCCGGCTGCTCCGGCACTTCCTCGCGTCCTTCTTCGTCCAGCGCGTCCGTATCTGCTGCGTCCTCTACAACGTCCGGCGGCGCAAACAGCCGAGAAAGCAATCCCTGTTTTTCAGACTGTTCCTCTTCCTGCTCTTGCGCAGCCTGTTCCGGCTGTTCAGACAATGCTTCTACAATTTGCGAAATCGCTTCATCGTTTGATGTGTTGAGTTTCTGTTCCGGCACAGTCTCCTGTGTTTCCAATTCTTCCTCGTCGTCCTCTTCACTCTGCTGCACGCGAAGGGTTGCCTGTTCTATCAAATCCTCATAGTCATGCCGATTCATACGACGCGTCGGCATGTCCGATTCCAGAATCTGCGTTTCCGGTTCTTCATCGGCCTGTACTTCCGGTTCAGACGGAAACAGCCGTTCCATCAGGCTCGGTTCTTCCTCCGGTTCCAGCAGCGGTTCCGTCAAACGCGGATCTGTCGGTGTCTCCTCGCGTTCCAGCTCACCGAGCTGCGCGAACAGAGAACCAAACACGTCATCCTCGTCCGGCTGCTCTGCCTCTTTGTCCTCCTCCGGCTTGAGCCACTGCTGCATTTCCTGCTGTTCTTCGATCATCGCCTGCGTCTGCTCGGATGCCTGCTGCAAAGAATCCAACGTATCTTGCTCCTGCTGCTCCGGCATCTGCACGCCCAAGCTCTGCAGCAGCTGTTCCATGCTGGCACGGCTGCCGCTCTCGGAAGATCCCGCTTCCTCCATAATCTGATCCACATCATAGAGGCTGCTGCCGGAAACATCATGCAGTTCCTTTTTTAATTTTTCGAGATCCAGATCATCCATGCTGTTCCTCCCCGATTCTCTGCCGCACCGCCTCATACAGCAGGACAGCTGCAGCAGCCGATGCATTCAGAGAATTTACTCTTCCCTTCATCGGAATGCTGACAATGCCGTCACATTTCTCGCGGACAAGGCGGCTGAGACCGCTGCCCTCCGAGCCAATAACAATGGCCGTCGCGCCGACAAAATTGGTCTGGTACAGGCTGGTATCCCCGCCCGCATCCGCGCCGAATACCCAGACGCCTTTTTCCTTCAGCGTGTCAATCGCCGCGGAAAGATTGGTGACGCGTGCCACACCGATGTGCTCAATCGCACCGGAAATCGAGTACGATCAGATCGATAAGAT
>JABLTT010056639.1_pt1 | contig 13231 bp, 18 predicted proteins | sample 7160061 | NCBI WGS metagenome assembly JABLTT01 (sample SAMN14651232, study PRJNA627086) | human gut metagenome | isolation source: feces | host: Homo sapiens
GGAAATTAAAGGGAAAATTTTGCGTTTTTCAGGTCGAAAAATCCGAAGTTATGAAAGCGGGGCATAACTTTTTGGGATGCATTCTTTATAAATAGTTTTTATACGGAATTACAAAAAATATTGCTTTACTCTTGCTTTTACAGGTATGAAAGTATAAAATATTTGAGATAAGTTTATTGTCTTTAAAGAAGGGAGGATCGCTGTTTGGGACGCGGTCTTCCTTTTTTCGCGGGTGAAGATTTTTATGGAGGGTTTTATGGAAAAAAGAATTATCGAAGTGGAAGAAAGACTGCCTTTGCTGCCGACTATACCGCTCAGCCTGCAGCACCTGTTCGCCATGTTCGGATCGACGGTGCTCGTGCCGTTCCTCCTGCATGTGGATCCGGCGACCTGTCTTTTCATGAACGGCGTGGGCACGCTGCTCTACCTGTTCATCTGCAAATGGAAACTGCCCGCCTATCTCGGTTCCAGTTTCGCTTTCATCTCTCCGGTTCTTGCGGTTACCGCCACAGAGGGTATGACTTATGCCGACGCGCAAAGCGGATTCATCTGCTTCGGCCTGTCTTTCATGATTCTCGCGCTCCTTGTAAAGAAGATAGGGACGTCATGGATTGATGTGCTGTTCCCTCCCGCTGCCATGGGCTCCATCGTCGCCATTATCGGCCTGGAGCTTGCCCCGCTTGCTATGAGCATGTCGGGCTTCTCCGGAGAAGCACAGGGTATGACAAATGCCATGGCTGTCATGATTTCCATGTTTACCCTCATCGTCACCATTCTCGCCACCGTACTGGGCCGCGGATTTATTTCCATTATTCCGATTCTTATCGGCGTCATCGCGGGATATATCCTTTCCATCATCATGGGCGTTGTCGATTTCTCCAATGTAGCCGCGAAAGAATGGTTTGCCGTCCCCACCTTTTATTCGCCCCGCTTTAATTTCAGCGCCGTCATGATGATCATGCCCGCCCTTTTCGTGGTCTTCGCCGAACATCTGGGCCACCTCTTCGTCACCAGCGACATCGTCGGCCGCGACCTCATCAAAGATCCGGGGCTCCACCGCTCCCTCTTTGCCGACGGTTTGTCAAATATGATTTCCGGTTTTGCCGGTTCCACGCCAAATACCACTTACGGTGAAAATATGGGCGTCATGGCCATGACAGGCGTATACAGCACCTGGGTCATCGGCGGCGCGGCAGTCTTCGCCATCATCTTTTCCTTCATCGGCAAAGTGGCCGCTGTCATCCATGCCATCCCCACCCCCGTCATGGGCGGCGTGTGCATTCTCCTCTTCGGTTTCATCGCATCTTCAGGGATCCGCATGCTCATCGAAAAGAAAGTGGACTACACGAAATCAAGAAACCTGATTCTCACCGCCGTCACCATGATTTCCGGATTATCGGGCGCAACCGTCACACTGGGGCCTGTCCAGCTGAAAGGCATGGGACTTGCCACCATCGTTGCCATGATCCTCTCCCTCTCATTCCTGATCTTTGACAGACTTCATCTTTCCAATGACAAAAAATAAGGAGGCCCTATGGACATCAATGAAGAAATAACAAAAATGAATCTGTATAAAACTTTCGAACCCTACATCGACAAAAGCGTCACCATGGAGGAGCGGTTAAAAGCACGGGTGCGCCTTGTGGATACCGCGCCGCAGGAAGCAAAAGACGCTCTTGCCAAATGGACAGCCATGAAACTGAAATCACGGCTGTTCTGAAAGCACGATATCAGGAAACAGAAAACGCAGACAGTGTCCTCGTAACCGTCTGCATTTTTGATTTGTCTTAAGTTCCGCCATCCGCCGATACCTTATTCCTTAAATTTCGGCAGTTCCCTGTTAATAAGCTGCCCCATCAGGAATTTCCCTTTCCAGTCGATGTGGATACCGTCTGCGCCGTACTCCGGTGATAATACATCCATATCCGCAAAGAGCACTGCCGTATCGATATGATCCTGCATGCGTATCCATTCATTCACCGTAGAAAAGCGCTCTTTCCAATCGGGTGCCGTGTCTTCATCGAAATAACGTTTAATATTGTCAGGATTGATTGGTGCCAAAGTGAGATAAATCGGCTTGATCCCATTTTCCCTGCACTTGTCGCCGATATATCGCAGATCACCGATGACTTCCTCCGGATCTTCTCCTCCGCGGAGACTGTTCGTACCGCCCATGATGAGGAGATATCTTAAGCGGAAAGGAAGCACATCCGCCTCGAACCGTTCCGCCATCCGCCGGCTCGTGTCACCGCTTTGTGCCAGATTCACCGCCGGCTCGTCAAGATAAGAGACCAGATTGTACAGCGCATCAGACGGCGAAAAAGACATCCGTCCTCCGCCGTGGCTGATGCTGTCGCCGAAAAGCCCTGTTCCCCATCCGTCGACAGGCATTTCCATTCTCCGCGCTTCGCTCCACACGCCGAGGGCATTCCCGTCTTCATCAAGGCACCGCACACGCCACCAGTACACGCCTGTGCGGGGAAAGTCGTCATAAAGCTCCATGATTTCCGATACCTTCGACCACACACGGTACATGGACGGTTCCGCGCCGTCAGGATTTTCAGGCTCGCTGTCCGTCACTTCCACCTCATATGATTTTGCGCCGGGAAGCCCCACATAGGAATAAACGGGGTAGAGCAGTTTCATCCGCCGGTCCTCGTGATCATCCGGCCGGAGAAGAGGCGCTTCCCGTACCAAAAGGCTGCCGGCCGCATCAAAAGGCTCTCTTTCGGTCCAGCCATGGAGAGGCCCGCCGTATAAATCGAAAGGCCGCACACGCCAGAAAATTTCTTTTTCCGCCTCCGAGGGAATATCCGCCGGAAATATGACTTCATTCTGCCAGACGGAATCATCGGCATACAGAACTTCTCCGTCCTCCATAGTGACTTCCAGCGCATAACGAACCGCGTCCCCATCCATATCCCAGGATAAAAAGTAAAGGCCTGTTTCCGCGCCTGCCGGACTGCAAAAACATACAGCCATGAGCAGCCATAAGAGGCAGATGCATTTCTTCATCATGACTTCTTCACCCGCATAAAGAAATGGGTTTGCCGCCTTTTCCATCTGCGCCGATGGCGGCCAGCTGAATTTTCAGCTTCTCTTCGGAGATTTCCCCATAATCACCAAAAAGCTCATGCGTGAGGTACGCAGGTTCTATGCATTCCACTATTTTCCGCGCCGCTTCCGTGGTGAAAGGACGGTGCTGGTCGATAGAAGTAATATGCATCATGACGGTTTCTCCGTCCATGTTCTCCGGCGGCACGGCGGTACAGGATTTCTGGTACTTCCCGGACAAGGAACAGGACAGGTGCATCCCGCGGAACAGTTTTTTCATGCTCCCCAGTTTTTCCGCCATGGCACAGATATACTCCGCGCCGTCCGCTTCAGTTTCCAGATCCGGATTGGTATTCATGAAATGGCCCGTGTCTAAGACAAGTCCTACATTTGACCCTTTCAAAAGGGAAAAGAAATAGTCTATTTCAGAAGGCAGAAGGCGGCACAGCCCCGGCCAGAAAATATTTTCGAAAAGGACTTCCACCGTTTCAGGCACTTCTTCGGAAACGGCATTGTAAATAGCCGCCGTTTCCCGAAGAACGTCTTTCGAAGTGTAATAAAACTGCCGTGTCCATGCTTCTTCCAGAGTACAGTCCGCCACATGCCACACAAGGTACTCCGGCTTTTCCGCCAGCGCCGCGCGGATATTTTTCCGTATTTCTTCAAGCCAGCCGTCCGTGTCGGAGGCACCATAGTAAGCGGTAAGGGCTTTTTCATCGGGGAACTGTTTTTTACAGCGCTTCGTATTTCCCAGGTAAAAATCCATCCACCTCGGCCAAAAGCGCAGATGCGCCCCCACCGTGAGCGATGTGAAAAGATTGGATGACGGTTCATCACCATAAATAAGGTTTTCAATGCCGTTCAGCCCCAAGCGGTGCACCAATTCCGCCGTTGCTTCTTCTTTTTCATCAGGCATGACATAGTGGCTCACACTTTGCTTCAATGTCTCTCCCCCGCCGTCTTTTTCTTTACGATACTTCTGTCAATAGCATGTTTCAGGAGCCAGAGATTGGTGATGAGTGAAATCATCTGCATCGTTAAAATGATGATATCCAACGTTCTGTTCTTCTTCTTACTTTTCTTCGACATAGTTTTTACTTGATATGTCCTTTATGTTATCTCGTATAAACAGTTTAAAATCAATGTTTTTATTCTTTATTTTAGCCATATTATCTATTTCATTCCTGTTTATGCGATTTTTTGTAAGCATATTACAAAACTATATCTTAGGAATCATTGTTAATAAATCAGGAGTACACGAAGTTAGATTCCATATAGAAACTCTCATTTTTTTACAAATTTGCTATTTCCATAATCCAGCAAATCCTCTCTATTAAAGTTGTTTAGTAATTTGTTTAATGTACCTAACCCCGCTGAAGTCATAAAAAACGCTTCTTCAGGATCGATTAACTTGCAGTATGACCATAATTGTCCTAAATCTCTTAGGGTCAAGTTAGTTTTCTTCGCTTCGATAAAAAACAATTTTATCATACTTCCTCTTTTAGCTATTCCTAAAACATCGATTTGGACATCTACACCAACTGCAAGTTCATTCACTATATCATAACTTAGCTAGAACTCTATCTAATCTTTCTGAATGGGCATCCACAGTGATGATTGTATATCCCTTGTAATTATCTTCTAAATACCATTGCAACCAATTTTTCATTGGTAAATATAACTCAAATTCATTTTTTACATTTCTTTTATTCATGATAGCCTAACTCCCTCGCTATTTCTGTCCATGAATTGAAATGCTTGCCCCTAATTGTTACGGGAATAAAATCATCGTTTTCTCCTGGATGAAGTGGTTTAATTTTATTAGATTTTCTTTTTGATTGCCAAAAGTATTTATGAGTTTTCTTTTTTAAATCTTTGCCAAGTTTTCTATATGCAGCAATTAATTCGTCTGAAAACATATCTAATGCTTGTTGTTTATGTATAATCCCAAAGCCAATTGGATTAAACTCATTTGCCCATATTTTTACTTGATGTTCTTTTTTCCAAAAATTAACTTGACCTGCATTATACTTTTTTAAATCTCCATCCCGCATATTAGGATGTGCCCAATCGATCGTTTGTACAGGAATATCAGTTGATTTCAGCAAATTACATATATCTATTACCATTTGCCAATTATGTGGTATCTCTAAATAAACTCTGTGCTCATATTTATTAAAATATGCATTACTCCTCCTGATATACCCTGTGACATCTGCAAATCCTTTTAAAAATTGTCTACGTTCATCCAAACTATACTCAAAAATCTCCTCATGAATAGATATATCATTATGAGATACAGCATTACCAATGAATCTATTTATTTCACGTATTAAATAATCTGTGTTTAGCTTCGTAAAAGATAATATCGTTGAGGAAGGAGTTTGAACAAAATCCAGGCCTGCACCTATTAAGGGTTCAAGGATATTTCTAATATCTGCTATACTTGCCTTTACATAAAGTTTCACATCATGGACCTCTTCTGTTTCCAATTTCTTATGCGGTATTTCAATAGATATAACAGTATTAACTGAAGTCCTTTGAATTTCACCATTTCCACATATCATTCCCAAGAGATACGACATTTCCACATTCACAATTAATCTTATCCTTTATATCCATCTTCAAAAGATTTGATTTCTTCGTCATCAAAAATCTCATTCATAACCTCAGATATCAAATCTCTATCTTGATTCAAACCGGGAACAAACCCAATATAAAAACATGCTTCTATAAACATACTTCCTGTAATTCTCATTTTATCATCATTCTGTAATCTTCTTTCTAATTCAACAGGCATATTTCTTATAGAATTAAAATATATACGGTACTGTTTGCCCCATTTCATAGCATTTCCGCCAGATGTATAGCTCGTTGTTATTGGGGAATTTGGTATAACTCTTAAAATTTCTGATATCTGTTCTTTTGGTATTTCTGCATCTATTCTTTGAACATGTCTCAAAATATAGCCTATTGAATAGCAAAGATCATTTACTGTCTTAAAATAGATATCCTCTGCTCTGTCAGTAAAAAAAGTTTCATAATCATAGCCTCTTTGTAATAAAACACTTCTTAATGTAAGCATAATCTCCTCCTATTTTTTATAAAAATCAGTATATATTCATGAAAATTATTTATACGATATTTATGGTTAATATAAAGTTCTCATATCATTTATTCAATTATTGTTCAAAGAGAAATCCTTATTCTAATTGTATCCAAGTCTATATCCATTATCAAATAAATAATAGACTAATTGATTATCATCTAACCTATAAGTGAATTCATTTGATTTATAATTTCTGTTATGATATTTTCTTTTGTCCCAATAAGAAGGAATATTATAAATATTATTAAAATATATTCTCAATTCTATTCCCCATTTATCAACATCTCCTAGTAGACATATACCATGATCTCCAACAGAAATAGATTCATTATATGTACTATTGTACTTTTGAATGAAAGCCATCATCTTATCTTTTCTTCCTTCAGCATCAATAAATATACGCTGCTTACTATTAATTAAAAAATTATAAAACTCTTCATTGTGCATTGCAATCATCCTTTTTTATAAAAATCAATATATACTCATGAACTTTATTTATACGATATTTATATGGATAACCTAAGGGTCTCATATTGTTATAATCCTGCTGTCTATCCCAAATTATAATGTCATCGAATATATATTCTCGTTTTTGTAATTCAGTTGCCAAATCGCTATGAAAAGGGTAAAAATTACTTTTTTTTCGAATATCCATAACATTTACTAAGCAATATGCCCCAGGTTTCAAAACCCTATTGACTTTAAAAAACAATCTCCCCAATTTACTTATAAAAGTGCGATATTCAAATATATTCCCCATATCGTTGGACTTTTCCGAATAATTTATATTCTGTTTTCCATCAGCACTACGTTTCATGTTTAATATATCCCAATAAGGTGGAGAAGTTATACATAAATCAAATGTATTTTCTTTTAATTTATCCAATTCAGAAAAACTATCTCCGCTAATAATTTTTATATTTTCATCATTTCCAATTCTTTGTTTCGCAACCTTGCAAAACTCCTCTGATAAATCTATTCCTACAGCCTTACGACCAAGATTATGCGCTGCAACAAGACTAGATCCTATTCCATTGAACGGATCCAGTATAAAAGCATCATTCCTTGAAAAGGTTTTAATCAATTTTTCACATAAAGAAACAGGATATGAGGCTGGATGCCCCATATCCTTTTCTTCTTTAGTTTTAGTTAAATTACGCCATATACTAAAAGAGTTTTGAAGCCACTCTTTGCCAGTTAAATTATTACACCTTTTTTCATCATTTATCATTATGCCACCTCTTAGACTGTATACTTTTCATCTGAAAATCTATATATGATCTTTCATTACCAGATATATTATAAGTTTTATATATCAAATCATTTAAAGATTCAAGCATATCCAACCAACTTTCGCTCATATATTCAATTTTTTCTAATGTTTTTACAATACTAATTATCTTGGAAAAGGTATTATTCTTTATGACTAAAGGTAATTTTCTTAAGTATTTTGCATCTGCATGCATTGTAAGTTTTGAATTATTATAACAAAACTTAAGTAAATAATAATTGCATAACCTAGAATGTAAAAAACCTAATATATATCGGCACATCTTTTCATCGCCATCAGTAAAAATAGTTACTGTTTCTGCTGCTTCAAGATTTCCTGCAAAGCTTGCAATTATACCTGCTTCTGCACTGTAAATATTCTGTATAAATACTTTATTCCCTTTTTTAGGAACCGCAATATTTTTAAACGAAAACTTACGTATATCCTTTCCAACTATTGCCTTTTCAGATTTTGACCTACCTCTACCCACATATCCAGTACATACATCACTAAATTTTTGATATGTACGCTCAAGCTTTTCAAAGATTGTAAAATCTTCTTCACTTTCGAACAATAATACTTCATCTTTATAAAAACTTTGAGGCACTTCCAACTTCTTTACGATTTCATAGTTTTCATATTTGCACATTGAAATAATATTGTCTTTAACAAATTCATTTTTTAAAGTTAATACTATTTGTTCTCCTCTAACATTTTTAAAATATTTTCCTATATCTATAATTGAAACTATGCGTTTTTCATTTAAAATAGCTTTCCTTAACATTGAGTATGCTGCAACATGAAGAAAGTTTTTAGGTATAATGTAAGATATTGTTCCATTTTGCTTGACTAAATCAAACGCTCTGTATATTGCCGCAACAAATAAGTTGCTTCCTGAATCTTTTACTTTTCTTAAAAATAAATAATCCGATGTATCAATCATAATGTCTTTTGCAATAGGTACATAAGGCGGATTTCCAATAATTGCATCAACTGGTCCTGATAAATTGAATTTATTCAATACGCATTCAGCATTATTTCCAAGTGTATCCAATATTCCAAGATTGTTTATGCTTATATATTTTTTTGCCAATGAAATTGCACCCTTGTCAATATCAGCCCCATATATTTTCTCATAACCTAATTCTTTTGCCGCAGTAAGAAAGTTTCCCGTTCCACAGCATGGATCTAAAATTATAGAATCCTTTGGCAAATTCAAAAAATCAATAATCTGGCTTGCTAATTTTATATCTGTATAAAAAATACCATTATTTTTTTTTAAATCTGAATCAAGAGATTTTTCGTAATTTTGGGATGCTAAAGTATATTTACTTAGTATCATTATTTACATCCTTTCTTCAGAAATTAGTTTTAGGCTCATTATATACAACAACTCTATCTAAGTAAGCATATCATTTTTGGAAAAAAAATGATATGCTTACTTGTCAAATCATGTTAGAAAACCGATTGATTTCATACTAAACCACCTGTTTGAATCTTTGCCATTATTCATTCTGTTTTTTCTTTTTAGCTTTAACTTAATACTTTTGAAAGTTTATTAAGTTTCTGCCATCCTCAATATCCTTTAATCTGTTTTTCCCCGCTCATATCAAAAAGGGGACCGTAAGCGGCGTTCGCCATCGCTTTCACCGCATAGACGCAGTTCTGGGACGACGCATAGATATACCGGTCCTCCAGGGGAATGACACGATGGTAAGCACGCATATTCTGAATAGCGGGATTTGCCAGAAAACTGTCCCTGAATTTCCCCGCTCCCGTTTCATCCGATTCCCTGTCGGCAGAAACAAAGAAGAAATCCGGATCCGATTTGACAATCAGCTCCTGCGACAAAAGCTGCCCGTTGGCTACGCCCACTTCGGCAATGGCGTTTTTGATTCCCGCCCTTGTCAGCAGTTCATGGTACATGGAGCCCGGTCCGCCGTAACGGCTCATTTGGGAGACAAGAAGTCCTGTCTGGGGCGGAAGATTCCTTGCAGAAAGTGTACTGTCCACTTCTTTTAACTGCCGTTCCATTTCGGCGACCACCTTTTCGCCCCGCTCCGTTTCCCCCACGGCAGCCGCGATGATGCGTATATCCTTTTCCGCCTGGGCGATGGACGTCGGGCCGTCGATCATGACGACAGGATAACCGAGGCTGCGCCACATATCCAGTTCCTTCTGCCTCGTATAAGATGACGCCACGATAAGATCGGGACTTATTTTTGTCAATATTTCCATAGAAATCCCGTTCAGGGGAATCTCCGGCTTGATATCCTTCACTTCATCCGTAATATAGGACATGCCGGGATCTTTATCCGCGATGAAGCACGCCGCGAGCCGAGACGGTTCGACAACGCCAAGAAGCATCGTATCGATAGCAGAGTCCGTGCCGAGAATCTTTTTCGGTTTGTGGGGAATAGCCACCTGATTGTCAAATGCGTCAGTGACGACATAACTTTCCTTCGACGCGGCATCGCCGCCCATCTTTTTCATTTCGCAGCCGCTCAAAAGGAAGAGGGATATACAGAGAAGCAGGAAAACGAACCATACTTTTCTGTTTCTTATACTGAATTCCATACTACCGCCTTTCAAAAACATTATATCCAGTGTAGCCAATAAAAGCGTACCGGTCAAATAAAAAGAGAAAATCCCGCCATGAAAACGCCCTCTTGTCCCATACTTCAGGAAAGGAAAGAGCGGCGCAGGCATAGGAAAAGCCGCCCGATGACAGCGCGGCTCTCCCTGCTTATTTCTTTTTCCCCTTTTTCTTTCCTTTTTTATCCTTTTTATTTTTCTTTCCTTTTTTCGTCTTATCTTTCTTCTTTTTTACGTCTTCCGCTTCATCCCCCACAGCATCCATATTCCAATCCTGCTCGATATTTTCACTCTCGTCAGGCTTACCGGGCGTATGGCTTCTATACTCCACGTCGACACCGCCTTCAGATTCTTCACGGCAGGGGATTTCTTCCCCATCATGGCCGGCTTCCGCCTCCGGTCCACAAGTGTCCCTCACGAGCGTGTCCAGCACGTTTTCCATGACGCCTGCCAGCTCCATGATTTTCCGTATCCGAAGATCTTCCGCGGGACGGTTGTCGGGATCGGGATCGAGAAGAGACATCTGGAGGAAAGCGCGGTTTTCCCGCAGTTCATTATGAATGGCAAGAATCACCTCTTCTAAGGACAACCCCCTGTAATCTCCGTCTTTGTACATACTATCCTTCCCCTTCCGTAACTAATACTTTATCAACTCTGCGGTTGTCGCAGTCCATCACTTCAAAGGTAAAACGGCCGAAGGAAATTTTTTCCGTTTCTTTCGGAATATAGCCGAACAGGTATGTGATAAACCCGCCAAGCGTCTTGTAATCATCTTCCGCTTCTCCCGGAAGTTCTTCTTCGATATGGAAATACTCCCTGAACTCATCAATGGTGCACAGCCCTTCCACCAGCCAGGAATTTTCCGTGCGGCGGATAAACTTATTTTGCGCCTCCAGCATGTCTTCCTTGTCGCCGGGCATATCCCCCACGATTTCTTCCAAAACATCATGAAGCGTGACCAGTCCCGTCAGGGTGCCGTATTCATCAATGACCACCGCTTCGTGGACCACCCGGTCTTTGAACAGGGCAAGAACCTTTGTCAATATAAGTGTTTCCGGAATCAGGAGCGGACGATAAGCCGAGTCCATGATGGACGCTTTGATAGACTTGCCGGGATTCCGGTGCTGATCGCGGAGCACTTCGCTCATATCGGCAAGACCTTTGAAATCATCAAGGGATCCGTTTCCCACGGGAAGACGGAAATGGGTGGAATGATTAATATCCTCCCAGATATTTTCCTCCGTATCCTCCAGATCAATCCATACAAGCTGCGGCCGCGGAGTCATAGTATCCGACGCAGTGAGATCATTCAGAGAAAAAACATTCTCAATCATTTCCGGTTCTTTTTTGTCAATCGTGCCGAGCCGCGCCCCCTGATGGAGAAGGACACGTATTTCCTCTTCCGATACGGGCGTTTCGCCCCCCATGCGGACGCCGAGCATCTCCACCACAAGCTTCGTTGACCACGTGCTGAATACCACAAGAGGCTTGCACAGGTTGGAAAATAAAATCATGGGACGGGCGATGAGGCACGCTGCTTTCTCCGGTTCCGCAATGGCGATCCACTTCGGTGCCAGCTCCCCGATAATTAAAGCAAAATACGTCACCAGCGCCATGACAAAGAACATGCTCAAAGGTGCCAGGAAAGCGCCGACTACAGGAATGCCGCCAAGAAAATCAGCAAGAGGGCCTGCCAGAGAAGCGCCGGAGAACATACCCGTCACGATGCTGATGGTGGTAATCCCCACCTGGATGGTAGAGAACAGCTCCTCTTTACGTCCGGTCAGCTTCAGCGCCTGCGCCGCGCCACGCTTCCCCTCGTCCGCCAGCTCCTGCAGCTTCGTCTTCCTCGCTCCCACAATGGCAATTTCCGCCAATGAACACACGGCATTTCCCAAGACAAGCAGAACAATAATAAATAATTCAAACCATATATGGCCATCGTCCATGAAGCTCCTCCAAACCATTTACCCGGACACTGTATTCTTTCCGTTTTCCTGTTTTCATTATACCAAAGGAAACAGCCCAATTACAGCAAGGGAAATTTTATTTCAAAACACTTCCGGTATCATTTAAATGACTAAAAGTCATTGCATTTATACCCCGCTTATTTTATACTAATACAATATAAATAATAAAGGAGGATGCGCAATGCCTTTAACCAAAAAAGCCGAGCGGACAAAAGCCAAGCTGACCGCTTCCGCCAAAAAACTCATCAGCGAACGGGGATTTGACAACGTTTCCGTCGAGGAAATCACGAAAGATGCCGGTGTGGCAAAAGGCACATTCTACCACTATTTTGTATGCAAGGAAGATGTCGTCCGTGAATTTTCCACCCGAGTCATAGAAGAAATATTTACCACTGCCATGACAATGCCAGGAGGCCCCCAGGAAAAACTGACCTATTACTTCAATGCCATTCTCCACGAAGCGGACCGCATGGGTGTAAATCTGATCCGCCAATGGATCCGCGATATCATGTCTCCCCGCTCCGCAGAAGAAGGCGCGGAAAATCTCCGCGAAGGATATCGTAAAATCTATACCATTCTCAAGCACACCAAAGAAGAAAACCAGCTGAAAGAAGATACACCGGTCGCGTTCCTTACGAAACTTCTTCTCTCCCATCTTTACGGTGCGCTCATCACATGGTGCATGTTGGGCGGCTCTTTCAAGCTGAGCGAAGAATCCAACCAGTTCGTCACGGAAGAAGTCAATGCCTTCCTCTATAAATATATGAAATAATAAAAAGCAGCCGCCGGCTTACAGATGAAAAAAAACGCCGCATATTCAACAGCGGCGTTTTTGCTTGCAAAAATTCATTCTATTCTTTTGTGTCATTACGGCAGCAGATCCTTCACATTCACTCATTATGACACCTTGCCGCCCGTTGTCATTCAGCACTTTTAGCTGACAGCTGACAGCTCACAGCTAACGGCTAACAGCTTTCAGCTCACAGCTGATAGCTTTTATCTTCTTACCGATTCTCTCACCACGGTGACAGATTCTTCGCTGGCACTCTGAATGACGCCTTACCGTCCGCCGTCATTCTGAACGAAGGTAAAAATGCTTTGTGGGAAAAACGGAAAACGGGATGGTGACGCAGAGTGAAGAATCTGTTACTTTAATGACGTCTTACCGATTCCCTCACCACGGCAGCAGATCCTTCACCAGGGCACGGAATGACGCCTTACCGTCCGCCGTCA
>JABLTT010069491.1_pt1 | contig 13160 bp, 10 predicted proteins | sample 7160061 | NCBI WGS metagenome assembly JABLTT01 (sample SAMN14651232, study PRJNA627086) | human gut metagenome | isolation source: feces | host: Homo sapiens
CGGCGCGGCAGCGGGCTGGGCGGCGGATGGCTGTGCCGTGTGCCGCTGGAGCTGGTACTGCTGGCCCTCGGCTGCGCGGTGCTGATGAACGGCGTCCCCTCCAGCGCTGTAACAAGCAATTTCGACGGCAGCATCGCCGCCGTGCTGCGGGACGAATTCAGCGTGGACCTGCCCTCCGCGGCCAACACCATGGCGAACCTGCTGTGCGCGGGGCTTCTGTTCCTGTTTTTGGAGGTGACGTTTATGTCTGTTCTCGCGCTGCGCCAGGGCCTGGCCCGGGACGGTTGGCTGGGCTATCTGAAAAACCGCAGCCTGGCCGCACGGGCCGTGCGCGCTTTGCTGCGGGGCGCGGGGCGCGTCTGGCGTGCCGTGAGCGGCACGCTGGGGCGCATGTGGCGCGCCCTCACCGCCATCGACCTGCGGGACCCCGCTGAAAAAACGCTGCTGCGCCTGCTGGCCGTAAATTTCGCCATCGTCACGTTCATCTGCTGCTTCTGGTTCCTGGGCATTGCTGGAACCGTGATCTACACGGTGGTGCTGTTCTTCCTGCTGCGCCGCCGCGCCAACCGCATCCAGCAGGACTACGCGGCCCTGCTGGCCGCCGCCCGGCGCATGGCCGGCGGAGACCTGGCCACGCCTGTGGAGGGAGACATGGGCCTGTTCGACCCGCTGAAGGACGAATTGAACCAGGTGCGCGCGGGCTTTGAAAAGGCCGTCGCCGCCGAAGTGCGCAGCCAGAACATGAAGACCGAGCTGATCACCAACGTCTCACACGACCTGAAAACGCCGCTGACCGCCATCATCACCTATGTGGACCTGCTCAAGGACCCCGCCCTTTCTGCCGAAGACCGGGCCAAATACATTGAAACGCTGGACAAAAAATCCCAGCGGCTCAAGCGGCTGATCGAGGACCTGTTTGAGGTGAGCAAGGCCGCCACACGGAACGTGGCCATGCATTACGCTGAAGTAGATCTGGCCGCACTGCTCAAGCAGGTCCAGTACGAGCTGGCCGACAAAGCCGAAGCCAGCGGCATCGATTTCCGCTGGCAGCTCCCGGAGGAACGCATGCCTCTGGTGCTGGACGGGCAAAAGACCTGCCGCATCTTTGAGAACCTAGTGGTGAACATCACCAAATACGGCATGCCCGGCACCCGGGCTTATATCACGCTGATGCCGCAGGAGCACGGCGCGCAAGTGGTGTTCAAAAACATTTCCGCCACCGAGCTGGATTTCAGCGCGGAAGAGATCACCGACCGCTTTGTGCGGGGCGACCGTTCCCGCAACACCGAGGGCAGCGGCCTGGGCCTTGCCATTGCCAAGAGCTTTGCCGAACTGCAGGGCGGAACGTTCTCCATCACAGTGGACGGCGACCTGTTCAAGGCCACGGTAACGCTGCCCGACACGAACCAGCCCGAGCAGCCGGAAACACTCCCGCTCCCCGCCGCGCCGGACGCAGACGCGCAAAGCGCCCCGCAGACGGGCGGCGCTCTGCCCGCAGGCATCTGAACCGTACGGATACAAATGAACAAGCCGCCGTTTCCCCGGACACGAAGTCCGGCGGAAACGGCGGTTTGCTTTTTATTCCGAAGGCCGCGCGCCCCACGCGCAGCGCAGCGCGTCCACAGCGGCCCGCAGCGCCCTCTCGTCCATATCGGAATAGCCCAGCACCACGGTGGCGGGCGGACAGTCCTCCGGGTGCTCCATATAATAGGCGGAAAGGCCGTTCACATGCACGCCGGCCCGCGCCGCCGCCTCCACCAGCTCCCGTTCCGTCATGCCGTTGTGCACCGCGGCCAGCAGGTGCAGCCCGGTGTGGCTGCCCCGCACCGCCACGCCATCCCGGCCGAAAGCGGCGTACAGCGCCTCCAGCAGCGCGTCCCGGCGGGCGCGGCAGGCGCTGCGCAGGCGGTTCAGATGCCGCGCGAAATGCCCTTCCTCCATAAAGCGGCACAGCGTCTGCTGCTCGAACCGCGACACCGTGGAGGAATACACGCCGTATTCGGCACGGTACATCTCCAGCACAGGCACCGGCAGCACCATATAGCCGATGCGCATGGACGGCGCCATGCTCTTGGAAAAGGTGCTCACATAGATCACCCGCCCCGCCTGGTCCAGCCCCTGCAGCGATGGAATGGGCCGGGTGTCGTAACGGAATTCGCTGTCGTAGTCATCCTCCACCACATAACGTCCCGGGGCCGCGCCCGCCCAGCGCAGCAGTTCCGTGCGTCGGGCAATGGGCATCGTTGCGCCCGTGGGGAACTGGTGGCTGGGCGTGACATACGCAAGCTGCGCGCCGCCGGCCTGCAGAGCGTCCAGCGTCATGCCGTCCCCGTCCACAGGCACGAACACCGTGCGCACGCCGTTGTTGCGCAGCACCTGCGCCGTGCGGGGATAGCCCGGATTTTCCACCGCAAAGGTGCTGGCGCAGAACAGCCGGGCCAGCAGGCCCACCAGATATTCGATGCCCGCGCCCACCACAATCTGCTCGGGCGCGCACACCACGCCCCGGTAAGCATGCAGATATTTGGCAATGGCCGCGCGCAGGGATGCATCGCCCTGGCGGGAGCCATGGTTCAGAAGCTCCGGATGGGCGGTGACTGTCTCGCGCTGGATGCGCGCCCATGTCTTGAACGGAAACAGGGCGGTGTCCACACTGCCCGTGCCGAAATCATAGGCCCAGCGCTTTGCGGGCGGTTCCGGCGGCGCGGCCGGAGCCGGACGGACGGGTGCGTCCAGCTTTTCAATGCGGCATACCGTGAAGCCGCTTTTCGCGCGGGCCGCTATGTAGCCCTCCGCCACCAGCATTTGGTAGGCCGTTTCCACGGTGGAAACGCTCACCCGCAGGTCCGCTGCCAGGCGGCGCTTGCTGGGCAGCTTTTCCCCCGCCGCCAGCCCGCCGGAAGCGATCTCCTCCACGATATGGCGGTATAGCTGACGGTACAGCGGCGCGCCGTCCCCGCGCATCAGGCCCAGCGTAAAGCTTTCCATGCCTGTCCTCCAATCTGACCTTATAAAATATTCATAAATTGAGTATTTTAATCAGTTCACAATCTTCTATAATTGAGGATAAGCGAAAGCGGCGGCCCTGTCAACCGGAAATTCGCGGCGCAGGGCAAAAACAAAGAGGAGTGGTATTCATGGAAAAAACATCCAACCGGTTCACCGTGCGCAGGCTGGCCGTCACGGGCCTGCTGAGCGCTCTGGTATTCGTATTCAGCTGGATACAGATCCCCATCGGGGAGGTAGCGCGCATTCATCTGGGCAATGTGTTCTGCGCGCTGTCCGGCCTGCTGTTCGGGCCCCTGACGGGCGGCCTTGCCTCCGGCTTCGGCAGTATGCTGTTCGACTTTACGAATCCGCTGTACATCGCGGAAAGCTGGATCACATTCATCACAAAATTTTTCATCGGCTTTCTGGCCGGGCTCATCGCCCACCGGAGCGGTAATATCTCGCTGGGACGGGACGTGCTGGGCGCGTCCGTGGGCAGCGTGACGTATGTGGCGCTGTACCTGCTGAAGTCCTTCATCATGAAGTTTTACATCGAGGGGCAGGCTCTGGGCGCGGTGCAGACGCAGCTCGTGACAAAGGGCGTCACGTCCCTCATCAACGCGGTGCTGGCCGTGGTAGTGTCCGTGCTGCTTGCAAAAGCCGTGCGGCCCGCGCTGCGCAAGGCGGGCATTCTAAGCGAATAACCTCTGCAGACAGGCAAAAAGCACGGCCCGGAGCCTTCCGGGCCGTGCTTTTTTGTCCAATTCGGAAAAATATCGCAAATTTCAAAAAAAGGCTTTTCATCGGTGCCCGGATGGGCTAGAATAGCGTTTTGTGCAGGGCTGTTTTCGGCTCCGCGCGGCGCGGGGCACACGGCTCCGAAGCGCCGCTTTTCGGGAAAGGAAAGGTGCTTTTTTGGTTACGGATATGACTTCGGGCAGCCCCATGCGGCTGCTGCTCCGGTTTTCTCTGCCCATGCTGGTGGGCAATATCTTCCAGCAGTTTTACAGCATGGTGGACGCCATGATCGTGGGCCGCTTTGTGGGCGTGGACGCGCTGGCCGCCGTGGGCGCCACGGGCGGTATGTCGTTCCTGGTGCTGGGCTTTGTCATCGGGCTTGCCAACGGGTTCTGCGTGGTGGTGTCACAGCGCTTCGGCGCGCGGGACGAGGCCGGGCTGCGCCGGTGCGTGGCCATGACGATGCTGCTGTCCCTCATCGTCACCGCCGTGGCTACGGCGGCCAGTTTTCTTGGCACAGAACCGATGCTGCGCGCCATGAACACGCCGGAAAACATCTTCAGCGACAGCGCTGCATACATCGGCATCATCTTTCTGGGGCTGGGCGCGAGCCTGTTTTACAATCTGTTCTCCGGCCTGCTGCGCGCCGTGGGCGACAGCAAAACGCCGTTGTATTTCCTGTGCCTCTCCAGCGCGCTGAACGTCGTGCTGGACCTTCTGTTCGTTGTGACGTTCTCCATGGGCGTGGCGGGCGCCGCCTGGGCCACCATCCTTTCTCAGGGCGTTTCGGCGCTGCTGTGCCTGGTCTATATGCTGAAAAAATTCCCCATCCTGCGCACAGGCCGGGCCGACTGGGCCTGGCACGGCCCGATGGTGCGCCGCCTTGCCCGGATGGGCATTCCCACGGCGCTGTCCAACAGCGTAACGGCCATCGGCTGCATGATTTTACAGGTGACCATCAACGGCTTCGGCTCCACGGTGGTGGCGGCATACACCGCCGCCTCCAAGGTGGAGCAGCTGACGACGCAGCCCACGTTCACCTTCGGGCTGGCCGCAGCCACTTTTACCGCGCAGAACGCGGGCGCCGGCAAGCTGGACCGCGTGAAGGACGGCGTGCGCAAGGCCACGGTGCTCAACCTCATTGCCGGGCTGGCCGCGGCCGTGGTGGTATGGCTGTTTGCCGCGCCCATCACCACCTGGTTCGTGGACCCGGGTGAGACGGCCGTCATCGCCGCGTCGGTACAGTTTTTAAATATCGAAGCGGTTTTCATTCTGGCCCTGGGCGTGCTGTTCGTTTACCGCAACGCGCTGCAAGGCCTGGGCAACGCCGTGATGCCGCTGATCTCCGGCGGTGTGGAGCTCGCCATGCGCCTGGCCGCCGCCATCCTCCTCTCCCGCTTCCTGGGCTATGTCGGCGTGTGCCTGGCAAACCCGGTGGCCTGGACGGGCGCAGCCGTGATGCTGGTGCCCGCCTATCTGGCCGAGCTTCGCCGCCAGCAAAACAACGCGCTGGCCCGCGCCCGCTGAGGCCGGGTCACAGGCCCGAACCGGACGTTTTTTGGCAAAAAACGCACAAACAGGAAGAAAACCCCGAAAAGCCACCGTTCTTTTTGAAAGAAAACGGTGGCTTTCCGCGTTACAATCGTGTACAATGGAAACGTTAGAATGCCCGTATTGTACACGAACGGGCCATCTTAGGAGGAAACGCCGTGCAACAGATCCAACGATATTTCCGCAAGGCCGGCAAAGCGCTGGCGCGCTTTTTCGGCCGCGTAAAGAAAGGCAGCCCCATCGACATCGCCATCCTGGTATGCGCCGCCGCGCTCATCATCGCGCTGCTCGCTATTCTTGTGATGTCCCTGCTGCCCGACGCCGCGCCCGTGGATGCCTCCTCGTCCGCACCGTCTTCTTCGTCTGTCTCCGCTTCCCAGAGCGGCAGCTATGACCCGGACGCGGACGCGCTGGACAAACAGGCCTACGACGGCACCATCCTGCCGGAGACTGCGGACGGCGGCCAGACGTACATTGACGAAACGATGTTTCTGGGCGATTCCAACACCTACCGTCTGGTGGCCTACGGCCTGACAACGTGGCAGAACAACCTGAGCGCCGTGGGCATGGGCATCCAGCATGTCACCAGCACGCCGTGCATGTACTTCAAGGGTTCATCCAGCCCGGTGTATGTCGCCAAGGCCGTCTCCATGATGCAGCCCCGGCGCATCGTCATCACATACGGCACCAACAACACCAATTCCACTGCGGACACATTCAAAAACCAGTACCGCAGTGCTCTGGAGGCCATCAAAAAGGAATGGCCCTACGCGGATATCATCATCAACGCCGTACCGCCCGTGGCGCAGACGCGCACGGGCGCGGCCGCCGCGCAGAAGGCCATCGACGAATTCAACAAAGCTCTGGCGGACCTTGCCAAGGAGGACGGCTACCGGTTCCTGAACAGCAGCGAGGCCCTGAAGGACCCCGCCACGGGCTTTGCCAGAGCTTCGTATATGATCGAGGACGGCCTGCATTTGAATGAGCAGGGCGCCAAAGCGCTGATCGACTATGTGCGCACGCACACCTACGAGACCGAGGACCGCCGCCCGGCGCTGACCACCATCCCCACGCACACGGCCACGCCGGAGGAGACCTTCAACCCGCAGGCGGCGTCCAGCAGTTCCAGCTCGTCCAGCTCCGAAGCCGAGGGCGTGACCGTCACGTTCTCCATCAAGGACGGCAAAGACGGCGGCTCGCTGTCCGGCACGCTGACGCAGAAGGTGAAGCCCGGCGAAACGTGCTCCACCGTGACGGCCACCGCCAAGGAAGGCTATTCGCTGGAATGGGGCTGCACCGAGGGACGCATTGAAAATGTGAACAACGGCACGCTGACCTTCACCGTGCCCGCAAATACAAAGCTGGAATCCATCAGTGTGTGGGTGACGTTCAAAAATAAGCACACGCACAGTTTCGGCAGCTGGACGGACGCGGGCAACGGCACGCATACACGCACCTGCACGGCCAGCGGCTGCACCAACCCGCCCAAGACCGAGACGGAGAACCATATCAAAGGCAACTGGACGGCAGACCCCAGCGACGCCACCAAGGAGCATATCTACTGCACCAAATGCGGCGCGGTTTTGGAAAGCCGTACTGTGGAGCATACACATACGCCGGATTCCGGCACCACGACCCCGGCCACCTGTACTTCAGAGGGTGTGACGATATACAAATGCACCTCCTGCGGACAGGAGACCTCCCGTACTCCAATTCCTGCGTTGGGACATGATTTTAGCGGACAGCTGACAGAAAGCGATGGTTCTGTCTGGAAGAAGTGCACCCGCTGCGGTGCAAAGGGCGATATGATCTCCGGTCCGCCCGCACCTTCATCCTCCACGCCTCCTCCCGCGCCCTCTTCTTCTGCTGCGCCGGAAGCCTCCGGGGCTGCCCCCGCCCCTGCCGCATAGCTTTTCGCCGCCTGCCCTTTTTGTGGCGGGCGGCTTTCATTTTTTCTATCAGGCAGAAAGAAGGTTTTTTATGCTCAACAGCAAGGGTTTCGACGAATGGGCCGCCGGTTATGACGCCAGCGTCCGCCATTCCCACGATGCGGGGGAATATCCCTTCGCAGGCTACGATGCAGTGCTGTCTCTTATCGAGGCCCGTGTGAACAGCCGTCCCGGCGCCGATGTGTTGGACTTGGGCTTCGGGACAGGCATGCTGACAGCACGCCTGTACGCGGCCGGCCATCCGGTAGCCGGAGTGGATTTTTCCCAGAATATGCTGGACGCCGCCCGCACCAAGATGCCCTGCGCAGAATTGTATCTGTATGATTTCACACGGGGCCTGCCCCCCGCGCTGGAGGGCAGGACGTTCGATTTTATCATCAGCACCTATGCTTTCCACCATGTGCCGGACGCCGGGAAACCCGCATTCCTGCTGGAATTGTCCCGCCGTCTCAGCCCCGGCGGCGAATGTCTGATAGGAGACGTGGCTTTTGAAACGCAGGCCGAGCTGGATGCCTGCCATGCCGCGGCCGGGACGGCCTGGGACTGCGGCGAGGATTATGCCGTGGCGCAGCTGCTTGCCGGTGCTCTGCCCAGCCTGCGCCTTTCCTTCGCGCGGCTTTCCCACTGCGCGGGGGTGCTTTCCATCGGGCGGCACGACTCTCCGCAGCCTGTTTGACGCAAAAAACAGCCAAGCATCGAATGAGCTTCATTGCAAACCGATAAAAAGAGGCCGGAGCCCGGCGGGGAAATCCCGCCGGGCTCCGGCTTTTTTATCTCAGCTCCAAGAGAGCAGCGCGCGCCGCGCCTACTTTCTACCGCCGTAAAAGCGGCGGTACGGGTTCTGCGTGCGCTGGGTGGGCGTAAGCTGCTCCGGGCGCGGCCTGGAACGGCTGGCCGCCACTGCCGCCAGCACCAGCACGCCCAGAATCACCAGCGCCGCGGCCACCGCAGCCATCAGGATCCACTGCCAGGGAAGCATACGCCTTCCTCCTTTTCCGTTCGTTCACTGCCGCGTCAGAGTATGGAACACCGACATCGCCTTTTCGTAATACGCGGCGGCGTCCTCATCCTTTTCCAGCTTGGTGCCCGTATAAACGCGGGGCACCAGCTTGTAGTCCTGCAAAAATGTCTGGTAATCATACCCCTGCGAACCGTCGAAGTTCTCCGACGCGCCCAGCTCCAGCGACGTGAGCGCCGGACAGTCTCCCCAGCGCACGCCCATGCGCGCATAGTCCGGCTTTTCGCCCTCTGCAGGAGATGTGCCGTCGTTGTAGGCGAACAGCATATACTGCTCCTGGAAATACTCCATATCGTCCACAAGGAACAGCATGCTCTCGCCGCCGTCGATGTCGCCGGACAACTTCGTGATGTTCGCCATCTGGACGTTGGGGTCCGCGATGGAATCCGCGTCTTTCCCGATGGTGTATTCCATCACGCTCACAACGACCTCTCCGTCGCCGTTGCGGTCGTCAAAATACGGCTTGAGCTGCTCGGCCAGTGCCTCGCCGGTGCCCATGGGCACACCTGTCGTGGTGAGGATGCCGATGGTATAATCCGGATGCACCTGGGTGGCGATCTCCCAAACGAACGAAAAGACCATCAGCGCGGCCACGATGCCGACGATCACATGCCATTTGTGATAGAACCAGAAATTTTCCCGTTTTTCCTTGCCGGTCATCTCATGCTTCGGCTGTTCGGGCTGCAGGTCCTCGGGCTTGATGTTCAGTGTGTAGCGCGGGCTTGCCATACACGTGTTTCCCTCTTTCTGTTATATGTGTCGCGGCGGGCCTGCCCGCACGCTTTTATGCATACGCCGCTGCGCGGCGTCAGTGCGCTGTGGTTTTATCCTTGTGCGCGGCAATGCGCCGGGCCACCTCGTCCGGCAGCGCTTTCTGCGCCGCCCGGTCCAGCCCGGCGGTCTCGATGGGCGGCAGCACGGTCATGGTCACATGGCCGGGACACATCAGGTTGTGGTTTGCCTCCATAATCTTATAGCTGCCGTCGATGACGACGGGCACCACGGGCGCACCCGCCGCAAAGGCCATTTTGAACGCGCCGTGCTTGAACTCGCCCATGGCGTCGCCCTTGCTGCGCGTGCCTTCGGGGAACACGATGACACTTTCGCCCCGCGCCAGCAGCGCGCCTGCTTCCTTCATGGCCGTGACAGCCTGGCGGGGATTTTTGCGGTCGATGAACACACAGTCGAACAGCTTCATCCAGGTGCGCACCAGTGGGATCTTCAGCGTCTCCACCTTCGCCACCAGCGCGTGGGGCCTGTCCAGATGCACCAGCGTGATGGGGATATCATAATCGCTCTGGTGGTTGGGCGTGAATACCACGGCCCGGTCCTTCGGAATGTTTTCCAGCCCGTTCACCGTAACGGTACATCCGGCAATGCGCATCAGAGTGGACATCCACATGGGCACATATCTGTCCACGATGGCCCGGCAGCCGCTCTCATCCCCCGCGGCCTTGCGCCGCTTTGCCTCGTTCATTTTCGGTGTAAGCACGATGAGCGCGCCGAAGAAATAGAAAAACCACACGATCGTCCGCAATATTGCCATACCGGTATCATTCCTTTTCCGCGCCGGGCTTTCCGCGTCCGGCGGCCTGCATACTTTTTCTATGATACCGCAAACCGGGCGAATACGCAAACAGTTTTGCCGCGCAGCATGGCCTCGGTGCTGCTCTGTTGTTAGTATAGCCCGATTTTACACAAAAAAAGTGGCAGAGTTGTGAACAAGCGGGAAAAAAATCGTATTTTTTCTTTTTTTGTTATACGGTCCGCCAATATTTGTATTTTCATCCGCGTTTTTTGTCTGTTTGGTCTTGTGCATATATTCTAAACTTTACGGTCTGATTTTGGATGCGCCTTGTACAAAGGCGCAATTTTGCCGCCGCGGGCTTGACATGCCACGTCCCGGCGCGTAAACTGAATGCAACAACAGCGAAGGCGCTGCCGGACATCCGGCGGCGCCTTTTTTGTTGTATTTCCGCGGTTGAAAAGCGTAAAAAATTGAGGAGGGGTCATTATGTATTCATCCGTAGACACCATTTGGGTGCTGCTGGGCGCGGCGCTGGTATTCTTCATGCAGGCGGGCTTTGCGATGGTGGAGACCGGCCTGACACGCGCCAAAAATGCGGGCAACATCATCATGAAAAACCTGATGGATTTTGCCCTCGGCACCGTTGCCTTTTGGCTGGCAGGCTTCGGCATCATGTTCGCGGGGGACGGCGCGTTGATCGGCGGGTTCGACCCGTTCATCCTGGGCGATTACAGCAGCACGTTCCCGTCCTGGGCGTTCGTCATTTTTCAAACGGTGTTCTGCGCCACGGCGGCCACCATCGTCTCCGGCGCGATGGCGGAGCGCACCAAGTTCCTTTCTTATTGCATTTACAGCGTAGCCATAAGCCTGATCGTTTACCCTGTCGGCGGGCATTGGATCTGGGGCGGCGGCTGGCTGAGCCAGCTGGGCTTCCACGACTTTGCGGGCAGCACGGCAGTGCATATGGTGGGCGGCCTGTGCGCGCTCATCGGCGCAAAGATGGTGGGGCCGCGCATCGGCAAATATACGAAGGACGGCAAGGCGAACGCCATCCCGGGCCACAGCCTTACATTGGCCGCGCTGGGCTGCTTTATCCTGTGGTTCTGTTGGTTCGGCTTCAACGGCTGCTCCACCGTTTCGATGACGGGGGACGAGACATTGGTGAACGCCAGCCTCATCTTCGTCAATACCAACCTGGCCGCAGCTGTGGCAACCTGTGTGGTGATGATCATTACCTGGAGCCGTTACAAAAAGCCAGACGTCTCGATGACGCTGAACGGTTCTCTGGCCGGGCTTGTGGCCATCACGGCCGGCTGCGACGCAGTGGACCCGTTCGGCGCGGCCATTATCGGGCTGATTGCGGGCTTCGCAGTGGTGTTCGGCGTTGAGTTCATCGACCAGAAGCTCAAAATTGACGACCCTGTGGGTGCCATCGGCGTGCATTTTGTCAACGGCGCGCTGGGCACTGTGCTCACGGGCCTGTTCGCCACGGACGGCGGCCTGTTTTACGGCGGGGGCTTCGGCTTCCTGGGCGTACAGATGTTGGGCGTGCTGGCTGTATGCGCTTGGGTCGGCGTTGCCATCACACTGGTGTTCTTCCTGCTGAAAAAGACCATCGGCCTGCGCGTTTCCCGCGAGGAGGAGATCGACGGCCTGGACATCCACGAGCACGGGCTCATCTCGGCCTACGCGGACTTTGCGCCCATGTCGCTGGGCATGGTAAGCCCTGAAGTGCAGGAGACTGTTGAGGGCGCTGTCCCGGCAAAAAGCGCCGACGAAGCGGTTCCTGTGGTGGAAACCACCACCGTCACCGCCGCTCCCGCATCCGGGCCGCGTATCAGCAAAGTGGTCATCCTGCTGCGGCAGAGCCGCTTTGATGCACTGAAAGAGGCGCTTTCCTCCATCGGTGTGACGGGCCTGACCGTGACGCAGGTGCTGGGCTGCGGCGTGCAGAAGGGACAGAGCGAATTCTACCGCGGCGTGCCCATGGACGTGACACTGCTGCCCAAGGTGAAAGTGGAGGTCGTCGTGAGCAGGGTGCCCGTGCGCAGCGTCATCGACGTCACGAAGCGGGTGCTGTATACCGGACACATCGGCGACGGTAAAATCTTTGTCTACAATGTGGAAAATGTTGTGAAGGTGCGCACCGGTGAGGAGGGCGTGGCCGCCCTGCAGGACACTCACTGATTATACTTTCGTTTGTGCCTTCCGGGTGGAGACCTGCGTTCGCAGGATTTTATTTAAAGCCTTTCTTTTTCAATTCGCCGCAAGAGCCTGTTCGGTTTTCCGGCTCCGGCGGGCCTTTCCGGTGAGGCAGCCGGTCTGTTTTACAAAGCCCCCGCCTGCGCATTGCGCCGGCGGGGGCTTTGCCGTATAATATTTCTTGAACCGCCGCGGCTCTGCCGCCCGGCGGCATGACCCCGGCCACGGCCGGGACGGGAGGGATACGATGCCTGGCATCACACTGCGCATGGCGCGCCCGGAGGACGCGGGCGGCATGCTGGCGGTCTACGCGCCTTATGTGGAGCATTCCACCGCCAGCTGGGAATACGAGGCGCCGTCTTTGGCGGAATTTTCCGGACGGCTGCGGGAGCATCTGGACACGGGCTTTCCCTGGCTGCTTGCGGAGGAGGACGGCGCGGTACTGGGCTATGCCTACGCCGGTCGCTTCGCCGCACGCCGGGGCTACGACTGGGACGCCGAGGTCACAGTATATCTGTCTGCCGCCGCACACCGGCGGCACGCCGCCACCGCGCTGTACACCGCATTGCTGGCTCTGCTGCGCAGGCAGGGCTACGTCAACTGCTTTGCGCTCATCACACACCCCAACCCGGCCAGCGCCGCCTTCCACGAGCGGATGGGCTTTGCCGAAGCCGCGCGCCTGCCCCACGCGGGCTACAAGGATGGCCGGTGGCTGGGTCTTTCCTATTATCAGCTCACGTTGCAGCCGCTTCCTGCCGTGCCCGTGCCGCCTGTGCCGCTGAGCGCGCTGGGCGCCGCCGAAACGGAACGATCACTGCGCGACGCGGCAGCCCTGTGCCGTCCCGCGCCGGAGGTGCTTTGAATGGAATTTGAACGCAATCCCACACTGGATGCGCTTTGCGCGCGCAAATCCGTCCGCGTGTTCACAGAGGAGCCTGTGCCGCAGGCTGTTAAAAACGCGCTGTTCCAGGCGGCCATGCAGGCCCCCACGGCTGGCAACCAGATGCTGTACACCATCCTCGACATCACCGACGCCGCGCTGAAGGCACGCCTGGCCGACCTGTGCGACCACCAGCCCTTCATCGCGGACGCACCCGTGGTGCTGGTGTTCGTGGCGGACTGCCAGCGCTGGTACGATGGCTTTGCCGCGGCGGGCTGCGCACCCCGTCCGCCGCGGGAGGGCGAC
>JABLTT010080046.1_pt1 | contig 13157 bp, 10 predicted proteins | sample 7160061 | NCBI WGS metagenome assembly JABLTT01 (sample SAMN14651232, study PRJNA627086) | human gut metagenome | isolation source: feces | host: Homo sapiens
AGGCCACCGGTATCCGGCTGCCCCCCCTGGGGAGGCTGCGGAGGCATCGCACCGCCCATCGGCGGCTGGCCCGGCTGCTGCTGGTAGTTCCAGTATACTTGCTGCTGCGGATACGGCGGTGCATACGGCGCCTGCGGATTTTGATACGGCCCACCTTGCGGCGGCTGGCCGTAGGACGAACCCATGTAAGGATTCTGATACTGTCCATAGTGCTGATAGGGGTTCGCATACGGGGGCGCGCCATATTCCTGCTGGGGAGCGCCTTCCCGCCCAACCGGCATTGTGTCCGGGATGGGCGCCCCACTGGAGATATCCCGGTCCTTTTCCAGGTGGATAGTCCCGGGTTGCCCCTGCCCATCCTGGGGGCTTGGCTGTGCCCCTGCCTCCGCCGGCGTTCCGGGGGCCGCCTCCGGTACCGCTCCATTTGGCGCTTCCGATGTTGCCCCTTCTGCAAATGCATCTTGCGGTATGGGTTCTTCCATCTGTTCTCCAACCGGCGCATCTGCAACCGGCTCCTCATATACTTGCTCCCCGGATTCTCCAGGTTGCGATGGGGCACTGGCCGGCCCGTTTGTCTCCCCAGCCGGTTCCGCCGCACCAACTGGCGCGCCACTGTCCGGCAGCAGATCGGAAGAAGCCTCTTCCGGCCCGTCCAGCTGGCCCGCAGGGGATTCCTGAACCGGTTCTGCCGGCACTCCCTGCTGTGGCAGTTCCCCGGCCCCCGGCTCTGTTCCCTCGGCAACCGGCGGTATCACAGGGGATTCCGGCACAGGCGGCTCCGCGCCCATCCCGGCCTCCTCTTTCCAATCGGTATCCGTCATCGTTTTTCCTCCTTTTTGTCCTTTGCCGGGTCCTTTTCCTTCTTTCCGGCCTTCAGCTTGGGCTCTTCGTGCTTGGGAAGCCAAAACTCAAACTGGCAATATTCGTTCTCCACACTCTGCACGGTGATCTCTCCGCCGTGCAGCTTGATGATCGTCCGTACAATATAGAGTCCCAATCCCATGCCGTTTTTATCCTGGCTGCGGGACTTATCCGTCTTGTAGAAACGGTCAAAAATCAATGCGATCTCATCCGCCGCAATCCCCGCGCCGCTGTTTTTGATCGCGACGGAAGTCCTGTCCGGCAGATCCCGGATGGCCAACTGGATATAGCCGCCCTCATTGGTAAACTTTACGGCGTTTTCAATCAAATTATACACGACCTGATGGATCATATCCGGGTCGCCATCCACATAGAGGCTTTCCGTATCCTCCAGGCCGAGCACCTGGATCTTCTTTTGCTCGATGCTCTTTTCAAAGGAAAGCAGCGCCACAAAAATGGTATTGGTCAGGTCAAAGCGCGCCATGTGCAGCCGCAGCTCGCCGCTGTCGATGCGCGAAAGATCCAACATCGTGCGCACCAAACGCGACAAACGCTTAACCTCCTGGGAAACGATCTGCAAGTAATGCGACTGCTTTTCCGCCGGGATAGTCCCATCCAAAATGCCGTCGATAAATCCGGCGATCGTTGTCATCGGCGTTTTCAATTCGTGGGAAACATTGGCAATGAAATTCCGGCGCACGCTCTCGCTGCTGGCCAGGGAAGAGGCCATATTGTTAAACGCGAGCGCGAGCTGCCCCACCTCGTCGTTGCTGGTGACCGGGACCCGTATGCTGAAATTCCCCTCGCCAAAGCTCCGGGCCGCCAACGCCATGTCGCGCAGGGGGCGCACAAGCTTATAGGAAAACATCCAGCTGATGCAAAAGGCCACCAAAAACGCCGCGACCGCTGCTAGCGCAAACATTTTCATCAGCTCGTTGCGGTATTCGTTGAACGAGCGGGCGCTGCACGCGGTAAACACCGCCCCGATGGTCGAGCGTGTCCCATCCAAATTCGAGATGCGGATCGGGACGCCCACCACATAGTATGGCGAGTCATAGATGCCATCGACGGTTCCCTGCCCGCTGTATGTGCCCAACAGGGCCTTGTCCATCGTCCTGCGGGTAAAGGGCGCCGGGTTGACCGTTCCGCCGCTGCCGAAGGCGCTCAGGACCCATTCCCCTGCGCGGTTTGTCACATAGATATCTGCGTCCATATTTTCGGAGAACGCATTCATGAAGGACTGCATGCGTTCCGTATCCAGCAGGATATAATTGTCCCCCTGCACAGGCGTTGCACTTGCAGCGGCAATCCCTGCGATGCTCTCTGCATTTCGTCTGAGCAGGTCCTGCTTTTCATCCTGCCAGTAGGATTTGATAAACACCAGCATCACCAGCCCCAGCAGGAAAAAGCTGATGAGGATAATCGCTGCTGTAACCCGCAGATATTTTTTAAACAGCGTTTTCTGCATGTCTTATCGCTCCAAGTCTTTCCAGGGCATCCACCCTTAATTCTTGTCCTTTACTTCAAATTTGTAACCAACGCCCCAGACAGTTTTCAACGCCCACTGGTCGGAGACGCCCTCCAGCTTTTCGCGCAGGCGCTTGACATGGACGTCCACCGTACGGCTGTCGCCGTAATAGTCGAACCCCCACACCTCGTCCAACAGCTGGTCGCGCGTAAAGACGCGGTTGGGATTGCTCGCCAAATGGTAAATCAGCTCCATCTCCTTCGGCGGCGTGTCCACCACCTTGCCGTTGACCTTCAACTCATAGTTGGTCAAATTGATGCTGAGCTTATCATATTTAACTTCTTTCACCTGGTTCTCATCGTTCTTCCCAAAGCGGCGCAGCACCGCTTTGATGCGCGCGATCACTTCTTTTGCCTCAAACGGCTTGACCACATAGTCGTCCGCGCCGAGCTCCAAGCCCAGGACCTTATCAAAGACCTCGCCCTTTGCCGTCAGCATGATGATCGGGCATTGCGATTTTTTCCGGATCTCACGGCACACCTGCCAGCCGTCCAGTTCCGGCAGCATGATGTCCAGCATAATCAGGTCTGGGTTTTCCTGCTCGAACATTTCCAGGGCCTTCCGCCCGTCGTTTGCAATGACTACTTCGAACCCCTCTTTTTCAATATAGAGGCGCAACAATTCACAGATATTTTGATCGTCGTCCACCACCAGGATTTTTCCCGATGCCATAAGTAACACCCTCCTTCAATCACAGCCATCCGCGGTTTGCCCACTTCCTTGCGTTCCCATTCCAAGCCGGTCAAAGGGCCAAATATTTCCGGCGAACATTCTTGCGGATTTATAGTATATTATAGGATACTCCCCCGCAAAAGTCATGAATATTTTATAAATTCCCCGCAGGCTGAACGCCTCACCGGAACCCCAGCCCCCGGAACATAGGGGAGGGCTTGCAAGCCTATTCACACGTATCCCGGGCGCGGCCTCCAAGAATCCCTTAAAGCACCTTGGCCGCGCACCAAAGGATGCGCGGCCAAACGTCAACCTGTTCCATTATACCGTCCGCAGGATCTCCCCTACGGTCATGTCCGGGTTTTCTACACCCATAAACAGGATCTTCATGAGATAATAATACATCAACTCCATATCGTGCGGGGAAAGCTCCGCCAGCTGGTACTTGAAGTAAAACTGCAAGCCCAGGTCGGTGGCACTGTGCATCACGGTCAGATACACCTTTTGAATTGCCGTCCCGTTCGTCAGCCAATCCGACTTAAACGGGATGCCGTGCAGCTGCTCGTTCTGCAAGCGCATCGGGAGCGGCTGATACGTCAACGCTACGGAGTCATACGTGGTATTCTTGGGCGGATGGTACCGCTCCTGGAACATCCGCGTGACCTCCAGCGGGTCAAAATCGACATGCCGGTAAATGGTGTTCTGCAAATCCTGGATCATGCGCACGCCGTCTAGGAATTCGGTCTCCGGCTCCAGGATGGTCCGGCACGGGAAGCAGTGGGTGCGCGTGCCGCCGGAGGTCTTGTTCAGCAGCGTGGACCTTCTGGACACATAATTCCGGACCGTGACGTCCTTTTCCCCGTCGTTCATCTTGGAGAGGTACGTCCGCAGGCCCATCAGCAGCAGGTTTGTCATGGAGATCTCGTTCTCCATGCAATAGTCCATCAGGCGCTTAGTTGGCTCCGGCTCCAAATGATAAATCGCGCGCCCTACGCGCAGGTCGTTCATCTCCCGGTCCGCCGCGCGCAGGTTCGGGTTGTTGTACTTTTTCCGGCACGCATCCAGCTTCCAGCAGCCGGTCACATCCGTATAGACCGGCTCGCCGACCGCCACCTGTTCCTCCCAGAACGCGCGGTCTTTGGCAGTCCGGGATGCGTTCTCCTCCTTTGCGAGGTCCTTTTCCAAAGCTAGGTGGTATGGCGGCGGGTCCTCCGGCATGGGCGCGCCGTAGGCAAAGTGGCAGTAAAGCCCCATAATGTCGTTAATCATCAAGATCATGCCGGTGGAGTCGGTCAGCCGGTGGTCAATGCGCAGATAGATGCCATTGTACCCGTCGGGCATGGCCACCATGATAAACTCGTTCATCGGCGAATCCACCTGCTCAAAGGGCTGGCTGGACCATTCCTCCAGGGTCGTGTTGATCTCCTCCTGTGATTTTCCCCGGAAGTCCACCAAACGGATGTCGCGCGGGTCATAAGAAGCGAAGTACTGAAAAACTTTCCCGTTTTCGTCCCGTTTTGTGAAGCGGATGCGCAGGGATTCCTGCCGCGCATACTCCAACTGGATGCAGTGCTTCAGCAGGCCGAAATCCACCCCAGCCCGGATCGTCATGCACACGCAGATGTTTACTTCCTGCGGGCGGTTGTACTCCAGGATTTTGTGATCCTGCAACCTTTCGGCCGCGCACAGCGGATAGAAATGTTTCATATCGATCCCTCTTTCTTTGCCTTTCAAAAGTCTTCCCCAATTTTGCACAACGAGGCTTCCCCATGTGGAAGCATGTTTTTTCTATTTTACCACATGCGCATTAAAAATCCAATGCGGATCTTTTTGTAGAAAAATGGTGCATCTTGAAAGAAATGATTCTTAAAACCAAACGCAGGGCTTTTATCTGCGCGGGGAATTTTTGACCCGGACGCCGCTCCCCAGCGCACCGTTCAGAAAAAACATCATCGCTGGCTTCCGCAAGCTTTTATAATCATATATTACTATAAAATTCTATTTAAATCTATAATTTTATATATTTTTTATGAAATATTTATTGTTATGGAACCTCTTCTGCGCCATTCACGCAAAAGAAAACCATCCCAAAGATTCCCAACAGGCCGCCTTCTCATAAAAAAGACGAGGGTCCCAACTCCGCCGGAACCCTCGCCTTTGATTTCCAATCTTTATTTTTCCGTGATGCTCTTGAGCAGCCCGCCCTTTTGGATGATGTTCTGGATAAACGGCGGGAACGGCTGCGCCTTATAGGTCTTCCCCGTGGTCACATCCGTGATCACGCCCGTATCGAAGTCCACCTCGACCTCGTCCCCTGCCTGGATCTCCTGCGCGGCAGCGTCGCACTCCAGGATCGGCAGGCCGATGTTGATCGCATTGCGGTAAAAAATGCGGGCGAACGTGGATGCGATCACGCAGGAAACGCCGCTGGCCTTGATCGCAATCGGCGCATGCTCTCTGGAAGAGCCGCAGCCGAAGTTTTTATTCGCCACGATGATGTCGCCGGGCTTCACGTTCTTGACAAAGTCCTTGTCGATGTCCTCCATGCAGTGGGAGGCCAGCTCCGCGTGGGAAGCCGTATTCAAATAGCGCGCAGGGATGATCACGTCCGTATCGACGTTATCCCCATATTTATGTACGATTCCATGTGCATTCATGTTGCCTACCTCCTCAAATCTTGTCCGGGTCCGCGATATAGCCTGCTACTGCGCTGGCCGCCGCAACCGCGGGGCTCGCCAGGTAGACTTCAGACTCCACATGTCCCATACGGCCTACAAAGTTGCGGTTCGTGGTGGAAATGGCGCGTTCCCCCTTGGCCAAAACGCCCATATGTCCGCCCAGGCACGGGCCGCATGTCGGCGTGCTGAAAACAGCGCCCGCCTTGATGAAGACCTCCGCGATGCCCTCCTTGATCGCCTGCAAATAGATGTCCTGCGTCCCCGGGATCACGATGCAGCGCACGCCCTTCGCCACTTTGCGGCCCGCGAGGATCTTTGCAGCGGCGCGCAGGTCTTCGATGCGCCCGTTCGTGCAGGAACCGATCACGCTCTGCTGGATCGCGATGGGCTCCATCTGGGCGACCTCGTCGATCGTCTTGGTGTTCTCCGGCAGATGCGGGAACGCAACCGTCGGGCGCAGCGTGGAGAGGTCGATGGTGACCGTCGAATCGTACTCCGCGTCGGCATCCGCGCTGAAGATGACCGGCTGCCTCTGGAAGCGGCCCTCGCAGTATTCCAACGTCACGCCGTCCACCGGGAAAATGCCGTTCTTCGCGCCGGCCTCAATCGCCATGTTTGCAATGCACAGGCGGTCGTCCATGCTCAGGTATTCCACACCCTTGCCTGTAAACTCCAGGGATTTATACAGCGCGCCGTCCACGCCGATCTCGCCGATCAGATGCAGGATGACATCCTTGCCGCTCACCCAGCGGCCGGGCTTGCCCTCCAGCACCACCTTGATCGCGGAAGGCACCTTGAACCAAGCCTTGCCGGTGATCATACCGGCAGCCATGTCCGTGGAACCCACGCCGGTGGAGAATGCGCCCAGCGCGCCATAGGTGCAGGTGTGGGAGTCCGCGCCGATCACGCAGTCGCCGGGGCCGACAATGCCCTTTTCCGGCAAAAGCGCATGCTCAATGCCCATCTGTCCCACGTCAAAAAAATTCTTAATGTCGTATTTATGCGCAAAATTCCGCGTCTGCAAGCACTGTTCCGCCGCCTTGATGTCCTTGTTCGGCGTGAAGTGGTCCAGCACCAGCGCAATGCGCGTGTTGTCGAACACCGCGTCCGCACCGCACTTTTCAAATTCGTTGATCGCCACCGGCGCTGTGATGTCGTTGGCCAGCACCACGTCCAGATTTGCTTCAATCAGCTGTCCCGCCACCACGTGGTCCAAACCCGCGTGTGCCGCCAGGATCTTCTGTGTCATGGTCATTCCCATCGGATATTCCTCCTTAATCGTTTTTGTCGGTATCTGTATTGTAGCACAACATCCCCCACACGAATGTAAACCGTACTACAATTAGAATGATTCTCTTCTTTTTTGGGAAACGTCTCCCGCTGCCGCCCCAGGGATTCCACTCCTCGCCCGGCGGCAACGCCATGGGGTAAAAAAGGGCCCTTCCACCGCTTCCCGTGGAAAGGCCCTGCCGTCAATCCGAAATAAAAAACAATGCCTCTTTCAGAAAACAGCTCCGGCAAACCCGCAAAAGCCGATGCCTTTAGTCTACAAACACCGCGCCCTTGGAGCCGGATGTCACGAGGCTTGCATAGCGCTTGATGTAGCCGGTCAGATGCTGCTCGGGCGCCTTCCACGCTTCGCGGCGCTTGGCGAGCTCTTCGTCGCTCACGCGGACATTGAGCTGGCGGCCCGTGATGTCCACATCGATGATGTCGCCGTCCTGAATCAAGGCGATGTTGCCGCCCGCAGCCGCCTCCGGCGATACATGGCCGATGGCCGCGCCGCGCGTCGCACCGGAGAAGCGTCCGTCCGTGATGAGCGCCACGCTCGAACCCAGGCCCATGCCGGTCAGCGCCGAGGTCGGGGTCAGCATTTCGCGCATGCCCGGGCCGCCCTTCGGCCCCTCATAGCGGATAACCACCACGTCGCCCTCTTTGATCTTGCCGCCCAGGATGGCTTCGGAGGCGTCCTCCTCGCAGTCGAAGCAGCGGGCCGGGCCCACATGCTGCATCATTTCGGGCGCAACCGCGCCCTGCTTGACCACAGCGCCCTCCGGGCAGATGTTGCCCTTGAGCACCGCGATGCCCCCGTCCGGGCGGAACGGGTTCTCGATCTTGCGGATGATCTCGCCGTCCGCATCCGGCGCCGCCTCCACACGATCGCGCACCGTGCCGCAGACGGTCTGCGCATCCAGATGGATCAGGCCCTTGCGGGAGAGCTCCTTCATCACCGCCGGGATGCCGCCCACCTGGTTCAGATCCGTGATAAACACCTGGCTGGCAGGGTTGAGTTTGCAGATCTGCGGGGTTGTACGGCCCAGCTCGTCGATCTTGTCGATGTCCAGCGGCACGCCCGCCTCATGTGCAATGGCCGTGAGGTGCAGCACCGAGTTGGTGGAGCAGCCCAGCGCCATCTCCCCGCGCAGGGCGTTCTCAAACGCCTCCGGGGTCAGGATGTCGCGCGGGCGCAGATCCTGTTCCAACAGCTTCATCACCTGCATACCGGCCCGCTTTGCCAGCGCGATGCGCGCGGAATAGACCGCCGGGATGCTGCCGTTGCCGGGCAGTGCCATGCCGATGGCCTCTGTCAGGCAGTTCATGGAGTTGGCCGTATACATGCCGGAGCAGGAGCCGCAGGTCGGGCACGCGGATTTTTCCAATGCCAAAAGCTCGTCCGCATCGATCTTCCCGGAGGCATAGCTGCCCACCGCCTCAAACATTTCCGAGAGGCCAAACTTCGTCCCGTTGTGCTCGCCGGGGAGCATCGGGCCGCCGCTGACAAAGATGCTCGGCAAATTCATGCGGCAGGCCGCCAGCATCATGCCGGGCACGATCTTATCGCAGTTCGGGATAAAGACCGCCGCATCCAGCGGGTGCGCGGTCAGCATCACTTCGATGGAATCCGCAATCAGCTCGCGGGAGCAGAGGGAGTATTTCATGCCCTTGTGGTTCATGGAGAGGCCGTCGCACACACCGATGGTCTCAAACTCAAACGGGACGCCGCCCGCGTTGCGGATGCCCGCCTTCACAGCCTCCGAAATATCCTTCAAATGCCGGTGGCCCGGAATGTAATCGCTCGCAGCACTGACAACCGCCACAAAGGGCCGCTTCATTTCATCATCGGTCAAACCCAGCGCACGCAAAAGGGAACGGTGCGGCGCGCGGGTGGAACCTTCTTTCATCAGATCGCTTCTCATGGATGTCCTCTCCTTTATCATAAAATTACGCGCGGATCGCCTGGAAAGGCAAATCCGCGCTGTAGAAACTCCTAAATTTTCGTCTTAGTCGCGCGGCTTCATCGTGGGGAACAGCAGGACGTCGCGGATGGACGCTGCATTGGTCAGCAACATCACCAGACGGTCCACGCCGATGCCCAGACCGCCTGTGGGCGGCATACCGTATTCCAGCGCGGTCAGGAAATCCTCATCCACATCGCATGCTTCCTCGTCGCCCGCCGCCTTGAGCGCCGCCTGCGCCTCGAAGCGCTGGCGCTGGTCGATCGGGTCGTTCAGCTCGGAGAATGCATTCGCATGCTCGCGCCCAACAATGAAGAGCTCGAACCGCTCGGTGTATGCCGGATTCCCCGGCATCTTCTTCGCCAGCGGGGAAATCTCCACCGGATGGTTCATCAGGAAGGTGGGCTGGATGAGCTTTTCCTCACAATATTCGTCGAAGAACAGGTTCAGGATGTCGCCCTTCTTGTGGCGCTCCTCATACTGGATATGATGCTCCTTGGCCACAGCCTTCGCCTCTTCGTCGGTCGCAATCGCATCAAAGTCCACGCCCGCATACTTCTTGACCGCATCCACCATGGAAATGCGCTCAAACGGCTTGCCCAAGTCGATCTCCACATCGCCGTAGGTGATCACCGTCGTGCCCAGCACCCTCTGCGCCACAGTGCGGATGAGCTCCTCAGTGATGTCCATCATGCCATTGTAATCGGTGTACGCCTGGTACAGCTCCAGCATGGTGAATTCCGGGTTGTGGCGGGTGTCCATTCCCTCGTTGCGGAAGCAGCGGCCCAATTCATAGACCTTATCGAATCCGCCGACAATCAGCCGCTTGAGGTAAAGCTCCAGCGCAATGCGCAGGTACATATCCATGTCCAGGGTATTGTGGTGCGTGATAAACGGCCTTGCCGAAGCGCCGCCCGCGATGGTGTGCAGCACAGGGGTCTCGACCTCCAAGAAGCCCTTTTCATTGAGGAAATTGCGGATCTCCGTCACAATCTGGGAACGGCGCACAAACGTATCCTTGACCTCCGGATTGACGATCAAGTCCACATAGCGCTGGCGGTACCGCAGGTCGGTATCCTTCAGGCCGTGGAATTTCTCCGGCAGCGGCAGCAAGGACTTGCTGAGCAGCTTGATCTCCTTCGCATGGACCGAGATCTCGCCCCGTCTCGTCTTAAAGACAAAGCCGCTGACGCTGATGATGTCGCCCAAATCCCAGCAGGCCTTCATTTCCTTATAGGTCTCTTCCCCGACCTCGTCGATCTTGACATAGACCTGCATCCGGCCCGTCTTGTCGTGGATGTCCAGGAAGCTGGCCTTGCCCATATCGCGCCAGCTCATGACGCGTCCCGCAATGCAGACGTCCTGGTTTTCCAGCGTCTCAAACTGGTCGCGGATCTCCTGGGCATAGTGATCCCGCGGGCAGGTTGTAATCGTAAACGGGTCTTTCCCCGCCTCTTGGAGCTTTGCCAGCTTATCCCGGCGGATCTGGAGGAGTTCGTTCAATTCCTGTTCGGTCTGCACAGCCTGCGGCTGCTCGTTTTTATTTTCGCTCATGTTCAGCTCTCCCTATCTTTTGCCGGCGCTCGGGGCGCAGGCTTCCTTGTTTCCCTTAGAAAAAGAAAAAGCGGCCGGGACGCGCTTCGCCGCCATCCACACGCCGCCTTGTTTCTTATTTGGAGATGGCGAGCACCTCGTACTCCATCATCCCTGCCGGAACCTCCACTTCGATCTTGTCGCCGATGCCGTGGCCCAACAGGGCCTTGCCCACGGCGGACTCATCGGAGATATTGCCGGAAAGCGGGTCCGCTTCGTTGGAACCGACAATTTTATAATTGTAAACGTCCGTCTTGCCCGTGCGCGGATTGTTGACGCGCACTTCGACCTTGGAACCAATGTGAATATTCTCGTTGCTGAGTTCGCTCTCGTCAATGACCTTCACATTTTTGAGTGTAACTTCAATGTCCGCAATGCGCGCTTCCATGATGGCCTGTTCGTTCTTTGCCTCGTCGTATTCGCTGTTCTCGGACAGGTCGCCGAAGGACAGGGCCACTTTAATTTTTTCTGCAATTTCTTTTCGTTTGACACTTTTGAGCTCTTCCAGCTCCTGCTCCAGCTTTTCCAGGCCCTCCTGGGTCAAGATCACCTGTTTTCCTGCCATATACTCTTACCACCTTTTATGATCGCCCCGCCCGCGGCGCGGCGTTTTGAAAAATGCGTACATTTCTTTTTATTATAATGATGCCGCCGCCCCGTGTCAACACTTGCCGGGGCTAAAATCGTTTGGGCCATATTCCATAACATTTTTACTTGATTCCATAATCGCTACATAATGCAATGGAGAGATTTCTTCTCTTATGTTATAGCACTTATTTTCATGTCAATGTTATTAATCGCCATAATGCCACCATCTTTGATTTTGTATTAAGATATTAAAAATCCCCGCCACCTCATACTGAGATAGGGGGATTTCGATTTAAGTTTGAAAAATGTTAGTGTTTACCATTGATTGACATATACTTCTAAATTATCACTTATAGGATCATAAATCTTTTCTGAAAACGGTATGCTTTCATTAGCTGGTATAGTGCCAGAAAAGCTATAGTCACCACCAACTATCTTACCACTTTCATCCCGAAATATAACAGTAACAGTTGATGTATCTACATCGTAATCATTTGGATTAAATATCTCACAAAGGAGCGTATCGCCATCAAAAGACACATTTTGGGCAACCAGATCATCATATTGAGGATGTTCCATAGTTGATGTATCCGAAATATCATAATCATCTGGAGGCATAATTTCAAACGTCACTTCCGATGGATTTTTAGAAACCTCAAAACCCAGTCCACCATGTACAAAATCTTTACCCGGATAAATGATAGACAATCCCTGATTTTCTGTTCCGAGAAGATTTCCAGACTCATCTCTTGCTGTAATACGATAAGTAGGATGCTCTATGGCGTAATTTTCATTTGGATTGTGAATTACTATCCCATAATATAAATATCCACTTCTAACAGACCAACCAGATTCCTTAATTTCCAAATCTTTATATTCGATCTCAGCTTTGTCTTCGTCATTATTAGAACTGCTATCCTGAATATCTCCAGTTAGATTAACAAGTTGTTGTAATGATTTCACTTGATCTCGCAAGGCATCCCGCTCTGATACTACCTGATTATACTCATCCTGAGAAACTCCAATTGAGCAGCCTACACAACCAAACGCCAACACGCTAGCTAGTAGTATTGCCACGATTTTTTTCATTGTAAATCCCTCCGTTATTATCAAACCACCCATCTTTTCTTACATACTAGCATAATGTGGAAATAATATCAATATTTTTTTCAAAATACGCAATGTGATAGCAAAAAACAATTAAAATCTCCGCTATTCCAATATTAAGATCATCAACGTGCATTAGTACCACTTTGCGCTCCTTCTCCAACCTTTCCCTCTCACACCATATTGTACATAAATACGCGCAAGGCGTATCTCGTCTTCTTCTACTTCTTTTGTCTTCAACGGCAATCAAAAATTGTCGTAATATTGCTTTCTATCCCGTATGCTATCGTAATAACCGGCAAATTCTCGGCGTTTTCCCACGTATTTTTGAAATAAAATCGTGTCCTGTAAAAAAGTAAAAAGCCGAAAATCAGCATGAGTGCTGCTTTTCGGCTTTTTGCCTGGTCCGAGTGACAGGAGTTGAACCTGCGGCCTCTTGAACCCCATTCAAGCGCGCTACCAAAACTGCGCTACACCCGGATTTTTAGAACGCTATTTATGATAGCATAGATTCCCAAAAAAATCAAGAGCGAACTTACATCCCCGGCCGTTTTTCGAGTTTTTCTTGCCGCAAAATATACGACGGATGTATTTCAAAATCCCACGCCCGCTGAAGGAAAAACAGAGAAGGCCCCTCCGTTTACAACGGAAAGGCCCCTTCCCCATCTGAACGTTTCTCCATATTTCGAAATTCCTATCGCTTTAAAGGCGCACCCGCAGAATCCGTGAAACTCCCGCAGGCGATTAGAATCACGTCCACCAGCCAGCCGATTCCAAAGACGCCGCCGGTCAACAGGTAAATCACACCCGTGCCGATCTTGCCTACATAAAAGCGGTGGACGCCCAACCCGCCCAAAAAAATGCACAGAAGCAGCGCGACCCATCTGCTCGATG
>JABLTT010027654.1_pt1 | contig 13139 bp, 11 predicted proteins | sample 7160061 | NCBI WGS metagenome assembly JABLTT01 (sample SAMN14651232, study PRJNA627086) | human gut metagenome | isolation source: feces | host: Homo sapiens
AAGGGGTGGCACTCCACCTGATTGACCGCCGGAACCGTCTCAAACTGCGGGACGAATTCCTTCCAGATCTTCGGGGTCATGTTGCTGACACCGATAGACCGGATCTTTCCCTCGGCCTTGGCCTCCTCCAGGGCCTTCCATGCGCCCGCCACATCGCCGTATGGCTGGTGGAGCAAGTAGAGGTCCACATAATCCATCCCCAGCTTCTCCAGAGAGGTGTCCAGACCCTTCTTGGCCGGCTCGTAGCCGTAGTCCTGGAGCCATAGCTTGCTGGTGATAAAGATTTCCTCGCGGGGGATGCCGCTGTCCTTGACCGCCCTGCCCACATCCGCCTCATTGAAGTAGGCGGCAGCGGTATCGATGTGCCGGTAACCGGCCTTGAGGGCGGTCCGCACCGCGTCGTAGGTGGGACCGTCGGCGGGGATCAGGAACACCCCAAAGCCGATGGCGGGGATCTTGTTGCCGTCGTTCAGTGTGATGGTCGTCATGATAAAACACTCCTTTTATGGATTTCTGTTTGCGTCGATGATCTCTTGCAGAGAGATATGCGGATTGCGGTAGCGCGCATTGGGATTTTTATCCGCTATACTCAATCCGATGGCCTTCTGCGGACAGTTGTGGGCGCAGGCCAGGCAGAACTCGCAGGTGCTTTGCTTCCGCTTTGCCTTTCCACCCTCCAGGTAGAAATTATCCACAGGACACACCGACTGGCAGACCCCGCAGCCGATGCAGCTGTCCTGCACCGTAATTTGACTGCCGTCGTTAAAGGCCGGCCGCTCGCGGTTCATGGCCGACACCTGGGCGTGGAGCTTCCGCCCTTCCTCGGTGGCCTCCGGAATGCCGCGTTCCCGCCGGGATACTGCCCGTACGGCGGCGGACAGTTGTTCCTCCACATGCTTGTTCATGGACATCTGTTCATCCATGTCGAAAACCGGCAGATAGTTATCCACCATCTGGATGGAGGCGATGTAATCCACATGGACCCCCGCCTCTGCCGCCAGCTTGGCCGTGAATTCCGGCGCGTCGGTCTGGTCAAAGCCGTAGGTCAGGACGAAGTAGAAATAATCCGCCTGAAAGCTGGACTCCCGCAGGAAGCGTTTCACCATCTTGGGCGGTTCCCCTGCGTAGACCGGGCAGACGATCCCGATAGCATCATCGGAGAATTGGCGCTCAGTCCCCCGCATAATTTGCGGGATGCTGACGGGCGTGTCCGAAAAGCGCTTGGCCGCATACAGACTGTTGCCTGTGGCTGAAAAATAGAAGATCATACTGGATATCCTCCCATATCTCGGTGTAAATCAGAGTCCGCTTATGCCTCGTAAAATAACCGGCTGGCAGGAACCGGCATGGTGTCGGACCATGCCAGCCGTGTCAAAAGGATATTTTTATTCGTGGATTCTCATCTGATGGAGCATCTGGACAAATTTGGGGTCGCTGTGGTCTACAATCTCGCTGCGGCCGATGTCGAGCCCCGCAATCTCCGCCATATCCTCGCCGCTGAGCTGGAAATCCCAGATATCCATATTCTGTTCCATGCGCTCCTTGTGGACAGATTTGGGGATGACGGTGACACCTCGCTGGACGTTCCAGCGCAGGGCTACCTGGGCAGCACTCTTGCCGTACTTCTGGCCGATTCTGGTTAGGATGGGGTGGGTGAAGATACCATGGTTTCCCTCCGCGAAGGGTCCCCAGGCTTCGGGATGAACACCGTACTCCTTCATCAGCGCCAGGGCGCTTTCCTGCTGGAAGAAGGGATGGAGCTCCACCTGGTTGACAGCGGGTTTGATCTCCACGGTCTCACAGATATCGGCCAGAATCTGGGGATAGCAGTTACAAACGCCGATGGCCTTCAGCTTGCCCTCTTCGTTGGCCTCCTCCATGGCCCGATAGGCGCCGATATAGTCGCCCATAGGCTGGTGGATCAGGTACAGATCGATGTAGTCCAGCCCCAGCTTCTTCATAGAGGTCTCAATGGCCTGCTTGGCACCCTCGTAGCTGGCGTCCTGAACCCACAGCTTGGTGGTAATGAACAGTTCCTCCCGGGGCACACCGCACTTGGCGATGGCCTTGCCCACGGCCTCCTCATTCATATAGGCTGCCGCCGTGTCGATGAGGCGGTAGCCGGTGGCGATGGCGTCCAGTACCGCCTGTTCGCAGACGGCCAGGTTCGGCACCTGGAACACGCCGAAGCCCTCCAGAGGCATTTCCACGCCGTTATTCAGCTTGATGGTCTCGATTTTGTTCATGATAGAAGTCCTCCTGTTCGTATTAATCCGTTTTAAGTTGTGTGCTTTAGCCGCGGGCGATATTGTATACAGCGCCGCTGACATAGCTTGCCTCGTTGGACAGAACAATCGTGGGAACAGAAAATGTAAACATGCAAAAACCTCTTTATATCACGAAAAGTCGCTCCAAGAATTCAAATTATCCATGGATCTTCACACTGTTGAGCTGCCGGGCCGTGCAGAAGCTGTGGTGGTCGATGATCTCGCTGTGGCCGATGTCCATGCTGGTGATGCTCTCCATCTCTTTCTCCGATAGTTCAAAATCAAAGACATCCAAATTTTCTATCATCCGCTCCTTGTGGACTGTCTTGGGAACGGTGGGGATATTCCTCTGGATATGCCATCGGAGGATGACTTGGGCTGTGGTTTTGCTGTGCCTGCCGGCGATCTTGGCCAGCATCTTATGGTTGAAAATATCTTTCTGTGCCTCGGAGAAGGGGCCCCACGCCTGGGGAAGAACCCCATAGTCCTCCATGACCCGCAAGGTGGTGTTCTGCTGGAAAAACGGGTGGATCTCGATTTGATTCACCATAGGCTTGATCTCCTGGTTCATGCATAGGTCTACCAGCCGCTCCGGGGTGAAGTTGCTCACCCCGATGGCTCGGACCGCTCCCTCATGGTACAGCCGCTCCATGGCCCGCCAAGCGCCGTAGTAGTCGCCAAAGGGCTGATGGATCAGGTACAGATCCAGAATGTCCAGCCCGAGCCGTTTCAAGGATGCGTCGAAAGCCCGCAGGGTTCCGTCGTACCCGGCGTCCTGGACCCACAGCTTGGTAGTGATGAACAGCTCCTCCCGGGGCAGCCCGGAACTGCGGAGCGCCATGCCGATGGCCGCTTCATTTTCATAGGATGCGGCGGTATCGAACAGACGATAGCCGGTCTCCAGCGCCTCCGAAACACAGTTCTCGCACTGTGCTGCGTCTTTGATTTGGAATGTGCCATAGCCAATCATTGGCAACTCTACACCGTTGGAGAGCGTCCTGTACTGCATGGTGTCAAGCCTCCCTTTTCCTCGATTTCTTTCGGATGAACACATTGTAGGCCCGTTTTTCCGCAAAGTACAGTGCCGATTATGCAGAGCGCTCTAACTGAAACGCATACTCCCCCTTGCAATCCGCTGGGGCGGCTGTTACAATAGTTACAAGGCGGTGATGATTGTGTTTGAGCTCTACCAGCTGGAGCAGCTTTTGGCCTTCGCGGAGTGTGGGACCCTGTCCGGCGCGGCGGAGCGCCTGCACCTGTCCCAGCCAGCCCTCAGCCGGTCCATGCAACGGCTGGAAGCGGAGCTTCAGGTCTCTCTGTTCGACCGGCAGAAAAACAAAATCAAGTTCAACGAAAACGGCCGCATGGCGGCGGAATACGCGCGGCAGGTCATGGAGAAGTGCCAGGACATGATCGGCCGTGTCCAAGCCTTCGACCGCAGCCAGCGTACGATCCTGCTGGGTTCCTGCGCACCGGCCCCTTTGTGGGAGATCCCTCCGGTTCTCTCTGATCTTTATCCGGACCGGACGATCTCCTCGGAGATGCGGGAAAACGATGTGCTCCTTCAGGGTCTGCGGGATAACTTCTATCAGCTGATCATCCTGCCGTACCCGGTAGAGGAGCCTGGAATTTCCTGTGTAAAATATGGGGAGGAGCACCTGTATTTCTCCCTGCCGCCGGCACATCCGCTCTCTGGCAGCAAGGAATTATATATGAAGGATCTCAATGGCGAGACGATGCTTCTGCGGAATCGTCTCGGCTTTTGGCGCAATGTGACCGATCAAAAAATGCCGGATACTCGTTTTCTGGAGCAGGAGGATGTAGCCTTTGAAGAACTGGTAAAATTCTCCGCGCTTCCCAGCTTTACAACAGATGTGGTTCTCCACCGGGAGGGAAATCCCGTGAATCGGGTCAATATCCCGATTCTGGATGATGAGGCAAATGTGACTTATTATTGTCTATATAAGCCACACGGGCTGAATGATTTGAATGCTTTTCTCAAAACACTTCCAACCGATTGACTGCCATTGTTTACAGCCCCCAATTTCTGAGGTACGGCCGACGCAAAAAGCTTTGCTGAATCTCGCCCTCAGAGTGATCATGCAGGCAGTTAAAGGCACGAAAAACGCTCCCCACTCCTACCGGCGAAAGGCGCCGGCAAAGAGAAGGGAGCAATTTTACCACAGAACACACCACAGACGGCGGCGTAACACATGGAGATTAGCGTCCTAAAAAGTGGCGGAAAGCGAGTGAAACCGAGCGGAAAGCGTTATAAACAATTAAAAATGATACAAACGTATCCTTTGCGTTGAAGTCTCTTTCTTTATTTAATTTTCTTTATCCACATTTGAGCTGGCACAATATGTTTTGCAATACGATCCTTTCCACCGATAAATCATTCGCATATTGCAGGTTTTATCCGTAAGTTACTGTAAAAACACATCCGCTTGTGACCGGATAAATTTCTTTGGAGGTAAACTATGAATCAACAAAATTTTGATGCAATCAAGATCGCTTTCTTTGACATTGATGGCACTTTGGTTGATATGAATAAAAAAGTGATAACCCCCAGAATGTTGGACACATTGATTCAACTGAAGCAAAAAGGCCTGCGGATTTGTATTGCAACGGGGAGAGCGCCGATGACAATCCCCCACTTTCCAGGTGTGGACTTCGACGCATATCTGGCATTTAACGCCTCCTATTGTTATACAAAGGATACCGATATTTTCCGCAATCCGATCCCCACTTCTGATGTGCAGACAATTATCGAAAATGCAACGCGCATCCACCGGCCGGTTTCGCTTGCCAGCGCGACCAGATTGGGGGCAAACGGCAAGGACCAGGATTTGGTGGAGTATTATGCTTTTTCCAAACAAGAGGTAGAAATCGCAGAGGATTTCGAAGCTCTAGCGAAAGAAGAGATTTACCAAATTATGATGGGATGCTATGAAAACGAGTATGCCAGCGTTTTAAACGGTGTGAAGGGTGCGAAGATCACAGCCTGGTGGTCCCGCGCTGTGGACATCATCCCTGCAAACGGTGGAAAAGGGATGGGTATTGAAAAAGTGCTCGCCTACTACCATTTAACAAAGGAGCAAGCGATTGCATTTGGGGACGGTACCAACGATATTGAAATGCTGCAAGCGGTTGGCATCGGGGTCGCAATGGGAAATGCGACAGACAATGTGAAGGCTGCCGCAGACGATTTGTGCGGCAATGTAGCGGACGATGGAATTTACTACTATTGCAAGGACCATCACATCTTATAACCGTCTTCCCTTGCGTTTTTCAATCGATAACCCACGCCATCCTTATAATAGGAGCTATGAAAAAGACCGTTCTCTTGGAACATCTCCAAGGGACGGTCTTCCTTTTGCCCTCATACGGTATAAGAACTCCGGCTGTTTTTGATCTCTTTTGACGACCGCACAATCATAGAAACAGCCATACCCAAGATCACCACGCAGATAAATCCACCAGTAGCTGCAACCATCTGTTGCTGGAAGGCAGCATCTTTAGGGCTGCCGAACCGTGCCAACATGGCGGTCTCCAAAGATAGAATCGATACAAGGGCTGCCGCTAGGTTGATTGCCTTTGCCGCAGCCAAAATGGGACTATGATGCTTTCGGTACTTTATAAAGTTCTTAGTGGCAATGATAATGGAATAGAACGCATAGGCCGCCATAAGATAGATCAACGTCCCTGGATATTCGTAACGGCGGTTCTGCTGAACGATCAAAAGGACGATCACGGCGAGCGCTTGATTCATCAGCAGCAATATGATCCCGCAGAAACGATACCGGCGAAGCGCAGACCTTCTATTTTTCTCAATGCTCTGGGGGCTTTCGCGCCACAGCAATAGGAAACGCATCAGCGCCAATAACCCATAGTAAACTGCGATAGAAACCAGCCAAAGAGAGCGGTAGTGAACGCCGGAAATAAATTTGATAACAGCATAAAGGATATTGATTGCCAATGATAGATAGAGGGAAATGTGTACACGAAACGGGACATCTGTGATATAACGGTTGACCCAGACATTCTGGCGGGCAAAACCGGCACCCTTCCGAAAGAGCAGGAACCCATTCGTACATACAACCGTTAACGAGTAGGCCGAAACAAGATAGGCTATATATGCAACTGGGCTGGCATGCTGCGTATCGGATGAGAAAGTATATGCCAGCAGAAAGGCCGACAGAAGGACACTTAAAAGGACAACGGCCTTTCCTGGGAATAGGAGTTTATGAAGGGCTTTTTTTAACGGTTCCATTGGTTTCCTCCAGCTCTTCTCTTAAAAGACATTGCCTCTCTCCTCTTTTTCTTCGATGGTGATATCGCTTTTGATATCTCTATTTTCTAAGCCAAATCCTTCCATTCCGGGAGGGACGGATTTGCCATTTCAAGTCATCTATCGGTTGTGCTACCGTTTTATGAGAAAAGACGCATGAATGTCTTTTCATCAGCGCAAGTAGAACGTCCCTCTAATTTTTATTATACTACCAAAGAGATGTTAAAGTTTTGTTTACATCTAAAATTTTATGCGCAAAGGTTACCTTTGCAATCCATCCAACGATCGGTTCAGAACGCCTATTTCTAATCTCCTTACCTATTTATGGATGGCCCACAATCTCCGCAATAATGATGAAAATATTTTCCGCTGGTTCTGTTATGATGTGTCATAGAAAGGAGGAGATATAACTGGAAAACAAAACTATCTGTGTCAATGCCGTTATCGACTATGTCGAAAGTCATCTTGATGGCAAAATCGAATTGGAAATGATTGCAGGGGCTATTCACTATTCAAAGTATCATTTGCACCGCCTTTTTGCGGAAACAGTAGGAATGACCGTGCATGATTATGTGCAACGCCGTCAACTGACCGAGGCGGCAAAATTATTGATCTTCTCTGATAAACCAATCCTTGAGATTGCCTTTCAATGCGGATATGAGAGTCAGCAGTCGTTCTCGGCAGCCTTTAAATCCATGTATAAATTGCCTCCTGCGGCGTACCGGAACAATCAAAACTTTTATCCTTTGCAGTTGCGATTTCCTTTGTGCAGAAATATATCCATCCTAGAACCCGCAAAGCAAAACATCCGCCTAGCTGAACTTGCGGACATCCCTGCTTGGATGGACTTAATGCGGCTCTCTATCGATGGATATCCAATGATGGATGAAACCGTTTATTTAAAAAAGCTCAAGGGAAGTATACTCGAAAAACGCGCGCTTGTGCTAAAAGATGGAAACATTCTGATCGCTGCAATGGCGTTTACTTATGCCCCGGGCAGCATTGAATTCTTTGGTATACACCCTCAGTATCACAGTTGCGGTATCCAAAAGCTATTTTTAAACACTTTATTAGAAACCTATCTGCCCCGGCAAGAAATTAGTACAACAACCTTTCGTGTAAATGATAAAGCCGATTTAGGCCATCGCAAGAGATTGATACAACTTGGCTTTGTAGAAAAAGAACGGCTGACTGAGTTCGGATATCCGACACAGCGCTTTGTCTTTACTCCCCCTAAAAAGGAAGAGGGACACATCCATGAAAAATAGGCAACGCATCAGCTGGAAAAAACGCGCCATCCTCTTCCTAATCAGCCAATGCATCACACTTTTTGGCTCAACGCTTGTCCAGATGGCGCTCGTATGGTATGCAACCATGCAAACATCCAGTGGTGCATGGGTGGCATCCTTTACCATTTGCTCTTATTTGCCGCAATTTTTTATTTCATTTTTGGGTGGCATATGGGCAGACCGGTATAATCGAAAAATACTAATTGCCAGCGCAGATTCTTTGATTGCTTTTGTTACCCTTTTGATGATATTTGCAATTCCACTCATTTCATCCAATACGGCTCTATTGTCCAGCCTGCTTGTTATGTCGGCCATTCGTTCTCTCGGTGCAGGAATTCAAACCCCGGCAGTGCAAGCTGTGATCCCGCAACTCGTCCCAAAAGGCCAACTCATGCGGTATAACGGTATCTATGCAACCATGCAGTCCATTGTCAATTTTGCTGCGCCAGCTGCTGCGGGGGCTGTCTTTTCCATCAGCATACTACCTGCGACTCTGATGATTGATGTTGTAACAGCACTCCTTGGAACAGGCCTTTTGTCTTTCCTTGTTCTCCCGAAGCAAAACCCTATTGCCCAAAAGGATTCCCTTTGTTCCGACATAAAAACCAGCGTAAAATATGTTTTCGCAGATAAACCGATCGGAGTACTGTTGATTGTATATGGACTGTTCACGTTCTTTTGTGTCCCAGCTGGTTATCTCGCAGGGCTTCTCGTCCGGCGCACTTTTGGAGATACTTATTGGTGTCTCACCGCAGTGGAATTGGCCGGCTTTGCAGGCATGATGGCCGGGGGTGTTATAATGAGCATATGGGGCGGCTATCAGCGCGGAGAAACGACTTTGGCGATGGGCCTTTTGCTTTTTGGATTCTTTGCAGCCAGCATGGGCTTTGCAAAAAACTTTATCCTCTATTTGTGCTTCATGCTTTTTTACGGAGTGGCGCTGACAATCGTACAAACAGCTATTACCACCATGTTACAGGAAAAAGCTATCCCTTCCATGCAAGGGCGTGTTTTTGGATTATTCAGTACAATGTACGCTGGATTCTTGCCGGTTGGTATGGCAATCTTCGGCCCATTGGCCGATATGGTCCCACTGCAATGGATTATCATTGGAACTGGAATCGCGCTTATCCTCCTTGGCGGTATCGTCACCCAAGCCCGGCAGCTCAGGACGGTTCAAAAATAGCTACTCCTACACAAACTGTAATTGCTCCGCAGCGGTTTGAGATCCGATCTCAAACCGCTGTTATTTTTCATAGGACTATACTTTGCATTCAAAAGTTCCCTTTAAAAGGATGGAACACCTTTGCAGGATCATTGCCCTGGCAGATCTCGTTCCACATCAGGTTCCTTTCCATACTAATTTGGGGATTCATTTTTTCTTTGTACAACTCGGAAGCGATTTTGAGCTTGTGCAATCCGTTCGTTGATTCTTACCGCTTGTACGCCGTGTTTCGCCTGCTGTGCTGCCGTGCAATCCGGGGCTCCGCTCTTGGTTTTTGCTTCCACTTTTGCCGTTTGGAGTACGCGCTGGCCCTCATTTTGTTGAACCTTAGCGCATTCTCTCCTATCCTGAAATACACTCTTTAGAAAATTGGCCATGGTTTTCCCTCCTTTATGTCACAACCGTCTGCTTTTAAAACATCCTCGGGCCCGTGGCTTTATGCTCTTTTGCGAATGCCTGCATTGTATCATCCAAATATTTTGAAAATGCTGAAGATTTGTTTACGAAACGTAAAAATATAGCTGTATCTACCTTCGTTGAGTCCGTAGGACACAAGGAAACGGGTTTACTGCCAACCGGAAAGGGAATTCCGGCTGTAGTAAACCCGTTATGTTCCCATATTATCATCATTCCGTTTGGATAGGGCCAGCCGCGTGCCTGCCAGAAAGAGACTGTAGGTCGCCCTCAAAATAGCTCGCCCTCTCGGCAGCTGGTTACGCCTTTGGGAAAACTACCGTAGCGCGGACCCCATCCGGGACGTTTTCCACCCGATACGCCGCCCTGTGCCGGTCTAAAACCATCTTGACAATGTACAAACCCAGGCCGCTGCCACCGGTTCCGCGGCTACGGGAGGCCTCTACACGGTAAAATGCTTCAAAGAGATGCGGAAGATCCTCTATCGGGATTTGGACTCCGCTGTTAGAGATGGTGAGAATTATTTTTTCCTCTTGCTCAAAGAGGCAAACCTGTACTGTCTCCCCCTCTGGCGAATAAAGTAACGCATTAGACAGCAGATTCCCTACGGCGCGCTGCAACAGCACACGATCGCCTTCGACAATCAAATTTGACACAGCCTCGACATATAACGCCTGTCCCCGTAGCATGGCCAGCTCTTCCATTTGCTGCACCTGCTGTTCCACCAAACGAGTGAGATCCAAGGATTCGCGCTTTAACGGCACGTCTGCACGCTCCATGCGTGAAACCATCAGAATTTCCTGTACCAGCGCTTCCATCCGGCTAGCGACCGCAAGGGAACGCGCGAGATATTTTTCTCGATCCTTGTAGATATCCACCCCGGCAAGCATCCCTGAAAGCTGTCCCTTCAATACGGTAATTGGCGTCTTTAGCTCGTGAGAGGCGGCGGAGAAAAAGGTTGTCCGCTGCTTCTCCAGCTCCCGTTCGCGGTCGATGTCCTGGCGCAGCGCACAGTTGGCCTCTCGCAAATCGTTCAGAGAGGTGGAAAGGCGCTCAGAGAGTTCATTGAGGTTTCGGCCCAATACGCCGATTTCGTCACCGCGCTTTTCCTGACATTTATAGCTGAAATCCAAATTTGCCATCCGTTGCGAAATACCGCTGAGCTGCACGATTGGACGGGTGATATAACGGGAATAGATAATCGCCCCTAATAGGGAGATCACCAGGACGACAATCAATAAAAAAGGCAGCACCTGGCCCAATGCTTCGACTGTCTGGTTGGTAGCGGTGACACTGCTGAGCACCGTCATCGTATAGGGCATGTCGCTTCCCTGAAACGAAAAGGAATATTGGGCTGCGTCGCTCGTCACGGTCACCAGCTCGTCGGAGGCTTGGAATGTGTCCTCCGAAGGGCTTCCAGCGTCTGTCTTGCTCTCTTCCACAGGCGCGCTTTCCGAACCGTCCTGGAAAACCACGACGTTGTCCTCCTCTTCCAAGCAATCGCTAGCAGTTGCAATCGCAATCGAGTTTGGTAGCTCAACCGGATTTCCCTCTGCATCGCTTACCAAGATACTCACGCCAGTGTCAAGGATAAAACGGTCTACTAAAGGGCCGCACTCAGCCAGCGTGGTTTTTTCCAACGCTTGCGTCAGCGCCGTCGCCTTTTCTGCCAGGTCGCTGTTCACAATTGTGCTGTAGGAAATCGGCGTCGCCCAAGCAACAAACCCATAGGTCAATGCGCAAGCCGCCGCCAAAATCGAAAAGGTGATTAGGAAGATGCGGAGCGTCAAGCTGCCGCCAACCCGCTTAATGCACTTTTTCCACACGATACCCCACCCCCCGGACCGTCTCAATGTAATCTCCTTTGAGCTTCTTTCGCAAGTTTTTGATGTGGCTGTCTACGATGCGTTCATCACCCAAAAAATCGTAATTCCAGAGTTTTCCCAACAAGACAGACCGCGTCAGGACACGCCCCTGATTTTGCAGAAGCTCCCGCAGTAATTCAAATTCCCGGCTGGTCAGGTCGACCGGTTTGCCACCCTCCGTCACCCGGTAGGCATCCAGGTCAAGAATCAGATCCTGATAAAGCAACAGGCTATTTTCCACTTCGCCATTTCCCGCGCGGCGAAGTACAGCGGCAATTTTCCGCAACAGGACCGGCATAGAAAATGGCTTTGTCACATAATCATCGACATCCAGATCAAAGCCCTTGAGCTGGTTTTCCTCCGCATCCAGGGCGGTGAGCATGATGACGGGCACGCTGGATTCCCGGCGGATCAACTCGCAGACGCCGTACCCGTCCACCTTGGGAAGCATGACATCCAAGAGGATTAGGTTCCAAACACCGCTGTGAAAACGATCCAGAGCGGCAAGCCCATCTCCTGCCGTACCGGTTTCATATCCTGCATCGCGCAGGTACGCGCAGAGCATCTCCTGGATATCCGGATCGTCCTCCACCACGAGAATTCGTTTCATTTTCATCAACTCCTGTTTGGAAGTATAACATGGAAATTTGAAATTTGTATGGATTTTTTACCGATCCCAGATTTTCCCTCGTAAAGGCCATAAAAACCGATTGGCCGGCAGGCCGCCCAGGGAATTATAAAAGGTCTCCTTTGCGCTGGACATAAAATGCCCCCGGATGAAGCTTTTGGCTTACATCCGGGGGCAATCGCCATTGTCTCTTTACAGCACCGGGTGCTTGAAAGACAGACGGGCTTTATTCATACCGCAGGGCATCAATTGGATCGAGTTTTGCCGCTTTATTCGCCGGGTAATAACCAAAGAACACACCGATCAACATGGAGAACCCAACCGCAATCACAATGGAGACGATAGAAGGCACTGCAGGCATTCCCAACAGGACACCGCCCGCATAGCCGAGCAAGGCGCCCAACAGGATTCCCAACGCACCGCCGATGACACAGATGATCATGGATTCCACGATGAACTGCGTCCGTATCGCACTATCTGGCGCGCCAAGCGCTTTGCGGATGCCGATTTCACGGGTACGTTCTGTTACAGACACCAACATGATGTTCATCACGCCAATGCCGCCGACTAGAAGCGAAATGCCAGCAATGACAGCAATCGCAGTGGAGATCGTGCCTAACATGTCGTTGACCTGTTTGACCATAGATTCCAGACTCTGCGCCTCGCAGTGCATCGTTTCATTTTTTACATAGAAGCGGTCGTTGAAAAATCCCGCAGATTCTTCCGCAAACGCCTGATAGTCCAGGCCCGGCTGGACAGCAATGTAAAAGTAATAGTATCCGTCGGGGGTATAATCCAACACACGGTAGGCCGTCGAAATTGGGATATAGATGGTGCTGCTCATCCCCGCCGAACCCATCAAGAAACTGTTCGCCTGATCCTCATAGACTCCAACGATCGTGAAGGTCTGACGCCCACCACTGTCCATCTGGATCTTGATCTCCTGCCCTAGGATCTCTTGATTGCCAGGAAAGAGCGTGTCTGCCAAAGATTTCGCGATCACAGCTACATATTTTCCGCGTTGCGTGTCGGATTCGTTGATGAAGCGGCCGCGAAGCATATCCACCTGTGTCCCGGTCGCACCCGTCGCAAACCCTTCGTTAACTCCTTCCAAGCTCACCTTGTTGTCCTCATGGAATTTGGTGATCACGCCGCTTCCG
>JABLTT010089050.1_pt1 | contig 13118 bp, 10 predicted proteins | sample 7160061 | NCBI WGS metagenome assembly JABLTT01 (sample SAMN14651232, study PRJNA627086) | human gut metagenome | isolation source: feces | host: Homo sapiens
CGGATGTGAAACCTTTCTGCTGTTTCACGATACCCCAAGTGTTCTTCCCGCATCGTCTCGATTACCTGCTTTTTGAATTCTGCCGTGTATTTTTGGTTCCTTTTCTCTCTTGGCATAGTTTAACACCCCACTTGTCATTCAGTATACCATACTGTCTAACAAATGGGGTGCTGTTCACCGCCATGCCCTTTTTCTTTATGCTGTTTTGTTTGCACCGGCTTTCGCTCATTCCAGCCCCATCACATCGTCTACGGGCAAGGATAAGATCACCCCGCGCACCGGCGTCTTCAAGCCGCACGCCTCGTTGAGCGCCTTCATCACCGTGCATTTTTTCTCTTTTTCCACCACGATCATGATGAACTCTTGTTCCTCTTGCATGGGCAAGCCCAAATACTGCTGGGCTTTTTCCGAGCTGCGCCGCCGCCCGTGCAGCACAGTGCCGCCCTTTGCGCCGGCGGCCCGGGCTGTGTCGATCACATCATCGCTGCATCCGCTTACAGCAGAGACCCAAATCACAGAATACATGCTCCGCTCCTTCATTTCCGCTTCATCTCTCCTGAGAGCCTCCCGAAATTCTTGTTTTTCATTGTCTGTCAACATTTGCAGCATGCGGTTTTGCAAGCCTGTCACAGGCACGGTGATCCCGATGCCGCCGCCTCTGTGCCGGAAGGGCAACCGCCGGCTCAGCTGGCCGAACACTTCCTTTGTCCGCGCTTTTGGCAAGATGCAGGCCGTCAGCAGCCGGTCGCCGCCGCTCAGCCCGAAAATATCCAATATCTCCGAAGGGGCCGTCCCTTCCCCCCGGCACTGGTAACAGACGGGGATCTCCAGGTCGTCCAGCACTTCTTCCAGCCTTTTTTTATCTTCCGTGCGGGTGATCGTGATCATCATGCGCAGGCAAGCCTGTCTTTTTTCCGGTACCTGCATCGTTCTATTCCTCCTCCAATTCAACGACAATGTCATCGTTCAAATTGTCTTCCACCACTTTGGTCGCTTTCGTCTTACGGGTGTAGACGATTCCCATCACCTGTATGGCGATCAACGGCGCCATGGCCACCAGCGCCACAACGCCAAAGGCGTCTGTGACCACATTGCCCCCCAGGGCCGTACACGCGCCCATGGCCAAAGGCAGCAGGAAGGTGGATGTCATCGGGCCGCTGGCCACGCCGCCCGAGTCAAAGGCGATGCCCACAAAAACCGGCGGGACAAATTTTGTGAGCGCCAGGGCGATGATATAACCGGGAATGATGATCCAGTAAATGCTGATCCCCGTTAAAACGCGCAGCATAGCCAATGCCACCGCACATGCCACGCCGAGGGAAAGAGCCAAATTCATCATGCTGCGGGATACCACACCGCCTGTGATCTCTTCCACCTGGTCATTGAGCACTTGCACAGCCGGTTCTGCCTTGACGATGTAATAACCGATGACAATGCCGATGGGGACCAACAGGCTCTTCATCCACCCCTGGGTCAGGCCGCTGCCCAGCAGGTTGCCAACAGGTGCAAACCCTACATTAACACCTGTGAGGAATAAAATCAACCCAATCAATGTATAAACAAATCCGACCGACATGCGCAGCACTTGCCGGCGATGATAATTCTTGGTCAAAAGCTGAAATATAATGTAAACACCCACCACAGGCATCACACTGATCATCACTTCCCGCGCATAGTGGGGGAGCTCTTGCACAAATAGCTTTGCCACATCATAAGTGGTGTCCACCGGCGGGATCTCAACGGCCGTATAGACCGCGTCGGTGGGGTGATAAAAAATGCCCAGCAGCAGCACCATCATAATGGGCCCGATGCTGCACAAGGCCACCAGGCCAAAGCTGTCGGCCGCACCCTCTTTGTCACTGCGGGCCGCCGAAAGGCCCACACCGATGGCCATGATAAAGGGCACCGTCATCGGCCCTGTGGTGACGCCGCCGGCGTCAAAGGCCACCGCCACAAATTCCGAAGGGGCGAAACAAGCCAAAATGAACAGCAGCAAATAAAAGACGGACAGCATTTTCGCCAGGCTGACGCGGAATAAAATACGCAAAACGGCTATGGCGGTGAAGACGCCCACGCCAATGGCCACCGTATAGATCAAAACGGCGTTGGGGATGGAAGCCACTTGGTTGGCCAGCACCTGCAGGTCGGGCTCTGAAATGGTGATGATCGTCCCCATCAAAAAAGAGACCAGCAAAATAATGCCCAACTTCTGCCCCTTCACCAGCCGGCTGCCCACACCTTGGCCCAATGGCGTCATGGCCATTTCTGCGCCCAGCTGAAAAATCCCCATACCTACGATCAGCAGCAAGGCCCCCGTGAGAAACAGGACCAGAGTGCCATTTTCCAACGGAACGACAGTGATGCTCAGCAGCAGCACGATACCGGTAATGGGCAGCACGCTCATCAGTGCTTCCATGGTCTTTTCCTTCAATTTTTCATTCATGATAGTTCCGGTCACTCCTCCTTTGCCAATGCCCTGCCAATTTACTAATGATGTTAGCAAATTGGCAGCTCAAATCCCCCGGCTGGCCTTCTGCCTCAAGCCAGCGTGGAATTTTGAATGATTTTTCTCAAAATGCGGAGGTACTCCCGGGCATCCTCTTCTCCCAAGTGTTCCAGCATCCTGGCCACGCTCTCGACTGCTTCACCTCTCTTCAGGCCTATGGCACGGTTCCCTTCCGGCGTCAGAGAAACGATCACTTGGCGGTTGTCGTTGGGGTCATCTTGCCGCGTGATCAACCCTTTTTCCTCCATGTGGTTCAACAAAGCTGCGATCCGTGCCGTGCTGACAGCCATATCTTTGCTCAGTTCTTTGGGATGCGCCTTCATCCCGTGCATCAGCAGGCAGTTGAGCACAAAAGATTCTCCCCTCGCCATATCGGAAAGCAACCGGCTCGCCGGTTCTTGGATCGATTGGATGCGAAGCTGCAGCAGTTCCTTTGCAAGTTCATGAAAATCCATTTTTCCATACTCCACAAATCACTAACTTCATTACTGATTTTATTATACCAAAGGATCGGCACTCTGTCAAAGTAAAGTATACAGTTTCTCCCCTCTTTTGAGACAAAAAAGCCGGCAAAAGCCAACATACTGCCTTTGCCGGGTCAAATCTTCTCTCTTTTGCTTTCTCTGTTCGGTTGCAGTGGGGCGTCAAAAGGGACAGTTCCCGCCCGGTTCATTTTTGCCCTTCCAAGCGGCTGCACAGTTCATCCAGTGTCTGGGGGCGGTAAAAGTAAAACCCCTGGATCATATCGCCCCCTGCTTCCTGCACATTTTGGAGCTCTTCCGAAGTCTCCACCCCTTCTACACAGACGCACTTACCCACCTGGTGGCAGGCATAGATGATGCTTTTGATGAACTGCAGGCTGGTGGAGGATGTGGCGATCTCCTGCGTCAGGGAGCGATCCAACTTGACGATGTCAGCCGGGTGTTGGAGCAGCCGCCGGATGGAGGAATAGCCATTCCCAAAGTCATCCAGCGCGATCAGCATGCCCATGGAGCAGCACCGGGAAAACAGCTCCTGCAAATTGGTGGGCATCGTATCAAAGTGGCTTTCCGTCAATTCCATGATCAAATGGCTGCCATCCAGCTGGTAGTTCTTTAGTGTTTCCTCCATGAAATCGCCGAACTTCTGATCCATCACCTGCAGGTAACTCACATTGAAGGACAGTTTGAAATTGGGGATGTGGGAAAGCAGCTGTTTGCAGGCTTTTACCGCCTGTTCAAACGCCCAGCGGCCCACGGGCACGATCAGGTTCTCCTCTTCCAGCAGCGGAATGAACTCTGCCGGCGAGACGGGCGAGCCCTTGTTGTTCCACCGCAGGAGCATTTCACCCATGGCGATCTGCTGGGTGTGCTGCTCCACAATGGGCTGGATGACGACGTAAAAATCTTGAAATCCATTTTCTACGCTGCGCGTCAGCGCCAGCACCAGTTCCGCTTTTCTCTTCTGGTACGACAGCACATCCTTTGAAATGCGGGCAAAGGCATAGGCCGGCTGCTGCTTGGCAGCACGGATGATCCCCAATGCATTTTCCACCAGTTCCGAAGCGGTGGCCCCATCCTCCGGGCACTCCAAAAAGCCGATGGCACAGGGGCTCTTCATGTGAATATCCCGCTTTTGGTAGATGGAGAGGATGACCTGCTGAATGGTCTCGGCCAGCGCATCGCAATCCCAGGGTTTGTCCTGGCGGGAAATGCCCAAAAACCGCATGCCTTCCACCCGGTAAAAGATGAATTCGTCGCCTAAGGAATGCTCCAGCTTGGTGAAGATCTCCCGCAGGATATTGTCGGCGGCCACCCGGCCCACCAGGGTGTTGATATCGGCAAAGCGGTTGAGCCCCAGGCCGATCACTTGCCGCCGGGCCTGCTGCTGGTACAGCCGGTTCAAGTCTTGCAGCACCGCTTGGTACTTCATCAGCCCTGTCACCGGGTCAATGCTGGGCTCCACTTCCATGTTGGTCACCATGCCGGAGAAAAACAGCGGTTCCCGCTTGTCCGGGCTCCACTGCACCATCCCCCAGCTGTGGATCCAGATGGGCCGCCCTGAAGCATCTCGGATCTGGTAGCGCAGGTCGTGGATGCTTTTTTTGTATTCCAGCATCTCTTCCATGCTCTCCGCAAAGCGCTCTTGGTCTTTTTCATAGACCCGCTTGCGCCACTGCTCCAAAAAGTCGTAGACCACATTGCTCTCAAATCCAAAGGTCTGGCGCATGTTGTTGGAAATGTAGAAGACATTTTTCTGCATGTCTCCCATGAATATGTAATAAGGCTGTTCAAAGGCTGCCAGAGAATCCAGCAGAAATTCCAGGTCAAAGCGGCAATTCTTTAAATAGTCTTCCAGTGTCCGCAGCAACATGCCCTGGGAGACCCCAGCCTGTCGCGGCCTGTTTTGACCCTGTTTTGTATAAAAACGCCCTTTATCGCCATACATATTCTGGTCGGCCCGGCTGATCAGTTCGTTCAGGTCCCTTGCCGTGCTGTCATCCCATACACACCCTATGGCCAGTTGGCAGCGGCTGTTCTGCATGGCTTGACGGGCAGATTCCACCTGAGCTATAAATTCTTCTTGTCCTACCTGAGGCCAAAATACCAAAAATTCGTCACCGCCCACCCGGTAGATCCGGCACTTGGGGAAACACTGGATCAAGTTCCGGTATCCCACTTCCAGCGTCCGGTCCCCTTCCTGGTGGCCCAGCGTGTCATTGATCGTCTTTAAACTGCACACGTCGCAGTAGATGACCCCAAGGGAATCGGCCTTTTGATATTGTTCCTGGTCTTTTTCCATGGCATGCCGGTTCCAGGCCCCTGTCAGCTTGTCCTGGTACCCGATCTGGCGCAAGTTGCGCACCAGATCCCGCCGCTTGAGCATGGAAACGGCAAAGGGGCTCAATATGGACATCAAAGAAGAGATCCATCGCAAACTGTTTTCTTCCAGGCCCTCCATCACCAGTAGCCCCAGGATCTCGTCCACATCCCGCAAGGGGCTGGCCACCATATTAGTGGCGCCCTCTTGTTCCAGCCGCATCCAAATTTCCCAATTCCTGGTCCGCAGCTCTCCTATATCGGGAATGATCACGTTTTCGCCCTGTTGGAAGATCTTGTACCAACGTGACAGCGCTTCTTTCTGCACCCGTTCCGGTTCATCCCGCACAGTTTGGCAGGCCTGGTGCCATTCATAGGTGCTTTCCAGCATATCGCCGGCCTCTTCAAAGATGTAGAAACGGTTGCACCGCAAGTTTTCCCCTAAAAATGCCAGCATGCGGCGGATAGACTCTTCCGCTTCCGCCGTGGTGTGCATCTGCTTGAGGCACTCATTGACGATGAATTCGTGCTGGATGATGCCTGCCGCTTCGCTGGGCATGGCCATTGGGGCTGTGCTGTCAATGGCGATCTCCATCCGGTACTTCCGCCCCTGCCACTCGATCATGGTATCCTTTAAAAAATAGGTCTTGTGCATCACAGGGTTGGTATATTGCCATTCGTAAAATTCCCCGGGCGACAGCAGGTGATTGGTGCAAAACGGGCAAGGGGCTCCAAGGTGCTGCAGCGCCTCGTAACATTTCTTCCCTTTGATCTGATCCAGGGAAACATAACCGAACTGCTCCAAGGCGAAACGGTTCATGAACACCAGGTCATAGGTCTCCATATCCATTACGTACACGATCTCTTGAATGGTATCGTATAATTTCCATGGCTCGTTCATAGGGCCATGCCACCTCCCATGGTTTTCCCTGCAGCTGCTCTCAACCTACAATTCCTGTACCCTGCAAAGGCAATTCCTGCACCCGGCCTTCCGGCTGATCCAGCCGGTACAGGTGGAGTCTGTCGCCGCTGATCAAGTAGATCCCCGCCAGCTGATTGGTGCCTTCTGTAGTGTGCTGGTAGGCCTGTATCCGCAGGCAAGGGCGCCCATCCACCAAAATAGTGCCTTCGATGGGATACACGCTGTACTCTTCCATGGATGCGCCCTCCAGCCCCAGCAGTTTTGGCGATAAGCTTTTGAAATACTCCACTGCTTCGGCCAGGGTCATCCCTTCTCGTTCCTGGCCCACACTGCCCTGGAGCATCTCCACGGTGACGACGCAGCCTGCCTCCGTCCAATCCAAGCCGATCTGGAACCGGTATCCCTGCTGGCTTTCGGCGTTCTTTGCCAAGTATACACTGCCGCTCTCCGCCTGGTAGTCCGGCGCCTGGGCAGGTTCCCCTGTTTCATTTACCACTTGGAATCCCTGCCCCTCCAGTTCTTCCGCATAGCTTTTTGTCGTCTCGCCCCCAGAGGGCAGGTCTTTGTACGTGTAAACGGTCTTCCCGCCGGCCTCTCCCTGGGCGTCTTCCACCGGTTCCTCTTCCACCGATTCCAGTTGCCCCGTCTCCTCGATCTTGTCATCCAGCGGTGGGGCGCTCTCTTCGCCTATGGTGTAAGCTTCTGGTGCTTTCGGCCCATCTCCTCCTTTGCCGCAGGCAGATGCCGTGCCCAGCAACAGGAGGCACAGCACGAGTGCGAAGGAGCTTTTCATTCGTGGCATTGCTGCTCTTCTTCCTTTCCGTTCATCCGCGGTCTTATTTTTCCGGCTCACAGCGGATGGAAATGACATCGCGTGGGTAGATCTGCTGGGTAAATGCGCCAGGCTCGCCATTGACCAACAAGGTCACCGGCCGGTCCAGATGCTTAAAATCCAACTGCGTGTATTCCAGCAGATCCATCAGGTAATAGGGGGCGCCATCGGGCTTGGGCTGCAGCGCCAACGGCCTGTCGTTGAACATGATGTGCAGCGCCGGTACTGGCCTGGGCTCAGGCACCTCAGCGGCTGGTTCCTGTTTGGGCGCCTGCTCTTCCGGCTGCCCGGCCGGCTCCTCTGCCAAAGCGGCAGCCGCCTCTTGTGCCACCTGGTCTGGCTTCCGCACTGTCATAGTCGTAACGGCATCCCCGTTGCGCAGCGGCGTTTCCAGCGGGACCGCCTGGCCGTTGACCCAGGCTTTTCCCTGGAAATCTTCCCCCAGCAGCTGGCCCAAGGTGCGGGCAGCTGCCTGCCCGGGCTGAGCCGGGGTAAACTCGATCTTGTCCCCGGCGTGGACGGTGGCCGTGGGTGCCGCATCCTTTCCGTTGAGCCGCAGCTCTGCGGGAACGGCCGGTTCCCCCCGGAATACCATCCGCTTGCCATCCCACTGGATGGTCAGATTCTCGCCGGTGCGGCCGATCAGATCCCCATACGTGTAGCCGTTCATCAACAAGATATCCAATATGCGCAGCATGCCGCTACGGAACAATTTGGCGTTGGCGCCGTTGAGGGTGACGACACAGCTGTCGCTCACAAGGCCCAGGCCCGCCGACACGGCGATGCCCAGCGGCGTGGCATAGGCCGGGTTATTCAGGTCGTATTCATCGGAAAAAGCGGTTTTTTGGTAGTTGTTCCCCGCCACGGCCACCCGGCGCTCATCCATGCCCAATGCCTGTGCCATCATGGGGCGCAGGCCTGCCAGTTTGCTGCCGCCACCGGCCAAAAACAGGGCGGAAGGCGGCGTGCCGCCGTTGACTGCCAGCACTTCTTCCGCGATCTTCTGGACCAGCTGAGCGGTCGCACCGGCGGCGGCCTCTTGGATCTGGGCTCCGGTGGCGCTCTGCTCCAGCCCCAGGATATCGGTGAAAACCACCGGTTCCCGGCTTTCCAAGCTGGTTTTCAGCCGTTCCGCCGTGTGGAAATCCACCAAAAAGGCGTTCATCAGCGCCTCGGTGATCTCGTCGCCTGCCACTGTGGCCATGGTATAGCCCACTACGCTGCCCTCCCGGCAGACGGCGATGTCCGAAGTGCCGGCGCCGATGTCCACCAACACCAGGTTCAGCAGGCGCAATTCCGCTGGGATGGCCGCGTTCATGGCCGCGATGGGCTCCAGCGTCAGGCTGGCCACTTCCAGCCCGGCCCGGTTCATCACTGCATACAGGCTTTCCACCACTTCGCTGGGCAGGAATGTGGCCACCACTTGTGCTTCCAGCTCTTGGCCCTTATGGCCCCGCAGCGTGGAAAGGGGATAGTGATCCAGCTGGTATTGCCGGACCGTGTACCCCACCAAAAAGAACCGCCGCGCCTCCTGGTCCTCTGCCAGCTGCGCCTCCGCCTCGGATACTGCGCCAGCCTCCAGGCGGCTGACCAGTGCGTCGTCCACCCGCTGCACTTGGGGCAGTTCCAGCCGGAAGCTGGCCTGCTCGGTGCGCAGGGCGCGCCCCGCTGCGGCGACACAGACCCGGGTCAGGCGCCGGCCCATCTTCTCTTCCAGCCGGCTGGTGACCACCCGGGCCACCCGGGCCACCTGGTCGATGTCCTCGATCTGCCCATCCAGCATGGCCCGTTTGCCGTGCTCTTCTGCATCGATGGCCAGCACCTGGAAGCGGTCGCCCACCGCCTTGCCCAGCATGCCGATGATGCTGCGCGTGCCGATGTCCAAGGCAAAGATCAGGTCTTGTTCCTGCTCTTGTTTTTGTCTTTCCATGGTGGTCTCTCCCTTCCGCTGACCCGGGCATCCGCCGCCCCTTCAGCCCCGCATAATCGGCCCCGGGCCTGCCGCGAAACCGGGCAGGCCCAAGGTCTGGTGCATCAATATTTCGAGAACGGGTTGGCCGCAGCTGTCTCCAGCCCGCCGGTCCCTTCTTCCTGGTATTCCTGTCTGACCATCGGATCCGGTGTGGCGGACAGCGGCTGCTGCCCCAGCCCCTGGGAAGCCGGCTGGGCCAGTTGGAAGTTGGCCAAGATCTGGCGCATCAGCGCCGCCTGAGACGACAGCTCTTCGCTGGCTGCAGCCGATTCCTCGCTGGTGGCAGAGTTCGTCTGCACCACAGCGGAGATCTGGTCGATGCCTTCGGTCACCTGGGCGATGGACTCCGCTTCCTGCTCCATCACGCCGGATATCTCGACAACGCTGCTGACCGACTTGCCCGCCAATGCCTCCACCTCTTTGAGCATGTTGGAGACAGTGTCTACGATCTGGCTGCCATTGCTCACCGACTGAATGGAGTTCTCAATGAGTTCCTTGGTGGCCTTGGCCGCTTGGTCCGACTTAGAAGCCAGATTGCGCACTTCATCTGCCACAACGGCGAAGCCCTTGCCGGCCGTACCGGCCCGGGCGGCCTCCACAGCGGCGTTCAGCGCCAGGATGTTAGTCTGGAAGGCGATGTTTTCGATGGTGCCGATGATCTTGGAGATCTCATCCGAAGAGTGGGTGATGTCGCTCATGGCCGATACCATCTGGTCCATATACGTCATGCACTCGCCCAGCTTCTGGCCCGCCTGCTCCGAATTGCTGCGGGATTGCTGTGCATCCTGGGCGTTGCTTTGTGCCCCCTTGGAGATCTCATCGATGGTGGCAGACAGCTCTTCCACCGCACTGGCCTGCTCTGTGGCGCCCTGGGCCAATGCCTGGGCGCTGTTGGAGACCTGCTCGGCGCCGGCTGCCACTTGTTCGGCACTCTGGCGGATCTGGCCCAATGTATCGCTCAAATTGGTGTTGATGTTGCGCAGGGAATTGACCAGGGAAGCAAAGTCCCCTTTATACATATTCACATCCTTGGAGTGGACGTCGAAATTCCCTTTGGCCATTTCGCCCAGCAGGTAATCGATGTCGTTGATCATGCTGGTCAAGCTGGCCACGATGCTGCGGGTGGAATCTGCCAGTTCCCCGGTTTCATCCTGGCTGACATAGGCCGGCACTTCCGTTTGCAGATCGCCTTCGGCCAGCTGGCGCAGGCGCTTGCTGCACTGCTGCATCGGGGTCGCAATGTCTCTGGAAAGCTTTGTGCTGCACAAGAGCGCCATGAGGACTGCTACCACCAGCAAAACAACGATGCTGACGATCGCTACAGTGGAATTGCGGGAAAGCGTAGCGGCCAGCGCATCGCCGGTGGTCACTTTATCCTCCATCACCGCTCCCATACCGTCGTACACTTCGGTGTACAGAGGGTCTAGCTCTTCCACCAGCTGCTCTTGCAGTGCCTGGAGCCCTGCGCTGTCAGTGGCGCTGCCTGCCCGGTCCAGCAGCTGCTGAACCGTTTGCTGGTATTGCCCCCAGGCATCCCGCGCCTGCTGGAAGGTATCCTTTGTCTGCTGGCTCACCAGCTCACTTTCCACAACATCAAAGTAGCTGTCTACTTCTTGGCTCCACTTCTCTATGTTGCTTTCGGCAGCCTGCCGGTCTTCTGCATTCTGGTAGCTGATGGCGTCATGCACATTGCCGTCCACCCGGCAAAAGGCCGCCAGCAACTCTCCCACGTCACCCTGGGCGAAACCATACCGGTTCAGCGCGTCATTGTATTGGGAGGTGATGCTGCGCATCATCACAATACTGACGATACCGATGATACACCCCAGCAGCGCGATGATACTGCATGCTGTCAACAATTTTTTTCGGATACTCATGTTCTTGAGCATTGGTATGCCCTCCTAAAATCAATTCATTCTCATAATGTGGAACATCTATTTTAACCAGCATCCGCTGAATACTCACCCTACAATGTCGCCATAGCGCCCTTTGGGCACATCGCCAAAGATCCGGCCGTCCACCAGCGTCACCACCCGGCGCCGCATGATATTGACCATCTCGCTGGCATGGGTGGCCATCAAGATGGTAGTGCCCTGCCGGTTCAGCTCGATCAGCAGCTGGAAGATATCCCAGGTGGTGTCCGGATCCAGGTTGGCAGTCACCTCATCTAAGATCAGTATGGGCGGGCTGTTGATCAAAGCCCGGGCCAATTCCACCCGCCGGCTCTCGCCAATGGAGAGTTCGCCCGGGTACCGGTCTTCCACATTGGGCATGCCTACCACCCCCAGCGCTTTCTGGATGCGCTGCTTCATGCGGCGCTGGTCGGTATGGCCTACCCGCACGGCCACTGCCAAATTTTCATACACCGTCCGCTTGCGGATCAGCATAGGCTCCTGCCACACCTGGCCAAAGGTCAGATAGACCCGGTGGCGGCGCCAGGCGGGCACCCGGGCCAAGTTCATTTCGTTGAGGTATACCACGCCCTGGTCCGGCTTCAGCTCTCCGGTGACCAACTTGAGCAAAGTGCTCTTGCCTGCCCCGCTGCTGCCCACCAAAAAGACGAACTCCCCCTGCTCCACTTGCAGGCTGGCTTCATCCACTGCCGCGTGGGTCCGTCCTTCCCATTTAAAAAACTTTGTGGCTTTTTCCAATCGGATCGTGGGCATGTGGCCTTTCTCCTTTGTCCAATGCCGGTCTTCCCTTGGCAGGCGGCCGGCAAGTATGCTATACTGCAAATAATCAATCCCCGGGCCTTTTCGGGGGAAAGGTGCTTGCCATGAAACCAAAGCAAACAAATAAGAAGCGCCGGTGGCCCCGCACGGTTTTCTTTCTGGTGCTGGCCCTGGTGTGTATAGGCGGCGCAGAGCTGCTGGTGTGCCGCTGGATGGACCCGGCCCTGTATGCCCGTCTGACGGCCCCCGTGCGCCAGTGGTGGGGCCAAGCCTCTGCTTTTGTAGGCCAGGCCATAGAAGATGTGGGCCGGAGCCTGCAAGACATCCGCCCCCCTGAGCCTGCCGAACCAGACACAGTGGAAGACCAATCTGCCAGCGAACCGGCCATCGCTCCCACTCAGCCCCCGGCAGACCCGGCGGTCACCACGCTCGTGGAACGGGAGGGGCGTCAAGTCTTGACCGGCGGCGTAGTGGATGTGATCTACTACCAGCAGAGCGCGCCAGAATGGGCGGACAAGCCCTATGGCCGTGATTCCATCGGCCGGTACGGCTGCGGTCCTACGGCTATGGCCATGGCCGTCTCCAGTCTCACCGGGCAGGCCGTGGACCCGGCCCAAATGGCCCAATGGGCCGTGGACCAGGGCTGCTGGGCCCCCGGCAGCGGCTCACGCCACTCCATCGTAAACAAAGCCGGCGAAAGCTATGGCTTTTCTGTCCGCTCTTTTCTGCCCCAAGATGCCGACGATCTGCTGCAGCAGCTGGCTTCCGGCAAGATCATGGTGGCGCTGATGAGCAAAGGCCATTTCACCCAAAAAGGCCACTTTATCCTGCTGCGGGGCGCCACGCTGGATGGCCAGGTGCTGGTGGCCGACCCCAACAGCCCTGAGCGGAGCTTGATGGCCTGGGATCCCCAGATCATCCTGGACGAACTGTCCGCCAGCCGGGATTCCGGCGCACCGCTGTGGCTGCTTTCCCCGGCTTCCTAATGGAAGCGCCGGAAACGGCGATCTTCCCTGGCGGAAGACCGCCGTTTCCGGCAGGCGAGCCGCCCGGCAAGTCCCTGCCGCTGCTGCGGCGTCACAACAGCACCCCCGCCGCAACGGTCCACACCATCGCGGCGGGGCGTTTTTATGGCTCTTGATAATAAGATGCTTTGCCACCCAGCCGTTGGCTCAAGCGGCGGTCCTGCTCCACCACTTTTTCCAGCAAACGCCGGTTGGTGGCAATTTGCTCCGCCAGGGGCTGCTCTGCCGGTCCGGCTGGCGCGCCGCCTTGCAGCAAAGCCCGCAGGCGGGCGGCATCCTCGCCGCCCAGGGCGATCTGCCGTTCCAGCAGGCGGCCCTGGGCGTCTTGTATCACGTCGATGGGCTCTTGCCGCATGGTCAGCAGCATACGCACCGAAACTTGGTCTTGCCG
>JABLTT010060613.1_pt1 | contig 13117 bp, 12 predicted proteins | sample 7160061 | NCBI WGS metagenome assembly JABLTT01 (sample SAMN14651232, study PRJNA627086) | human gut metagenome | isolation source: feces | host: Homo sapiens
CTTGCCGCCTGCTCTTCACAGACAACAAGCCCTTTCAGCCGCTTGAATAATTCCGCGTCTACATTATTGTCTAACTTTTTGGGGTCACTTCAAAAGGCAGCCGGGGCGTAGATGGGCGCTGGCGGACGGGGCGTTTATTCCCGGCCGGTCCAGCAATAGGTGCAGACTTTGGAGGCAGGCAAGCCGGTGGCAGCGATCATGTCGTCCAGCCGGTGGTATTTCAGCGTGGTGAATTTCAGTTCCTGCCGGATCTGCTCCACCATAGTCTCGTATTGGGGGGTATCCGGGTCTGTGTAAACAGGCAGCATCTCTTCGGCCTTGTCCCCTTCCAGCCGGGCGATGACGCGGCGGGAGATCAGGTCCAGTTCCGATTTGGAGCGGGAGAAATTCAGGTATTTGCAGCCGCGGGTGATGGGTGGGCAAGCCAAACGGATGTGCACTTCTTTGGCGCCGCTGTGGTACAAAAATTCCGTGGTCTCCCGCAGCTGGGTGCCCCGCACCAAAGAGTCGTCGATGAGGATCAACCGCTTGTCCCGGATCAGCGCATCCACCGGGATCAGCTTCATGCGGGCAATCAAGTTGCGCTTGCTCTGGGTGGGGGGCATGAAAGAGCGGGGCCAGGTGGGGGTGTATTTGATGAAGGGGCGGGCAAAGGGGATGCCCGAGCGGTTGGCATAGCCGATGGCATGGGCCGTGCCGGAATCGGGCACACCGGCCACACTGTCCGCCTCGATGTGATCGCGCATGGCCAGCGTGTCGCCGCAGTGGCAGCGCATCTGCTCCACGTTCATCCCTTCGTAAGTGGAGGAGGGATAGCCATAATAGACCCACAGGAATGTGCAGATCTTCATTTCCTCTTGGGGCGGGATCAGCACATCCACCGATTCCGGGGTGACGAAATCGATCTCGCCCGGGCCCAGCTCCTTGTAGGTGTCATAGCCCAGGTTCAAATAAGCAAAAGACTCAAAAGAGACGCAGTGCCCGCCTTCTTTTTTGCCTATGACAATGGGGGTACGGCCCATTTTATCCCGGGCTGCGTAGATGCCCTTGGAGGTGAGCACCAACAGAGAAAGGGAGCCATCGATGACGCTTTGGGCATAGCGGATGCCCTCTTCGATGGAATCCTGGCTGTTGATCAGCGCCGCCGTCAGCTCGGTGGGGTTGATCAAGCCTTCGCTCATCTCCAAAAAGTGGGTGGTACCCACCGCAAAGGCTTGCTTGACCAGTTCGTCGATGTTGTTGATCCGCCCCACGGTGGTGATGGCGAAGTTGCCCAGGTGGGAACGGACGATGAGCGGCTGGGGCTCATTGTCGGAAATACAGCCGATGCCCAGGTGCCCCTCCATTTCGTTTAAATCCCGCTCAAATTTTGTACGGAAAGGGGCATTTTCGATGTTGTGGATAGCACGCTGGAACCCGTTTTCTCCACAGACCACCATGCCGGCCCGCCGTGTGCCCAGGTGGGAGTGATAATCTGTTCCGAAAAACAGATCGAACACGCAATCGCTTTTCGAAGCCACACCAAATAATCCGCCCATTGCATTCTCTCCTTTGCAGTGTCGATTTTTGAACAAATCAAACATATTGTATCACACAATGTACAATTATTCTACCTTAAATTAAACTTTTTAGACGAAATCAAAAAAATAGCAGTCGTGTGCCGGCAGGCAGTAGGCTGGGAAAGGCCTTGGCGCCCCCAGCTCAGAGCCAAACGGAGGGGAACAGCCGCAGAAGGGAGCACATAAAATGGAGCGTATGGGAGATTGGAGGGAACAGACCCATGCGTTCCATCTTTTTGAAACGGCTGCTCAATCTTTTGTGTGTCAAAAGCATTGTGACACTTGTCCTTTCGGCTGTATTTGCATATCTGGCCGTGACTGGCCGGCTTTCCAGCCAAGATTTTCTCACGGTCTTCTCGGTGATCATCGCCTTCTATTTTGGAACACAGAGCGAAAAGGTCCACGACGAGCTGGGCGATGAGGGGGAACGGCGAGGACCGCCGGCTGGATCGAATCGAAATTGATTGGTCAAGGGAGATTTTTCAATGGATCAGTACAGAGATTACCTAGATTGGTATTGCCGCTGCTATTGCCAGAACTTTATGGCGCAGCACTGCCATACGGTGCCGGGCCCCACCGGCCCCCAGGGGCCCCAAGGGCTGCCCGGCCCGGCCGGCCCACAAGGGCCGATGGGGCCTGTCGGTCCCACGGGTTCCGCCGGCCCTCAAGGCTTGGCGGGCTTGCCCGGGGCCACAGGTCCCCAGGGAGAGAAAGGCGAGCAAGGCATCCAAGGGCCGATGGGCCCCACAGGGCCCCAAGGTGCTGCCGGCCCTCAAGGCTTGGCGGGCCTGCCCGGAGCCACCGGCCCCCAGGGGGAAAAAGGCGATGCAGGGCCCCAAGGCATCCAAGGGCCAATGGGCCCTATGGGACCGATGGGTCCCACCGGCCCGATCGGCCCCCAGGGCTTGGTGGGCCTGACTGGCGCGACAGGCCCCCAGGGCGAGAGCGGTGAACCGGGGCCCCGGGGCTTGATGGGCCCCACTGGCCCCACCGGGCCCACCGGACCTCAGGGAGAAACAGGCGAGCCGGGCGTCACCGGCCCCCAAGGTGAGAGCGGCGAACCGGGCCCCCGGGGCTTGACGGGCCCCACCGGACCTACCGGACCCCAGGGAGAAACAGGCGAACCGGGCGCCACCGGCCCCCAGGGTGAGAGCGGTGAGCCGGGACCCACCGGCCCGACAGGCCCGACGGGGCCTCAAGGCGAAGCCGGAGCCGACGGCGTGACCCCCACGGTGGAAGTAGGTAACGTACGGGCCGGGGAAGAAGCGGCTGTCACCGCCCGGCCCACTCAGGGCGGCGTGGCGCTGGATTTTGTGATGCCCATGGGCCCTGTGGGTCCCCAGGGAGAAAAAGGGGAAAAGGGAGAGGATGGCGAACCGGGCGCCGTACCCCAGATCGCGGTGGAAGAAGACACCGCCACCAGCTATAAGCTCCGGTTTGACAACGGCGACCAGCAGATCGTCAGCCCCAACTTAAAATCCCATGCGGAGTGCTACAATGTGGATCTTTCCGCAGCGGGGAGCGAGTTATATGTGCCCTTACAGGACCTGGTGCTAATTGCGGAAAACGCCACATCCACCGGCTTGTGTTTGGCGGTCCAGCCCAGGCAGGCGTGTACGCCTGTTTTGGCGGATATCCGCCGGGTGGGCATCCGCGATGCTGCTGTGGATGCTCAGACGAACAACAACATGACCATTGCAGGGCGGGTAGTGCTGGATGATTTCGCACCGGCCATGTCCCAGGAAATGGAATGGTTGTGGATCCGGCAGCAGGACCCGGCCAGCAAGCGCTGGTCCATGTGCGAAGTGCGCTTGTTTGCTTCCCACAACGGGGCGCGGGTCTCCCTTAGCGTCGATTGGCTGCACACTGGCGTGACCTTTGACCCGCCGGCCGCTTCAGCCGCACAAGAATAGGAAAAAGTGCCAAACCAATGGGGTTTGGCACTTTTTTCTGTTGAGAGTCCAGCTTATTTTTTCTTGGGGTAGACGGCGATGCCGTTGGGAAGGTGGCGGCCATGGGTCTTATCCGCCGCCGACGGGCGGGAGATCTCCCGGCCTTGGTAGACCATGATGCTGGAGGAGCCGCCATCCAGATTGCAGGCCTGCACGGCGCCGTACCGGGCCAAGATGTCTGCGCAATCGCCCACCGTACAGCCGATGGAATAGCCCGGGGCCCGGCCATCCACCACCAGCAGCAGGATGGAGCCGGATTCGGTCTGGCCGATGGCTGTGCGGGGCTGCACCCCCCAACCGGCGCTGCCTTCCACCACTTTTTCACCGTTGACGATCAGGGCGGGCTTGAATTCCACGGCATCCCGGTATTGGCCCTGCTGGTAGCTGCCCACATAGAGCCGGTTGTTTTCGTCGATGCCAATGGTCTTATAGGAACCGGCCACCGCATCGTTGTACCGTTGGCCGTCAGAGACCACCAGGCCATGGGCCACGCCGCCGTTTCCATGGCCTTCCGGGTCGTAAAAGCCGCTGGCATTGGTCACGAGCACAGCGCCGCTCTCTTCGGCGATATCGGCGGCCCGGGCGCCCACACTGCCGTAACCGGGGGCCAACGCAACGCCCACCTGGGAGGGGTCTTTGACGATGGCCAGGCGGCCCACAAATCCCTCTCCCTTCACTTTGCAGATGGTGATGCCGTTGAAAGTATCCAGCGCCAGCACTTGGTCGCCATGGACGGTCTCGATGTCCGTGCCCTCCTCTTCCAGCCCGGCTTCGTCGATCACCAGGTAGCCGTCTTCATCCAGGGCGGCGTCTCCCTGCTTTTCCAGATAGGCTTTGAGCGAAGCTTGGTCGATCTCCGGATACTCCTCCTCGAAGACTTTCTGGAGCTTTTTCCAGGTCAGGGCCTGCCCGCCGCCGGCCGCCCCCGAATCGCCCCAGTCGCTGGCCAAGCCTGCCTGATCGGCCTCCAGCTGGTCCCGGCCCTCCATCACCTGGTCAATGACAAAGGGGGGGATGAAATAGGTGGCCAGCCATTGGTGGTTCATCGTGCCCATGGCGGTCTCGATGTAGATGGCCCGCCACTTGGCGATGAAAGGGATGTTGGAAAACACGGCCACACAATAAAGCCCGGCCAACAGGGCCAGAGCTACCAGGCATTTGGCCAGGCGGCGCTTCTTCTTTTTCCGTTTCGCCTTTTTGCCCTTGGGCTGGCCGGAAGGAGCCGCCGGGCGGGGGGAAAGGCCGGCAGAGGGGGCCTGCTGCCGGGCCGCGGCTTCCCGCTGCCACACCGATTCCCAATCGATCTCAAAAGGCTGCTGGGAGACCTGGCTGCGCAGCAGGGGCTGCTCCGGCTCTTCCGCCCGGCTGGGATGGGTCTCGGCAGGGCGCTGCCTGCCGGTGGCAGACCCGCGGCCTCTGACGCCGCCAAACAGTTTCATATGCCCCCTCCTTTCGGCAAAATTAGACTTACTGCGTACCATGATACCACAGCCGGCGGGCCAGTGTGTGAATTTTTTGTAAGGAGAAGGATTTTCCTGCGGCAGGCATGGGCAAGGGGACGGGGCCATATAGATGGAACATCTTAGATTTGAGGTGGGATGTCATCTTGCGCAAACGTATTTTTCAACGGCCCGCAGCATTCGTCCTGCTGGGGGTCATGGCCATTACCCTGTGTGCGTCGCTGCTGCTCCAACGAGAAGAGCCGGCAGTGGCTTCGGCCGCAGAGATCACCAACTGGGGCCTCAGCTTTCAAAAAGAAGGGGAAGCGCCGGTGGGCAATGCCAGCGCCGAATATCTGAAACAATTCGATTCCTACTACGTGGGGGATGCCAACCAAAAGACCATCTACCTCACCTTTGACTGCGGCTTTGAAAACGGCAATACGGCGGCCATATTGGACGCCTTGAAAAAGCACGATGCCAAAGCCTGCTTCTTCGTGGTGGGCAATTATTTGGAGACAGCGCCCGACCTGGTGCAGCGCATGGTGGAGGAAGGGCACTTGGTGGGCAACCACACCTACCACCACCCGGATATGTCAAAGATCGGGGATATGGCCAGCTTCCAGCAGGAGATCGGCGCAGTGGAAGAGAAGTTCCGGCAGATCACCGGCCAGGATATGCCCAAGTATTACCGGCCTCCCCAGGGCAAATTCAATGAGAGCAATTTGAAGATGGCCCAGGAGCTGGGGTATCAGACCATTTTTTGGAGTTTGGCCTATGTGGATTGGTACACCGACAAACAGCCTACCCATGAGGAAGCCTATCAAAAGCTGCTGCCCCGCATCCATCCCGGTGCCATTGTATTGCTCCATGTCACATCCCAGACCAATGGGGAGATCATGGATGAACTGCTGACCAAGTGGGAAGAGCAGGGGTATACCTTTGGAACGCTGGATCAGCTGACCACCCAGGGAAATTAGAAAAAGAGCGCTTCCGGCAGCCGGAGGCGCTCTTTTGGCTGTGGTGCTGTTCGCCAAGCGGCGGCCTTAGCCCAAGTGTTTGCGCAGAATGGCACAGCTCTGGTCCAAGGCCTGTTGTTCCTGGGGGCTGAGGGGGAGCTCCAAGACGGCCTCGACCCCTTGGGCGCCGATGCGGCAGGGGGTGCTGGCATAGACGCCCTGCTGGCCGTATTGCCCCTGCAACCGGGTGGAGCAGGGGAGCACCGCTTTTTCATCCCGCAGAATGGCCCGGATCAGGGCAGCTGCCGCCCCGCCGATGCCGAATTCCGTGCACCCCTTGCCTTGCAGCACATGCCAGCCGGCGTAGACGGTCTGCTCCAGCAAGGGGGCGAGCGCCTGCCGCGGCAAGCCGTGCTGCTCCAGCCAAAGGAAGAGGGGGATGCCTGCCACCGAAGCGGCGTGCAGCGCAGCCACTTGGCTGTCGCCGTGTTCGCCCAGCATATAGGCGCACACGCTGTGCGGGGCGACGCCCAGCCATTGTGCCAGCCTGCGGCGGAGGCGGGCGGAATCCAAGGCGGTGCCTGTGCCGATCACTTGCAGGCCGGTGCGCTGGGCAAACCGCTGGGCGATGATGTCGCAGGGGTTGGAAATGGAGACTACGATGCCGCAAAAACCGCAGGCCACCAACTGGGGGGCAATGGCCTCTGCCACGGCCCAAGTGGCCTCCAGCTCCTGGAGCCGGTCTTGCTCCACGGCGGAGCCGCAGGCGGCCAACACCACCACATCGGCGTCGGCAATGTCGTCGTAGCCGCCTGCCGTCACCTGTACAGGATGGAGCAGGCTGGGGACGGCGTCGGCGATGTCTTCTGCCTGGCTGCTGGCTTTTTGCCCATCGATGTCCAGCAGCACGATCTGGTCGCAGATGCCTTGGGCCGCCAAACTGTAAGCCACATGGGAGCCCACATGGCCGGCGCCTAGAATGCCAACTTTTGTATGTTGATGCAAGGGGATCACCTCGAGTACAAAGGATAGGGGATGCAGGGAAGGAGCGGCCGCTGAAAAGAGGCCGCTCCCAAAAGCCTGGGGCAGGGGAGGATCAGAATTTGGTCAGCAGGTTGGCCAGCAGGTTGGCCAGCAGGGCCACCCGGGGCAGGTAACGGCTCAGCTCGATGTGCTCCCGCTCCGCATGGGGGCCGTCGCCCACGGCGCCCAAACCGTCCAGTGTGGGCACGCCCAGGGCCGAAGTGAAATTGCCGTCGCTGCCGCCGCCCACAGCGGCGCCTTCCACATGCTGTCCCAACTCTTCTGCCGCCTGTTGGGCCAGGGCGAAGGCCTGTTGGTTGGCCGGGGTGAATTCCAGGGCCGGGCGGCCGATGCCGCCGGAGACCTCCAAGGAGATGCCCGGCCGGGTGGGCTGCAGGCCTTGGATGATGCCGTCGATCCGCTGGGCCTCCGCCAGGGTCCAGGTGCGCACATCCACTTCCATTTGTGCCCGCTCTGCCACGATGTTGGCCCGGGTACCGCCCTGGGCCACACCCACATTGACTGTGGTGCCCTTGTCGTAGTCGGTCAGCGAATGGAGGAACAGGGTCTGCTTGGCCATCTCCTCCACCGCACTGACGCCGCCTTGGGGGTCATTGCCTGCGTGGGAGGCTTTGCCACGGATGGTGATGGTGTATTTGCCCGTGCCTTTCCGGGCTTTTTTCAAGTTGCCTGTCACCGCCTCTGCAGGTTCGGCGCACAGCACCACGCTGCTTTGGCGGGCCATCTGCTCGATGAGCGCTTGGGATGTGCTGCTGCCCACCTCTTCGTCGGAATTGCACAGCAGGCACACTTTTTTGGCCAGCGGGAGCCCAAGGTCCTGGCAGGCTTTCATGGCCCACAGAGAGGCCACCAGGCCGCCTTTCATATCCAGAACGCCGGGGCCATAGAGCTTGTCGCCCTCCTGATGCAGCGTCAGGCGGCCGGGTTCCCACACGGTGTCAAAGTGGGCCAAGATCAAGATCTGCCCTTCGCCCTGCCCCAGGGTGAACGTCATGTGGTCGCCCCGCAGTTCCTGCGGGTAGATCACCCCGTCGATCCCCAGCCGCTCTTTGACGAGCTGGCGGATCTTCTGGCCGCAGGCGTCCACCAGGTCCTTCCGGTCGCTGGGGGATTCGGCCTGCACCAGCTGTTTCAGATCCTCGATGATCTGTTCTCCATGCTGGGCCACATAATCCAAAATGCGCTGCTGTTTGTCTTCCATGGCGAAAACCTCCTATTCATTTTCTCCATTGTAGCGCCCCGCTTTGCCGATTGCAACTGTTTTGACATTTGCCCGCTCTTTGGTTACAATGATAGGAGCTGTTTGACAGCAAGAGAGGAAGACGGTATGAGAACGATCATTTGGTTTCTTTATTTTTGGTGCTATTTGGTGGCGGTGCTGCCCTTGATGCACCAGTGCAAAAAGCTGACGGCCCAGGGCCGGGTGGCAGAGAGCGACGCCAAAATGCGCAAGGCTGTGCGCAACTGGGCCCGGCGGCTGCTCAAGCTGGCCGGGGTGAAAGTGGAGATCAGCGGCTTGGAAAACATCCCCCAGGGCCCGGTGGTGTATGTGGGCAACCACCAGGGCAATTTTGACGTGCCATTGATGCTGGCCTATCTGCGGGAGCCCTGCGGCCTGCTGGCCAAAGAAGAGCTGGCCAAAGTGCCCATGATCAAGACCTGGATGAAGCTGCTGCACTGCGTGTTTGTGGAGCGGGGCAACCCCACCCAATCGGTGGCCGCGCTGAAAGAAGCGGCAGGGCTGCTGCGGCAGGGTTACAGCATGGTGATCTTCCCCGAAGGCACCCGCAGCCGGGGCGATCAGGTGGGGCCCTTTAAGACCGGCGCCTTCCGGGTGGCCAGCATGACAGGCACCCCCATCGTCCCCCTGTGCATCGATGGCTCTTACCGGGTGATGGAGGCCCATGGGTTCTGGATCCACCCGGCTAAAGTCCGCATCAAATTGCTGCCGCCTGTGCAGACCAAAGGTTTGAGCCGGGAAGAGATCCACGCCTTGGATGAGCGGGTGCGCCAGATCATCGTAGACGAAAAGTCCGCGTGGGCGGAGGGCTAAACCGGGTCCGCTGGGGCGGGCAAGGGCCCGCTGCCAAACTGGGTCCGCATGGGCAGACTGCCAAAACAGGTCCGCTGGGGCGGGCAAGAGCCCGCTGCCAAACCGGGTCCGTATGGGCAGACAGCCAAAACGAGAAATAGCCGCCGGCTCAGCTCCGTTGACAGGGGCTGGGCCAGCGGCCATGGAAATGGGATCACCCGATAGGGCAGCCTGTCCCGCGGGCCTCTAGGGCTAACAGCTGCGTTTTGCGCTGGAGGCCGCCGGCATACCCGGTCAAATTCCCCTGGCTGCCCACCACCCGGTGGCAGGGGACGATGAGGGAAATGGGGTTGTGGCCCACTGCGCCGCCCACCGCTTGGGCGGACATGGAATCCAACCCCCGCTGCCGGGCCAATGTAGCGGCCAGTTCCCCATAGGTCGTCCGCTGGCCATAGGGGATCTGCAGCAGCAGGTCCCATACCGCCCGGCGGAAGGGGGAGCCCTGCAAACAAAGGGGCGGGGTAAAGGCAGGTTCCTGGCCGCTGAAATAAAGGTCCAGCCAGCGGGCCGCCTCGCGAAACACCGGCAGATCCCGGGCTTCGTGCTGGGGGCCCAAGGTGGAACCAAAATACTTTTGCCCATCGAACCACAGGCCGGTGAGCTGCTCCCCATTGCTGGCCAGGGTGATGCCGCCCAGGGGAGAAGAATAGGTGGCTGTATACTGCATAGTGGTTTCCTCCATATCCAAAAGCCGGGGTCTCATACCCCGGCTTGTTTTTTCGTGCCAGGTTTTTTGGCCTTGGGGACCGGGTCGGTCAAACCCTCCACCGCGCCGCCGGCCACGGCCCACAGATACAGGCTGGCCACGCTGCCACAAGGGCTGAACCGGCGGCGGTACCGTTCGAACCGGGGGCGGTCGATCTGCCTGTGCCGGTAGACCATGCGCAGCCCCCGCTGGATAGCCAGGTCGTCGTAGCTGAATACATCGGGCCGCTCCATGCAGAACAGCAGGATCATTTCGGCCGTCCACAGCCCGATGCCTTTCAGGGAACACAAAGCCTGGATGGCCTGGGGGTCTGGCATGTGCCAAACCGCCTCCAAGTCAAAGGTGCCGGAATCCACCTTGGCGGCAAAATCGGTGATGTATTCCGCCTTGCGGAAGGACATGCCAAAGGCTTGGAGCGCAGGCACGCCGGTATCCAGAATGGCTTGGGGCGTCAAGGCGCCAAAGGCCTCCCGCAGCCGGTTCCAGATGGTGGCCTGGGCCTTGGTGGAGATCTGCTGGCCCACGATGTGGTGCACCACCGAAGAAAATAAGTCCGGGTCCACCTCCCGCTGGATGGGCCCCACCTGTTCGATGATTTGCCCCAATTTTTTGTCTTTTTTCTTTAGGTAATCGGTCTGCTCCGGCCCATACCGAAAATACATGGCGCACCTCCTGCCGCTTTTGTTCTATGTCCATTGTACCATATCCGCCCCGGGTTTTGTAGCGGAGCAGGCAAAAAATCGAACAAATTTTCTGTTTTTTCTGGCCGTTTGATGCCGTCATACCGGCCCCAGGCCGTGCATACAGATAGCAGGGAAAACAAGGGCAAGGAGGGGAAAACAGGATGAAAGCCCATTGCAACGCAAAGCGTTTGGCCGCGCTGCTGGCGGTGGCGGCGCTGGTGCTCTGCTGCCTGTTGGCACTGCTGCGGCCCCGGGCAGTGACCACGGCAGCGCCGGTGGATGGGGCGATCCCGCTGCCTGTGGTGATGTATCACCATGTCCTGGGGGAAGACAGCAGCCTGCTGGGCGATTATGTGATCTCTTGTTCCGAGCTGGAAAGCGACTTGGCCTGGCTCAAGGCTTCGGGCTACCAGACCATCAGCCTGCAACAGCTGCTGGATTATGTGGATGGAAAAGGGGATCTGCCGCCCCGCCCTGTGCTGCTGACCTTTGACGATGGGTATGAGAGCTTTTATGCCAACGCCTATCCGCTGCTGCAAAAATACCAGGCCAACGCCGTGGTCAGCGTCATCGGCCGGTATTCGGACCTCTACTCCCAGCCGGGCGTGGTAAAACACCTGAATTACTCCCATTTGAATTGGGATCAAGTGCGGGAACTGGATGCTTCGCCCCTGGTGGAGATCGGCAACCACAGCTATGACCGCCACGACGCCACGGGCAAGGAGAGCCCCAAGGGCGCCAAGCCCGTGCAGGGCCAAGGAGAAGAAAATTACCGCCAGGCATTTCAGCAGGATACAGAGAAAAACCAACAGGCCCTGGCAGCCGCCGTCAGCCAGGCGTCTGTGCTGTATGCTTATCCTTTCGGGCTCTACACAAATGCCAGCGAAGAGGTGCTCAAAGCCATGGGGTACCGGATCACGCTGACTTGTGAAGAGCGGGTCAACTGGATCACCCGGGACCCGGATTGCCTGTATTTGCTGGGGCGATTCAACCGCCCCCACGGCATCCGCTCCGCCGATTTCTTTGCGCCGGTCCGCTAGGGCGGACGGCCATAACGGGAGGTGACACCGGCACAGCCGTACAAATGGGGCCAGCAGGCCCCGGTAGATAAGCAGAAAAGAACCAGCGAGAGAACGTTCCCACGCTGGTTCTTCTTTCTATAGCACTTGAACAATGGCCGACCGGTGAATTGGGGCGCCATGCCTCCGTTGAAACGGCTGCGCAGCCGGTGCCACCTGTTTTGGCCGCGGGCCCTCGCCCGCCCGTTGATTTTGGGGTGGTGTTGTGGTATACTGGAGGCAAGGAAACGAAAAATGCGGCAGCCCCCGGGAGTGGCGACTCCCGGAAGGCCTGCAACGGGATAGGCACATATCCCGCGCAACAGGAATTCCTGCACCGCTTTATCAGTATAACAGTTTTGCAGTGTTTTCACAAGGGGAGAGAGAGCCAGGCATGGCGCTTCCCTTTGGCTGTGTGCTTGAGAGGGCGGAAAAGGGGAGGACTGTGGAGCATTGTCATACACATGCTGCGCGGGTGAATGGATGGCATTTTATGGCTGTCAGCCCGTGCAGCATTTTTGTTTCCCCGCGGAAAGGCAAAGGGGGCGCAGCTGCAAGCGCCCCTGGGTTCCTGCCGCCCGGGGTGACAAAAAAAGCCGTTTTTTCCCGCTTGGGAGGAAACGGCTTTTGTATTGCAATGCAAAGGAGTGATGACCCATGGAAACGCTGAAGGACGATGGGCAGATCCGGGACTTTGACAAAATGGACCGGAAAATTTATTTCGAAGCCCAGAATGCCCCTTACTACGGGGCATGGGGCGCTGCCCAAAACCGGGCGATGGACCTGGCCCGGCAGCTGCCGCCCGGGCAAGCCCAGGAATTGCGGGAGATCGTGGCCCAGCTGTTTGAAGGCATGGACGAATATGCGGGCATGCGGTTCGTCCGCGGCTACCACATCGGCGCGGCCAGCGTGATGGAAGAGCACGGCATCCCCGGCGCAGAAGCCCACGCCCAGCTGGTCCCGGGCCTGGAGAATCTGCCGGTGGCCCTGCAGGAGGTCAAGCGCCAGCAGCGCAAGGTGTTCGGCGCCCAGGCGCTGTGCTCCATGGAAGTGATGCGCAGTATGCTGCTCTACCAGTCGGAGACCGGCCTGAACCCGGAGATCTCCCCCGATGTGCGGGAATCCTACCTGTGGGGCCTGATCCTGGACCTGGAAAAGGAGCTGTGCGGCGAGCTCAGCGAGGAGTATCAGGAAAAATTGGACCAGCTGGAATCCATGCTGCTGGACCAATACAGCAGCATCGCCGATGACCGCTTTGTCTGGGGCTACCGCCTGGGCGTCCGCACCATCCTGGATGCCATGTCCGCTAGGGCGGACGGCCATAACGGGTAGCACCGCCAGCGCAGCCGTACAAATGGGGCCAACAGACCCCGGTAATCATCAGAAAAAAACCAGCGTGGGATCGGTCCCACGCTGGTTCTGCTTTTGCAGTCGCCCCGCCAAACGGGGCCCACGCCGCTTCTGCGGCGCGCGCCTAGTGGCGCGTAACGATTTGCCCGGGTCTCCCGGGCAAATCTATTCAATGGAAAGGGGCCCCCAGGCAGTCCGCAGACTGCCTGGGGCAGCAGCCCCACGCCGCTTCTGCGGCGCGCGCCCAGTGGCGCGTAATGATTTGCCCGGGTCTC
>JABLTT010042787.1_pt1 | contig 13113 bp, 10 predicted proteins | sample 7160061 | NCBI WGS metagenome assembly JABLTT01 (sample SAMN14651232, study PRJNA627086) | human gut metagenome | isolation source: feces | host: Homo sapiens
GACCTGATCGTGCACCAGTGCCGTCTGACCGAGGGCACGCTGGTCGTGGGCACCGAGGTCAACGCCACGATCGACCTGGACCGCCGCGGCGCCATCGCCCGCTCGCACACCGCCACCCACATGGTGCACAAGGCGCTGCGCGAGGAGCTCGGCCCGCAGGCCACCCAGCGTGGTTCCGAGGACGCGCCGAACCGTCTGCGCTTCGACTTCCAGTGGTCCAAGGCACCGGCCAAGACGATTATGAGCGCCGTCGAGGCCCGCGTCAACGACAAGCTGCGCGACAACCTGGCCGTCACCACGCAGGAGATGAAGTTCGACGACGCCATCGCCCTCGGCGCCATGCACCTGTTCGGCGAGAAGTACGGCGACATCGTGCGCGTCGTCTCGATCGGCGAGGACGGCTGGAGCCGCGAGCTGTGCGGCGGCACCCATGTGGACCACGTCGGCAAGATCGGCCAGGTCAGCATCCTGTCCGAGGCGTCGATCGGTTCCGGCGTGCGCCGTGTGGACGCCCTGGTCGGCCAGAGCGCCTACGAGTACAACGCCCGCGAGCACGCGCTGGTCTCCCAGCTGTCCGACAAGCTCAACGCCCGTCCGGACGAGCTGGCCGAACGCGTGAACACGCTGCTGGCCAAGCTCAAGGAATCCGACCGTCGTCTGGCCGCCATGTACGAGAGCCAGCTGGCCTCCACGGTGCCCGGACTGGTGGCGGAGGCCAAGGCTTCGGCCGCGCCGGTCAAGGTGGCCGTCAGGAACGTCGGGCATTTCGGCTCGTTCGACGCGCTGCGCAAGACCGTGCTGGATATCCGCGGACAGCTCGGCGAGGACGCCCCCGTGGTGGTGGCGCTGGCCGGAGTGAGCGCCGACGACAAGCCGATGGTCGCCGTGGCCACGAATGAGGCGGCACGCAAGAGCGGCATCAAAGCCGGCGATCTGGTGCGCGGCGCCTCCAAGATCCTCGGCGGCGGTGGCGGCGGCAAGCCGGACTTCGCCCAGGGCGGCGGCTCCGATGCCTCCAAGATCGATGCCGCGTTGCAGTCGCTGACGCATGAGGCAATGAAGGGCTGAACCGCATCATATGGTGTGGCTCGGTGTTGACTTGGGCAACGCCCGGGTCGGACTGGCACTGTCCGACCCGGGCCTGACATTTGCCCATCCGGCGGGGAACATCACGGTCAATGGCGATTCCTTCTTCGCATTGGACACGGTGATCGACGTCATCGAGGATGAAGGCGTGGACCATGTGGTGGTGGGGCTGCCCCTGCAGATGGACGGCACGGAGGGCAGAAGCGCCAAAAAGGCTCGTCGGTGGGCGGATAACCTCAAAAAGAGAATGTCGGCCCTCCTGGATGACGGCCAATTCGTGTTGACGGCCGTTCCGGCTGTAACATTGGTGGATGAACGACTGACCACCGTCAGCGCGCATCGGCTGCTGCATGATGCCCAGATCGGTGGCCGGCAGCATCGGTCTGTGGTCGACCAGCAGGCGGCGGTGGTGATACTGCAGACCGCGTTGGATAGCAGAGAGATCAGGTAAGAGGAGCGACCCCGTGTCCGATAGTTTCAGTGATTTCTTCGAAGAGAACACGCAGTGGTCCGATTCGGACGGTGACGGGTTCTCCGCATTGCCGCCGCGTCCGCCGCGTTCCCGGCGTGAAATGCGCCGCAAACGTTCGGAGCGCAAAAGGCGTCGGATCGTGGCGGCTGTTGTTGTGGTAGTCGTTCTGGCGTTGGTCGGCGCGGCGGGGTTCTTCGGATACCGTGCATTGAAGCAGTGGAAGGCCGACCGCGAGGCCGCCCAGGTCGTCGTCGAGGATTATCCGGGGCCGGGCAACGGCAGCGTGCAGTTCACCGTGGACAGCGGCAGCGACTGGCATACGGTGGCGCAGAACCTGACCGAACAGGACATCATCAAATCGCCCGAGGCCCTGACCAGCATCGCCGGCAACTCCACGCTGTACCCGGGCACCTTCAGCCTGCAGTACCAGATGAAGGCCTCGGATGTGCTGGCGGTGCTGTCCGATCAGGCGCAGGCCGGCGGATTCATCGAGGTCAGGCCCGGCGAACGCGTCAGCGACGTCATCGCCAACGCGGCGCAGGTCACCGGTCTGCCCGAAAGCGACTTCCAATCGATCATCGACGGGGACGGCGCCGGCATCCTGCCCGCCGAGGCCAACGGCAGCTTCGAGGGCTGGCTGGAACCCGGTTCGTACAATCCTTCGGAGGGGCAGAGCGCCTCGGATATCCTGACGCAGATGGTCAACGCCCGCATCGCCAAACTCGACGAGATGGGCGTGCCGACCGGCGAGGAACGCGAGAAGATCATGATCATGGCCTCCATCGCCGAGGCCGAGGTCAACTCTCAGGAGTACTACGGCAAGGTCACCCGCGTGATCCTCAACCGCATCGATATCGGCATGCCGCTGGGCATGGACACCACCGTGGCCTACGGTCTGGGCATCACCGCGGCGGAACTGACCGACGCCATGCTGGCGGACGACTCCAACCCGTACAACACGCGCATCCATCAAGGTCTGCCGCCGACCCCGATCAGCAATCCGGGAGACAACGCCATCCAGGCCGCGATGAACCCCGAACAGGGCGATTGGCTGTACTTCGTCACCACGAACCTGCAAACCGGCGAGACCAAGTTCGCCGTCACCGAGGACGAATTCTGGAGGATCCGCGACGAGTACAAGAACAACAACCCCAACGCGAACTAATCGGTATCGGTTCCGCAACGAGTGAGGCGGCGTCATCCCGCGGGAGGCGCCGCCTCACCGCTTTCGTTTTATCCGCAGACTCCCAGCGCCACGGCCGCGGCCACCACGATCACCGGCGCGAACGGCACCTTGCCCGCATAGGGGGTGTCCCCCTGCCAATCGAACCGTCGCCACAGCAGCATCCAGACCAGCCCCAGCACGCCCATCGCCAGCCACCAGACCACCACGCCCCACAATCCAGCCGTCCCCACGGCCAATCCCATCACCAACGTCACGGTCACATCGCCGAACCCCAACACGCCGGGCCTGACCAACGCCAATCCGCACTGCACCGCGGCGCACAGCACGGCGAACAGCGCCGCCTGCAGCACCAGGAACAAGTCGTTGCCCAGCAGCGCGGCCACGATCAGAGCCACCAGTTGCAGCAGGCAGCCCACGGCCACCCACAGCCGCGGCACCCGACGGCATCGGATGTCCTCAACACTGATCGCCAGTCCACATAGAAGACTCGGCAGCGCAACAAGGTAGCCCATGCCGGTAGGATAGACCGAAGTTGCAAGGAACACCACTTACCAAGGAGTACAGGCATGTTGCGTTGGCAGACGGCAGGGGAGTCGCACGGCGAGGCGCTGGTCGCCATGATCGAGGGAATGCCGGCCGGCGTGCGGGTCACCTCGCAGGATATCGTCGGCGCCCTGGCGCGTCGCCGCCTCGGGTACGGGCGTGGTGCGCGCATGAAGTTCGAACAGGACCAGGTGCGGCTGCTCACCGGAGTGCGGCACGGCGAGACGCTCGGCTCGCCGATCGCCATCGAAATCGGCAACACCGAATGGCCCAAATGGACCCAGGTCATGAGCGCGGACCCGCTCGACCACGACCTGCCGCGCGAGGGACGCAACGCGCCGCTGAGCCGTCCGCGCCCCGGCCACGCCGACCTGACCGGCATGCGCAAGTACGGCTTCGACGATGCCCGTCCGGTGCTGGAACGTTCCAGCGCCCGTGAGACGGCCTCACGCGTGGCGCTCGGCGCTGTGGCGGCGTTGTTCCTGGAGCAGTCGCTGGGCATCCGCACCGTGGCGCATGTGATCTCCATCGGAGGCGCGGGCGTGGAGGACCCCGCATCCGCCCCGCTGCCCATGCCGGATGACGTGGCTGCCTTGGACGCCTCGCCGGTACGGACCCTCGACAAGGACGCCGAGGCGCGGATGATCGCGCGCATCGACGAGGCGAAGGCCAACGCCGATACCTTGGGCGGCGTGGTCGAGGTCATCGCCTACGGCGTGCCGGCCGGCATCGGCACGTATGTGGAATCCGACCGTCGTCTGGACGCCGCGTTGGCCTCCGCGCTGATGGGCATCCAGGCCATCAAGGGCGTGGAGATCGGCGACGGCTTCCTGGAGGCCATGCGCCCCGGATCGCAGGCGCATGACGAGATCATGGTCGGCGGCGACGGACGTATCACGCGTATGACGAACCGTGCGGGCGGCATCGAGGGCGGCATGTCCAACGGGCAGCCGATCCGCGTGCGTGCGGCGATGAAGCCGATTCCCTCGATCCCCAAGGCGCTGCGCACCGTGGACGTGCTGACCGGCGAGGCGGCGCAGGCCATCAACCAGCGTTCCGACTCCACCGCCGTGCCGGCGGCCGCCGTGGTGGCCGAAGCCATGGTGCGGCTGACCATCGCGCGGTATGTGTTGGAGAAGTTCGGCGGCGACAATATCGCCGAAACCCGACGCAACACCGAGGCGTACCTGGCCTCGTGGCCGGAGCATATGCGCTGATGCCCGTCGTCTGGTGCCCGGCGATGCGCGGATCGCACCATGACGACGACGGGTGTGAAATCATCCGTTATCTCGGACGGATAGGAGGAGGGAACTGACGATGACGAACCATCCGCAGGCCGTGGTCATCGGCATGATGGGCGCGGGCAAGACCCGCGTCGGACGGGAGACCGCGCAGCTGATGGGGCTGCCGTTCCTCGACGCGGACGTGGAGATCGAACGTCAGGTGGGCATGTCCATCCCCGAATATTTCGAGCGATATGGGGAACCGGCGTTCCGTGAGGTCGAGAGCGATCTGATCCGACGAACCGTCAACGAGTTCGACGGCATCTTCTCGCTGGGCGGGGGTGCCCCGATGACGCCCGCGGTACGCGAATGCCTGGCCGAGTACGTATCCGGGGGCGGCAAGGTGATCTATCTGATGGCCGACCCCCGCGAGGCGATGGAACGCGCCCGGCGCGGCGGCGGCCGGCCGATGCTCAACGGCGACGCCGACGAACGGTGGCAGTCGCTGTACCAGGTGCGCGATCCGGTGTTCCGGGATGTGGCGAATGTGGTGGTGCATACCTACGGTCTGTCGCCGGCGCAGGCGGCAAGGAGGATGAAGGATATGATCGACGAACGAGCCGTGCACGTGACCGGTTCCGGCATCGACCCGTACGATGTGCGCATCGGGGAGCGGGCGATGAGCCACCTGCCCGAGCTGCTGGGGGATCGGGTGACTCGTGTGGCGCTGATCCATACGCAGCCCGTGCAGCGGCATTCCGATCATGCGCGTGCGCTGCTGCGCCAGGGCGGGTACGAGGTCGTGGACATCGTGGTACCCGATGCCGAGGCCGGCAAGACCGTGGACGTGGCCAACGGCGTCTGGCAGCGTCTCGGCGAGGAGGGCTTCACCCGCTCCGACGCGATCGTGGGCGTCGGCGGGGGAGCGGCCACCGATCTGGCCGGGTTCATCGCCGCCACTTGGATGCGCGGCGTGCGCTACGTGAACTGCCCGACCTCGCTGCTGGCGATGGTCGACGCGTCCACCGGCGGCAAAACCGGCATCAACACGCCGCAGGGCAAGAACCTGGTCGGCTCGTTCTACACGCCGGCCGGCGTGCTCGCCGACGTGCGGACGTTGGCCTCGCTGCCCAACGACATCTTCATCGAAGGACTCGGCGAGGTGGCCAAATCCGGATTCATCATGGACGAGGAGATCCTGCGGATCCTGGAATCCCATGCCGCGGCGCTGCGAGGGTTCGACGGCGCGACCTTCCTGGAATCGCCGCTGAAGGACGTGGTGTGCGAACTGATCGAACGCACGGTGCGCGTCAAGGTGCACCACGTCTCCTCCGACTTGAAGGAGCAGGGGCTGCGCGAGTTCCTCAATTACGGGCATACGCTCGGTCATGCCATCGAGCAGATCGAGCACTTCAGGTGGCGGCACGGCAACGCGGTGGCCGTCGGCATGGTGTTCGCGGCGGAGCTGTCGAACCTGCTCGGGTATATCGACCGCGATCTGGTGGATTATCACCGCTCGCTGCTCGGAGCGTTGGGCTTGCCGACCTCATGGGGCGGCGGCGCGTGGTCCGACGTGCTGGCGCTGATGCACCGGGATAAGAAGGCGCGCGGCAACATGCTGCGGTTCGTGGTGTTGGACCGTGTCGGCCACGTCATCCACCTGGAGAATCCGCCGATGGAGGCCGTGGAGGAAGCGTTTCGCCGCATCCGCCCGTGAACGGTCCGCACGCCGGCCATTATGAATCTCTCGTGATGCCCGGATGTGTGGCAATCTCCTTGCCGAAGGAGGAGGAACCCATGAGAAAGGAACTGAATATGGCACGCAGGGTCATCGTCGTCAACGGTCCGAACCTCGGACGCCTCGGCGTCCGCGAACCCGACGTCTACGGCCATCAGGATCTGGAGACGCTGCGCCGCGACTGCACGGCCTGGGGCGAGGAACTGGGGCTTGAGGTCGAGGTCCACCAGACCGACGACGAAGCGGAGATGATCGGTTGGATGCACCGGGCCGTGGACGAACAGACGCCCGTGGTCATGAACCCGGCCGCGTTCACCCACTACTCGTACGGGCTGTCCGACGCCGCACACATGGTGACCGACGCGGGGCTGCCGCTGATGGAGGTGCACATCTCCAACCCGTCCGCCCGCGACGCGTTCCGCAAGTATTCGGTCATCAGCCCCGTGGCCACCGGCACCATCACCGGCATGGGTTTCTACGGGTACCGCCTGGCCCTGGAGGCCGTGGCGCACCTCCTGGAGGCGTGAGAACGAATCTAGGTTCATCAATGACGACAGGTGTGATACACAATAGGTGCCGTGTAATATCCAAGCCGTTCGAGGAACTGACGGTGCCGGAGTTGTATGAGATCCTCCGTCTCCGCTCTGAGGTGTTCGTGGTCGAACAGGAGTGCGCCTACCAGGACATCGATGGCAAGGATCCCGGCTCACGGCAGGTCATGGTGTTTGACGATGAGGGAGAGCTGGTCGCGGGGCTGCGTGTGTTGCGGCCGGGTGTTTCGTTTCCGGAAGCGAGTCTGGGTCGTGTGGTGACGCGGTTCCGCGGCAAAGGATACGGGGCGATGGCGATGCGTGAGGGAATCCGGATCGCGTGCGAACAATATGGTGCTGAAACGCTGCGCATCGAGGCCCAGTGTCATGCGATCGGCTTTTACGAACGGTTCGGCTTCCGCGTCGATTCCGCCGAGTTCCTGGAAGACGGCATCCCGCATGTGGAGATGGTGGCGAGTCTTGTCCCATGATCGGAAACTACGGGGGAGGGGGGTCGAATCGGCTTCGCACAAGGCTGTGGGCGACCAGGACAGGGTTGCATAGTGGACACTCGTCCCCATGACGTCACACGTCGTTGATACGATGGAATCCCATGGTTAGAAGACATCATGGCAATACACAGGAACATATCACCAAGCACATCTTCGTCACCGGAGGCGTGGTCTCGTCGTTGGGCAAGGGGCTGACGGCTTCATCATTGGGACGTCTGCTGCGTTCGCGGGGCATCCGTGTGCTGCAGCAGAAACTCGATCCGTACATCAACGTGGACCCGGGCACGATGAACCCGTTCCAGCACGGCGAAGTGTATGTGACCGAGGACGGTGCCGAAACCGATCTGGACATCGGCCACTACGAGCGCTTCCTCGACGTCTTCCTCAGCCAGAAGGCGAACGTGACCACCGGCCAGATCTACCAGTCGGTGCTGCGCAAGGAGCGCGCCGGCGAATACCTCGGCCAGTGCGTGCAGGTCATCCCGCACATCACCGACGAAATCAAGTCCCGCATGCGCGCCCAGGCCTCCGACGACGTGGACGTGATCATTACCGAGATCGGCGGCACCGTCGGCGACATCGAATCCCAGCCGTTCCTGGAGGCCGCGCGTGAGGTGCGCCGCGACCTGGGACCGGACAACTGCATGTTCGTGCACGTCTCCCTCGTGCCGTACATCTCCGCCGCGCACGAGCTGAAGACCAAGCCCACCCAGCATTCGGTGATGATGCTGCGTCAGTTGGGCATCTCCCCGGATGCGCTGGTGCTGCGTTCGGACCGTCCGCTCAACCAGTCCATCAAGGACAAGATCTCGCTGATGTGCGACGTGGATTCGGAGGGCGTGGTCAACTGCGTGGACGCGCCGAGCATCTACGATGTGCCGAAGATCCTGTTCGACGAGGGCCTCGACGCCTACGTGGTGCGCGAGCTGGGTCTGCCGTTCCACGACGTGGATTGGGACGAGTGGGCCGACCTGCTGGAGCGCGTGCACCATCCGAAGCATGAGGTGAACATCGCGATCGTCGGCAAGTACATCGACCTGCCGGACGCGTACCTGTCCGTCACCGAGGCGATCAAGGCGGGCGGTTTCGCCAACTGGGCCAAGGTCAACGTCAAGTGGGTGGCGGCCGACAAGTGCGCGACACCGGAGGGCGCGGCCGCCGCACTCGATCAGGTCGATGGCATTGTGGTGCCGGGTGGATTCGGCATCCGCGGCATCGAAGGCAAGATCGGTGCGCTGCGGTTCGCGCGCGAGAACGGTCTGCCGGCGCTCGGCCTGTGCCTGGGATTGCAGTCGATGGTCATCGAATACGCCCGCGACGTGCTCGGCATCGAGGATGCGGACTCCACCGAGTTCGATCCGAACTGCGCGAATCCCGTCATCGCCACGATGGAGGAGCAGAAGGATATCGTGGCCGGCAAGGGCGACATGGGCCATACGATGCGTCTGGGGTCCTACCCGGCCGAACTGCTGGAGGGGTCGCTGGTCGCCGAACTGTACGGCACCACGCATGTCACCGAACGGCACCGTCATCGCTACGAGGTGAACGTGGCCTACAAGGACCGCCTGCGCGAGGCCGGTCTGGTGATCTCCGGCCAGAGCCCGGACGGCGAGCTCACCGAGTTCGTGGAGCTGCCGCGCGAGGTGCATCCGTTCTATGTGGCCACGCAAGCCCACCCTGAGTTCAAGAGCCGACCGACCAAGCCGCATCCGCTGTTCGCCGGCCTGGTCAGGGCAGCACTGGTTCACCAGTCCGAACGCTGACGATTCAGTACTGTGCTGATTGCGGTGCCACACGAGTTTCGTGTGGCACCGTCTGTTTTCCGGGGATGGCGTTGGACGATGAACGGTTCCGTTCGGTATCCGTTCGACACCCCCGTGAGCTTCCTCACATCCGCCTGGGGAGGATTTTTCGAGCGGATACTAGTGTTTCCCCGCCGTTTCCGTTAGTGTTGCGGATGGAAGCAATTCGTACGAAGGAGGCAGCGCGCAGTGACGGATGAGATGACGCCACAGTCGTCCGAGCAGACGGGCGGCGCCGCGGCTGACGTGGAGATGAGCCAGTATGTGGCCGGCCGTTCCCGCGTCAATGAGGACAAGATTAGGCAGGATGACGAGATCATCAGCCAGTTCGGCGAATACGAGTACGGCTGGCATGATTCGGATGCGGCCGGCGAGGCGGCGAAGAAGGGCATCGACGAGAACGTGGTGCGCGCCATCTCCGCCGACAAGGGCGAACCCGAGTGGATGCTCGACATCCGTCTCAAGGGCTACCAGGCGTTCCTGGACAAGCCGATGCCGGACTGGGGCGTGGACCTGAGCGGGTTCAACGCCGACGACTTCAAGTACTACGTCAAGCCGATCGACAAGCAGGCCGCCACCTGGGAGGATCTGCCGGACGACATCCGCAACACCTACGACCGCCTGGGCATCCCCGAGGCGGAGAAGAAGCGTCTGGTCTCCGGCGTGGCCGCCCAGTACGAGTCTGAGGTCATCTACAACTCCATCCAGCAGGAGCTGAAGGACCAGGGCGTGATCTTCGTGGACACCGACACCGCGGTGCGCGAATACCCGGATCTGGTGCGCAAATACTTCGGCACGGTCGTACCGCCGGACGACAACAAGTTCGGCGCGCTGAACACGGCCGCCTGGTCGGGCGGCTCGTTCATCTATGTGCCGAAGGGCGTGCATGTGGACATCCCGCTGCAGGCCTACTTCCGCATCAACACCCCGAATATGGGCCAGTTCGAGCGCACGCTGATCATCGCCGACGAGGGCTCCTACGTGCATTACGTGGAGGGCTGCACCGCGCCGATCTACTCGACCGACTCGCTGCACGCCGCCATCGTGGAGATCATCGTGGAGAAGCACGCCCGCGTGCGCTACACCACCGTGCAGAACTGGTCGAACAACGTGTACAACCTGGTCACCCAGCGCGCCTACGTGCGCGAGGGCGGCACGATGGAATGGGTGGACGGCAACATCGGCTCCAAGGCCACGATGAAGTACCCGGCCTGCATCCTGGCCGAACCGTACGCCAAGGCCGAAACCATGTCGCTGGGCTTCGCCGGCAAGGGGCAGTACCAGGATACGGGCGCCAAGATGATCCACCTGGCCCCGCACACCAGCTCCACGATCGTGGCCAAGTCCATCTCGCGCGGCGGCGGCCGGTCCGCCTACCGCGGCCTGGTCAAGATCGTCAAAGGCGCCGAAGGCTCCTCGAACTCCACGGTCTGCGACGCGCTGCTGGTCGACGACTACTCGCGCTCCGACACCTATCCGCATGTGGACGTGCGCGAGGACGACGTGTCGATGGCGCATGAGGCCACCGTCTCCAAGGTCTCCGAGGACCAGCTGTTCTATCTGATGAGCCGCGGTCTGAACGAGGACGAGGCGATGGGCATGATCGTACGCGGCTTCGTCGAGCCGATCAGCCGTGAGCTACCGATGGAGTACGCGCTGGAACTGAACCGTTTGGTGGAACTGCAGATGGAAGGATCGGTGGGCTGAGTCCGATGGCAGAGAAAACCGAAATCACCATTCCCGTGGCGGATCCGAACGACCCGTACGCGGTGCCGGCGGCCATGCCGTCGAGCGCGGACCGTGCGCCGCGCAGCTTCGACCTTGACGCGTTCGCGATGCCGACCTCCCGTCAGGAGGAGTGGCGGTACACGCCGCTGGACCGCGTCGCCGAATTCCTCGACGTGTTCGAGCCGAGCGGCCTGACCACGGTCGAGGTGACCGGCATCGATGGTTCGCCGTTGGACCCCGCGCAGGTCGGCGTCGAGGTTGTGGACAAGACCGTCGCGCCGAGCGGCACCGTGTCCAAGCCGAGCGACCGCATCTCCGCGGTCGAATGGAACGTCGTGAAGACCGCGACCGTCGTGACCCTGCACGGCGACGTCGCCCAGCCGGTGCGCATCGCGGTCACCGGCGGCGGCGACGCGCCGGATGCGCTGCACCTGGTCATCGCGGCCGACGCCGGCACCCATGCCGACGTCGTCGTCGAACACCACGGCATGGCACGTCTCGCGGAGGGTGTGGAGATCGTCACCGGCCGCGATTCCAACCTGTCCACCACCTTCATCCAGGAGTGGGAGAAGGGCTCCAAGCATGTCGGCGGCCACCGCATCCATGTGGGCGAGAACGCCAGCCTGCGTCACTCGATGGTCACGCTCGGCGGCGATGTGGTCCGCATCCGTATGGACCAGGACTTCGGCGGCCCGCAGGGCGACCTGAACATGCTCGGCATCTACTTCGCCGATCCGGGCGAACACATCGAGCACCGCACGATGGTGGTGCACAACCATCCGGACTGCAAGTCGCGCGTCGTGTACAAGGGCGCGCTCGACGGGCAGGGCGCGCACTCCACGTGGGTCGGCAACGCGCTGATCCAGCCGACCGCGCCGGGCACCGATTCGTACGAGCTCAACCGCAACCTGGTGCTGACCCCGGGCGCGATCGCCGATTCGGAACCGAACCTGGAGATCGAGAACGGCAACATCATCGGCGCGGGCCACGCCAGCTCGGTCGGCCGGTTCGATGACGAGGAGCTGTTCTACCTGCAGTCGCGCGGCATTCCGGAGATGGAAGCCCGCAAGCTGGTGGTGCGCGGGTTCTTCGGCGAGCTGGTCGAGGAGATCGGCATCCCGCAGATCGGCGACCATCTGATGACCATCATCGACCGCAGGCTCGCCCGCGGCGAGAACGAAGCCATGACGAACGTCTGGGAGGAGAAGTAAATGTCGACGTTGGAAATCAAGGATCTGTACGCCTCGGTCGAAACCAAGGACGGCCGTAAGCAGATCCTCAAGGGTGTGAACCTGACCGTCAACTCGGGCGAGACCCACGCCATCATGGGACCGAACGGTTCTGGCAAGTCCACGCTTGCGTACACGCTGGCCGGTCACCCCAAGTATGAGGTGGAATCCGGCCAGGTGCTGCTGGACGGCGAGGATCTGCTGACGATGACGCCGGACGAGCGAGCCAAGGCCGGCCTGTTCCTGGCCATGCAGTATCCGGTGGAGGTGCCGGGCGTCTCGATGACCAATTTCCTGCGCACCGCCAAAACCGAGATCGACGGCCAGGCGCCGGCCATCCGCACATGGACCAAGGATCTGACCGAGGCCATGAAGCGGCTCAAGATGGATCCGAAGTTCGCCACCCGTTCCGTGAACGAAGGCTTCTCCGGCGGCGAGAAGAAGCGCGCCGAGGTGCTGCAGCTGGAACTGCTCAAGCCGAAGTTCGCCGTGCTGGACGAAACCGACTCGGGCCTCGACGTGGACGCGCTGCGCATCGTGTCCGAGGGGGTGAACCGCGCCAAGGAGAACACCGGCCTGGGCATCCTGATGGTCACGCACTACACGCGCATCCTCAAGTACATCAAGCCGGACATCGTGCACGTGTTCGCCGACGGACACTTCGTCAAGACCGGCGGCCCGGAGCTGGCCGACGAGCTGGAGGAGAACGGCTACGACCAGTTCCTGCCGGAGGGCGCGGACAGCGAATCCGCGCTGGCGTAGGATTACCGTGACCGTGCGGCGTGCGGCAACGGCCCGCCCCGCACGGTTGCGTCGGGTCGGATGCCGGCGGATCGAGTGATGGAAGGCAAGGACATGGTTGATTTCGATGCGATTCGGGCGGAGTTCCCGATTCTGGACCAGATGGTGCACGGGCATCCGCTCGTGTATCTGGATTCGGCGGCCACCTCGCAGAAGCCTCGGTGCGTCATCGACACGGAATCTGAGTTCTACCGCCGCGACAATGCCGCCGTGCACCGCGGCGCGCATGAGCTGGCCGCGCGCAGCACCGTGGCGTTCGAGCA
>JABLTT010088746.1_pt1 | contig 13085 bp, 10 predicted proteins | sample 7160061 | NCBI WGS metagenome assembly JABLTT01 (sample SAMN14651232, study PRJNA627086) | human gut metagenome | isolation source: feces | host: Homo sapiens
CGTAGGAAATTGGGCGGATAAGCGATTTGTTCAAAATGTGAGCAAAATTCCACCGCTGCGTTTTCGGTTGCTTATTTATTTTTTATCATATACTCGAAATCTACAGTTGGCCAACACACAAATTAAAACTTCTCTATGTACCCCTGCACAAGGATAAACAAAACGATCAATGGTAATATATAAGTAATGTAAATACGTGGCCATTTTGGGAATTTGATTCCTTTTCCTTCGTTGGCTTCTTTCATAAAGTTGTCCCATCCCCATCCGTATTTTGTAACGCAGAATAACAGATAGATCAGAGATCCCATTGGAAGAATATTGTTGCTTACGATGAAGTCCTCTAAATCCTGGATCGTTGTTCCTGCTCCTAGTGGCTGAATAAAACTCCATACGTTAAATCCTAGAGCACATGGTAAGGATAACACAATAATAAGTACTGCATTAAATACGATCGCTTTCTTAAGGCTCCATCCCCATAGGTCTTGTGCAAATGACAAGATGTTCTGAAATACTGCAATGATCGTTGATAGTGCCGCAAAGCTCATAAATAAGAAGAACATCGCTCCCCAGATCCTGCTTCCTGGCATTTCGTTAAATACATTTGGCAGTGTGATAAATACTAAGTTTGGTCCGCTTCCTGGATTTACTCCGAATGCAAAACATGCTGGAAAGATCACCAGTCCTGCCATTAATGCTACTAACGTATCAAGAATTGCCACACTGATTGCTTCTCCTGTCAGTCTTCGGCTCTTGTCAATGTAACTTCCAAAAATTGCGATTGCCCCTATTCCAAGACTTAGTGTAAAGAATGCCTGTCCCATTGCTGCGGATACGACCGTCATCACACCTTGTTTCTTCACTGCTGCAAAATCTGGGATCAAATAAAATTTTAATCCTGCAGAGGCTCCATCTAAAGTTACACTCCTTACGATCAATACTAGAATTACAATAAACAAACATGACATCATAATTGTTGTGATCTTCTCCACTCCATTTTGAAGACCAAGAGAACATACTAAAAATCCCAATGCAATAACTACTAACATCCAGAAGATCTGTGCCTTTGGATCTGACAGCATCGTTCCAAAAATATTTTCTACCTGTGTCGGATTCTTTCCAACAAAGTCTCCTTTTAACATCTTAAAGAAATAGCTGATCATCCATCCTGCTACTGTCGTGTAAAACATCATCAACAGATAATTTCCAGCCATGCCAACATAACTGTACCAATGCCATTTCGTTCCTTTTGGTTCTAACACCTGAAAGGATCTTGCAATACTCTTCTGGCTGGCTCTTCCGACTGCATATTCCATAACAAGGATTGGCAGCCCTAAAATGATCAGGAAGAACAGATAAATCAGTACAAATGCAGCTCCACCGTATTGTCCTGTGATAAATGGAAATCTCCACACATTTCCCAAGCCGATCGCACAACCAGCCGAGATCAAAAGAAATCCAATTCTAGATGAAAATTTTTCTCTATTTTCCAAATTACTTTCCTCTTTTCTATATATTTTGACTCACAAAAACTTATTGTACCATAGCTTAGCAATATTAGAAACCCAAAAAACAATTTCACAAAAGACTTCCTATTAAATTTGGTTTTATTACACAAAACGCTGAATCTTCGAATTTTGCTTGACTTGGATTGTATATTGTATTTATAATGTACCCAATTTAAGAAAATGAAGATTAATACTTACAATTACACGAAAGGAACCAAGAATATATATGATAAAAAATATCATGGGTGCTGCCATCGCTGTTGCTCTCGCAGTTGGTATCGGTACAACCGGAGTAAGATCAAACACAACTTATAAAAAGCCAACACAGATCATAGCAGCTGCCAAAACAACAACTTTAACTGATTATCATTCCAATACAGAATTCACAAAATCCTCTGATGTGAAGAAAATCATTTCCACTTATGGTTTAAAAGATTCTGATAAGACAAGCAAGATCGTATACATTCCAGTCAATAATTATTCTGTGAACGATGCAGATGGTCAGAATAATGAAGTTTCCGTTGATACAAGACTTGCAAGCTATTCTGTAAAAAAAGAAGGATACAAAGATCAGGTTTCTTATGTAAGATCAATCGTTGCTGATACTTCTTTAGCTCAGTCGATCAAAGAATCTGTAACAACAACTTATGATTTTTCAAATATTGCATCTGTATCTGGAAAAAATACGGCATTAGAATCATGTTTAACATCTGCATATGGTTTTTCTGTCTCAAACAGATCAAATATGAATGAAACTTTTAAACTTTCCTCAGAAAACGGTGCTGATTTAAATATCTATGTTTTGAATCGTACTTATGACTATCAGCTTTGGGAAACTGATCTGTCTCATGATATTTCTTCTGACAGCTATCTTGGTAATGGAACCATAAAACGTCCAGTTGGTCTCATCATTACTGTTAGCAAAAATTCATAAAATGAGTTAATACTTAGTCCCATTTCAGATTGCATTTACAGCGTTTTTTTTGTATAATTATTCTATGATATTAGTGCGTGCAGATACCCATTTGTATCTGCATTTCCTTATATCTTTCATTTTATATTTATATGGACTTAAGGAGGATTTATTTATGGTAACATGGAACAATCTTGATACTTTAACATCTTATGCTAAACTCAAAGATCTTAAAGATCATGTAGACATCAAAGAAGCTATGGCAGGTGAAAACGGTGCGAAACGTGTCGCTGAATATTCTGCACCTATGGCTTCTGGTTTAAGTTTTAACTACGCTGCAAAACAGGTAGATGATGAAGTCCTTGATGTATTAGCTGAATTAGCTGATGAACATCAGTTAGTTGACAAATTCGAAGAATTATACAACGGAGCGATCATCAACACAGGAGAACAGAGACTCGTTCTTCATCATTTAGCTCGCAGACAGCTTGGAAAAGACGTTATCGTTGATGGTGTCAACAAACGTGATTTCTACGTTGAACAGCAGAAAAAAGCAGCTGACTTTGCAAACAAAGTACATGCTGGTGAAATCACAAATGAAGCTGGTGAAACATTCACTACAGTTGTTCAGATCGGTATCGGTGGTAGTGATCTAGGACCTCGTGCTTTATATATCGCTCTTGAAAACTGGGCTAAGACAAACGGATGCGCTAAAATGGAAGCAAAATTCATCAGTAACGTAGACCCTGATGATGCAGCTGCTGTTTTAAATTCTATCGATGTTTCCCGTTCTTTATTTATCGTTGTATCTAAATCTGGAACAACATTAGAAACATTAACAAATGAAGCTTTCGTTAAAGATGCTTTAGTAAAAGCTGGATTAAATCCTTCTAAACATATGTTAACTGCAACAAGTGAGACTTCTCCTTTAGCTAAGAGTGATGATTATCTTGCTGCATTCTTCATGGATGACTTTATCGGTGGACGTTATTCTTCTGTATCTTCTGTAGGTGGAGTGATCCTTTCACTTGCATTTGGACCAGACGTCTTTGCAAGAATCCTTGATGGTATGGCTGAAGAAGACAAGCTTGCTACTAACAAAGACATCAAAGCAAACCCTGACTTATTAGATGCCCTGATCGGTGTTTATGAAAGAAATGTACAGGGATATCCTGAAACAGCTGTTTTACCATATTCTCAGGCATTAAGCCGTTTCCCAGCACATTTACAGCAGTGTGACATGGAATCTAATGGTAAATCTGTAAACCGTTTTGGTGAACCTGTAGATTATGTAACAGGACCTATCATCTTTGGAGAACCTGGTACAAATGGACAGCATTCTTTCTATCAGTTATTACATCAGGGAACTGACATCGTTCCTTTACAGTTCGTTGGATTCAAAGACAGCCAGCTTGCTACAGATGTTGTGATCGAAGGAAGCACAAGCCAGAAGAAGTTATGTGCTAACGTTGCAGCTCAGATCGTTGCTTTCGCATGTGGTAAAGATGATGAAAACAACAACAAGAAATTCGAAGGTGGACGTCCATCAAGTATCATCATCGGAGATCAGTTAACACCTGAATCACTTGGATCTCTGTTAGCTCATTTCGAGAACAAGATCATGTTCCAGGGATTCATCTGGAATGTAAACAGCTTTGACCAGGAAGGTGTTCAGCTTGGTAAAGTACTTGCAAAACGTGTACTTGCACATGAAACTGAAGGAGCACTGAAAGCTTATAGTGATTTATTTGAGATTTAGTTTCCTGGATCAGTAGATACTATTTACTGTATCGACACTTGTAAGCTAAAATAGAATATTAAAAACCACAGTATGCATTTTTCATTGATTTTTGCATTACTGTGGTTTTTTTATGTTATAATGAGACCGTATAGAATATATATGAAGAAAGGGGAATATAAATTGAAAAAACAAATTTTTAGGAATCTATGCAGATTTTTGGTATTTATTTTAATGTTTAGCTATTTTTTTGTCTTTGGTAAGAAGGTTTCTGCCAATGAAAATCAAAATGCTGCACCAATTATTACTTATTATGGATTAAATGGTAATGATATAACCATACAATGGAAGGCACCTGATGGAGTTTCTTATTCTAAAGTAGATATTTATTCAGCGACTTCCCCAAACGGTTCTTATCGCTATGAAAATACCGTATCTGGCAATTCCTATACAAACACCTATGTTGCAAAAGGTGTTCCTTATTATTACAAATTAGAAGCTTCTTATGAAGATAATGAGGGATATAAAACTGTAACCACTTATGCAGGCAAATGTATTATTAATCCATTGCCAGCTCCTTCTTCTTTGGAAGCCAGCACTGGAAATTCGCATAGTATTACTGTTAAATGGAAAGCATCCGATGATTGTGATGGTTATCAAATTTATCGAAGTGTTTCTCCTGATGGAAATTATGAGTTAGTCCAAACTGTATCTAATGAAAGTAGAAGTTCTTGGTGGTACGATGATGATGACGAATCTTTCCAAACATATACGCAAAAAAATCTTGAACTAGGGAAAATATATTATTACAAGATCCGTCCATACACTACATATATTGATGAAACATTTTATGGGGATTTTTCTAATTATATTTCTTGTCAGGTTACGATCAATGGTACGAAAGTAAAAAGTGCTTCTTCCAAGAAAAAAAAGATCAATACGATCACATGGGCAAAAAATGATGAGGCTGATGGGTATATCGTATATTATTCCAAAAAGGAAGATGGAAATTACACAAAATTAAAGACTTTCACAAGTCGAAACAACTTATCTTATACTCATACGAAATTAACAAATGGAACTGCTTATTACTACAAAATTCAGGCATATAAGAACTTTAATGGCGGTAAACTGTATGGTCCAATGACACCTTTTCTAAAATACTGTGATTACTATTCTTATGCAGACGAATCTTATGAAAGTCGCTGCCGCCGTGCTTTTGGGAAGTCTTATTATGCTGACTATAAGAGTGCTAAGCAGGCAAAGAAACATATGAAAACGATCACAGTAAAAGTATGGGATAAGAAAGGTAAGAAAAAATATACAAGAAAATTCCGTATCACTGTAAACAAAGGGCTTGCACCTTCTATCAAAGAAATGTTTAAGGAAATCTACAAGAGCAAAGAACGTTTCCCTATCCATGAGATCGGGTGCTACAGCTGGCGTGGTAAGAATTCCAGTTCTGAACATTGTGAGGGATTAGCTTTTGATATTAACTCCAATGAAAACTATATGATCCAGGGTAAAAAGGTATTGGCTGGTTCCTTCTGGAAACCTAAGAAGAATCGTTATTCAATTCCTTTGAACTGTAAATTGGTTAAAATCCTCGAGAAATATGGTTTTCATCGTGGATTATGGGGATCCCGCAGAGATTATATGCATTTTTCTTATTTTGGTGGTTAATACAAACCAAACAAAGGATCAGGCATTTGCCTGATCCTTTGTTATGTAAGCCGAAAACCGGACTTGAACCGGCGACCCCTTCATTACGAGTGAAGTGCTCTACCAACTGAGCTATTTCGGCATATATGAAAGCACAGATATGTGTATCTATGCTCCTTTTGTAAGATAATATTCAATCTTGCTGATTGCTTCTTCTTCATCGACTCCGTCAGCTACGACTGTTAAATCCTCTAAACGATCTAAGTCTAATCCAAGACTCATCATTCCCATCATACTCTTTACATTGACTTGCTTATTCCCTGTCTCGAATAAAATCTTGCTCTCAAACTGGCTCGCCATCTGTACAAGAAAAGCTATTGGTCTGTCTTCTTCTCTTAAGGCTACTTCCACTTTGACGTTCTTTGAAATCATTCCTGTCCTCCCAATCTTATCTCTTCCGCAATTCGGCCGATCTTCTTTAACCGGTGGTTCACACCAGACTTGCCTACTGGCGGTTCTAGCATATCTCCAAGTTCTTTCAGTGTAGCTTCCGGGTGTTCCAGACGTAATCTTGCAATATCCTGCAACCCTTGATCTAAAAAACGGAGGCCTTTGTGCTTATCAATATATTCAATGTCTTCCACCTGCTTGACTGCGGCTGAAACCGTCTTATTAATGTTCGCTGTCTCACAATTGACACGACGGTTTACTTTATTACGCATATCTTTCAGGATTCTTACATTCTCCAGCTCCATCAATGCGACGTGTGCTTCCATAATATTCAACACATCTACAATCTTTGATCCTTCTTTCATGTATACCACGTAGTACTTTTTACGCAAGACAATTTTAGCATCTAAATCAAAAAAATTCAAGACCTCTTTTAATTGTTCTGCTGTCTGTACATCGGTAGATACAACTTCAAAATGATAATTCTTCTCTGGATCACTCATGGAACCAGCTGCCTGAAAAGCCCCTCGAATATATGCCCGCTTACAACATGTGTTCTGTAAAACAAGTCCAAATTCTTTGGAATCTAAAAGTTTCACTGCTTTCAATATTAAAACACAATCCTTATGCTTGTCAACACTTATCGTATAATTTCGACTTCTTTTTAGAAATTCGTTTCGTCCAACATCAATCTTTGCATGAATATCAAACACATCTTTGATAAGTGTATAAAAACGTTTCGCGGCAGATACCGTCTCCGTCTGGATCTGAATCTTATAATGTTCCGGCTCTAGACTGATATTCCCTCCAAAACACAAGAATCCTGCGATTTCCGCAATCTTACAGTGTCTGGCACCGGTTTCATTTCTTGATAATTCTTCTTTAATATTACTTGAAAATGACATTGCCTACCTCATAATATCTCTATGCTCTACTTTGACGGAATATGGCAACTGTTTTAATCTCTCTGCCAATTTATTGGTGATCGTAACAGATCGATGCTTTCCTCCAGTACATCCGATTCCGATCACAAGATTATACTTACCTTCTTTAATATAATTTGGGATCAAGAATCTCATCATATCATCTAACTTGTCAAGAAATTCCACAGATTCTTCATGCCTCATGACAAAATCCTGAATGGGCTTGTCATTTCCAGTTAATGGCCGCAGATTCAGATCATAGTATGGATTTGGAAGAAATCTGACATCAAATACCAGATCTACATCTGCAGGAATCCCATGTTTAAATCCAAAAGAAACAACTGCAATCTGGAATCGTTCCCCTTCTTCTCCGTCTACAAAAATACGATCGATCTCTTCTTTTAACTCCCTTGTCAGAAGCTGACTAGTATCGATCACATACGTTGCCTGATCTTGCAGAAACTTCATGATCTCACGCTCTTTTGCAATTCCATCCTCAACTCTTCCATCTCTTGACAGAGGATGATTTCTTCTTGTCTCTTTATATCGTTTTAATAAAATACGATTGCTTGCATTCAGATAGAGAATCTCATACTTGATCCCTGCTGCCTCGATTTCTTTTAATTTATGTGCTAACTCGCCAATTCCTCTGCCATTACGGATATCGATCCCAAGGGCAACATTTTCAATCTTGGCAGTTTCATCTAACAACATGTCTGCAAATTTATCAAGTAAAGCCACTGGAAGATTATCAACACAAAAATATCCAGCATCTTCTAATGTCTTTAATGCACTGCTTTTTCCTGCTCCTGACATTCCTGTTACAATTACAAATCTCATCTGTACTGCTCCTTTTTAGAACCTTCCGACACGTTTTACTTCTGGCTCCATCGTAACTCCAAACTGTTCTTTTACTTTATCTTTCACGTCACTGATCAACTGCATAACATCGGATGCTGTAGCATTTCCACGGTTGATCACAAAACCACTGTGTTTTTCAGATACCTGTGCATCTCCCACCTGATATCCCTTTAATCCTGCATCCTGAATCAATTTTCCAGCAAAATATCCTTCTGGACGTTTAAATGTACTTCCGGCACTTGGATATTCTAATGGCTGTTTTGTTTTTCTCGCCAATGCGTACTCATCCATTTTGGCTTTGATTTCTTCTTTATTCCCTTTCTTAAGTGCGATCACACCTTCTAAGACAACGTATTCATTCTTCAAGACGTTACTTGTACGGTAACCAAGTTCTAATTCTTCTGCTTTGAGAGTTTTGATCTCTCCTTCTTTGGTAAGAACTGTCACTTCTTTTAGTACCTGCACCATCTCACCACCGTATGCACCAGCATTCATAACGACAGCTCCGCCAAATGTTCCAGGAATTCCGCCTGCAAACTCAAATCCAGTTAATTCTTCATTGAGTGCTGCTTTGGATGTAGAACTCAATAAAGTTCCTGCTTTAACGATAAGTTCATTACCACGGACTTCGATTCCACTGTAGTTTTTGTAAATCTGAAGAACAATTCCGTCCATTCCATCATCTGCGACCAAAAGATTACTCCCATTTCCTAAAACAAATAATGGAATTCCCTCTTCTTTTGCAAAACGACTGACCGCTTTGATCTCTTCCATATTCTCTGGTGCCACAAAAATATCGGCGGGTCCCCCAATACGGAATGTTGTATGATTTTTCATCGGTTCCTGTCTTAAAATATATTTCTCTGGTATGATCTGTTTTAACTGATCAATCTTTGTATCCATAATTTCTCCATTCTTAATATTAATGCAAGATGGAATCCTGTATATCACAGGATTCCAAATCTCTTCCTCTTTATGAAAGCATTAAACTGGCTGCACCATAGATTCCAGCATCATTTCCAAGAGTCGCAAGTACAAATCCTGTCTCCTGTGCTTTTCCAAATGTATACTTCTTAAAATGTGCATTGACCGCATCTAAAAGGATCTGTCCGGCTCTTGATACGCCTCCGCCGATAACAAACACTTCTGGGTCGACCATCAATGCGATATTTCCTGCTGCAAGTGCTAATTTCTGTCCAAGATCATCTACCTGTCCTTTGGCAAATGTATCTCCTTCTTTGGCAGCATCAAAAATGTCTTTGGCAGTCACTTCATCAAGGTCTCTTAATGAAGTTGCTTCTTTAAAATCCTTTAATGCTTTCTTCGTCTCATATACAATTCCTGTTGCAGATGCATAAAGCTCCAGACAGCCTGTCTTTCCACAATTGCATACACGATCATCAAAAGGATCCACAGTCATATGACCGATCTCTCCACCATATCCACGGCTTCCATCGATGATCTTGCCATCAACGATGATTCCTCCTCCGACTCCTGTTCCGAGAGTGATCATCACCGCACTGTTATAATCTGCTGCTGCTCCCATCCAGATCTCTCCTAGGGCTGCTGCATTGGCATCATTTGTTGCCTTTACCTTACATCCTGTAAGCTTTGACAATTCTCCTGCCACATCAACGCTTCCCCATCCAAGGTTTACACATTCATTAACTTTTGAAAACTCAAGAACTGCTCCTGGAACTCCAACTCCAAGTCCGATCACATCTTCCTTATCAAAACCATTTGCTTTGCTGTGATCATTCACTGCCTGTGCAATATCTGGAAGGATGTTCTTTCCATTTTCCTCAGTTCTTGTCTTGATCTCCCATTTCTCTTTTAATGTTCCATCTTCTCCAAACAGACCCATTTTTACTGTTGTTCCACCAATATCAATTCCATATAAATATTTCATACCATTTAGTCCTCCATCTGACCTGTAACACGTTTATAAAGTTCTTCGGCGGCATTGTATCCCATCTTCTTCTGTCTGTGGTTGATCGCTGCTGCTTCTACGATGATCGCCAGGTTACGTCCTGGACGGATTGGCAGTGTATGTGCTGCAACTTTATTGCCAAGATATTCTACGTATTTTTCTTCTAATCCTAAGCGATCGTAATCCGCATCTTTGTTCCAGTCTTCCAACTGAATGACCAGATTGATCTCCTGCTCCATCTTAACACTTTCAACACCATACAGATTCTTAACGTCAATAATACCGATTCCTCGCAGTTCGATAAAGAACCTTGTAACTTCCGGAGATGTTCCGATCAATGACTTCTTGCTGACCCTCTTGATCTCTACAACGTCATCAGATACCAGACGGTGTCCTCTTCGGATCAACTCTAAAGCTGCTTCACTCTTACCGATCCCACTCTCTCCTGTGATCAGGATTCCTTCACCAAATACATCGACCAAAACTCCATGGATCGTGATGCTTGGAGCCAATACAGTTCCCAGCCATCGGATCACTTCTGCCATAAATTCAGATGTCGCATCCTGAGATATCAAAACCGGTACCCCATACTCTTTCGCAACTTTTATCATCATCTCACTTGGTTGCAGATTCCTGCAAAATACGATAACTGGAATTCCCGCTCCAATAAATCTTTTATAAATATTTTTCGCATTTTCAACATCTTTTTCTACCTCTTCAATAAAAAGGTGTTCTGCTTTTCCGATGATCTGAACTCGATTCTGTGCAAAATTTTCAAAAAAACCTGCCAACTGTAATGCTGGACGGTTGATCTCTGCCTGTTCAATGTAAACTTTTTTTGAATTGATCTCTGGTGTTACTTCTTTTAAATTTAATTCATTGACCATATCATATACTGATACTCTATGCTCTTTATCCATAATCTTTCTCTCTTTCTGCACCCTTGATTGTCTGTCTCTTTCTCTATTTTAACATATTTCCTTACTGCTTGGAATCGTGAAAAAAACCATAAATAGACTCTGCAGTACTTTGATTCATGCCAGGAACATTTAAAAGTTCCGTAACTGTTGCTGTCTTGATCTGTCCAAGATCTTTAAAATACTTCATTAATTCTTTTCGTCTCTTTGGTCCAACACCTTTGATGTCATCAAGAACAGAATGTACTTGCCCTTTTGCACGCAATGATCTGTGATATTCGATTGCAAAACGATGGGCTTCATCCTGTATCCTTGTCACAAGTAAAAATGCTTCGCTGTTTGGCGCAAATATGATTTCCTCGTTGTTATAATACAAGCCTCTCGTTCTATGATCATCATCTTTGACCATTCCACATACTGGAATATCAAGTCCCAAATGATCCAGCACACGAAGTGCAACATTGACCTGTCCTTTTCCTCCATCCATCATCAGAATATCTGGAAACTTTGTAAAACTGCCAAGTGTAGTATCTTTTCCTTGTTCTTTCAGTTGTTCCAGCTCTTTCTTTCCATGAAGAAATCTTCTGGTCAAAACTTCTTCCATACTGGCATAGTCATCCGGACCTTCAATGGTTCTTAAACGAAACTTGCGATAATCTCTTCTTCTTGCTTTTCCTCTTTCAAATACGACCATGGATGCTACGGTCTGAAATCCACTGATATTAGAAATATCAAATGCTTCCATTCGATTCAAGCCTTCCATCCCGAGCAATTCTTCAATCTCATGAACTGCCCCGATCGTCCTTCTTTCTTCTCGTTTGATCTTCTCACGATCCATTCTTAATACATTCTGAGCATTTTCCTTTGCCATCTCTACCATTTTGTGTTTTTGCCCACGCACTGGTATCTTAAAATGTACTTTTGCTCCTCGTTTCTTTGACAACCATTCTTCAATGATCTCCTTTTCTGAAATATCATGTTCCAGAAAGATTTCCCCTGGAAGATAAGGCGTCCCCGCGTAAAACTGTTTGACAAAAGCTCCTAAAACTTCTTCCTTTGAACTTTCCTCATCTGCTTCCATATGAAAATGTTCTCTTCCAAGAAGCTTTCCTTGGCGGATAAAGAAAATAGATACAACAACATCCTTATCATCCTGTGCCATTGCAATAATGTCACGGTCCTCAAACGCATACGTATTGATCTTCTGACGGTCCATGATCCGCTCAATACTCTTGAGCAGATCTCTGTATTCCATTGCCTGTTCAAATTCCAATTCATCCGATGCTTTTTGCATTTTCCCCTGAAGCATTTTTGCAACCTGTTTATAATTTCCATTTAGAAACTTGATTGTTTCTTCGATCTGTTTTGCATATTCTTCCTTGGATATATATCCTTGACATGGTGCATCACACTGCTTGATCTGATAGTACAAACAAGGCCTGTCCTTCCCTGTATCTTTTGGAAGTCTTCGGTTACAGGTACGGATCTTAAAGATCTTGCGAAGCAGCTCGATCGTATCATTTACTGCTCCTGCACTCGTATAAGGTCCGAAATACTTTCCTCCATCTGCTTTCATCTTCCTTGCCAGCATGATCCTTGGAAATTCTTCATTGACCGTTACTTTAATGTAAGGATAGCCTTTGTCATCTTTCAGTTTTGTATTATATTTTGGATGATGCTCTTTGATCAGATTGTTCTCAAGCACTAAAGCTTCCAGTTCTGAATCCGTGATGATATATTCAAAATAAGCAACATTCTTTACCATATGCTGAATCTTCACAGACAGATTCCGGCTGTCTTGAAAATACTGACGCACACGATTACATAACTTGATCGCTTTTCCAACGTAAATGATCTCATCTTTGCTATTATGCATCAAATAAACTCCAGGCTTTGCCGGAAGCTTCTTTAATTCCTGCTGAATGTCAAACATGAACTTCCCTCCATCTTTATTCTGTATATTTTATGGCTGCAAAATACACTTATCTTTAATCATAGCATAAATTTATAGGCAAAAAAAGTATCGATTTAAGGAGTAGGGTTACATGTATGTGACAGAAATAAAAGAAAAACAAATATTTCAAAGAATCCGGTGGCAACTCCGCATTTTTGAGAGCGTTTTTTACAAATCGCTGATCCGTGCCTGTTCCTTTGGAAACTCCCTCGCTGCGAGCCAAAATGCCCGC
>JABLTT010026446.1_pt1 | contig 13079 bp, 10 predicted proteins | sample 7160061 | NCBI WGS metagenome assembly JABLTT01 (sample SAMN14651232, study PRJNA627086) | human gut metagenome | isolation source: feces | host: Homo sapiens
ATTCATGGCGAACCGGGGATTTCCAGAGAGTCACTCGTATCTGCGGATGAACTGACAGAAAAAATGATTGGCGATCTTAAAGAAGAATTTGGAGATCTGAAAGGCAGGGAGGCAGTGCTTCTTGTAAACGGAATGGCAGCCACAACTGATCTGGAACTTTACATCATTAACAAAAAGGCATGTGAGCTGTTAAAAGAAGCAGGAGTCATCTTATATGACAACATTGTCGGAAAGTACTGTACTTCACTGGAAATGGCCGGTGCGTCTGTCTCCTTATTTATATTGGATGAGGAGCTGAAACGGCTGTATGATCAGCCGGCCTGTACACGGTGTTATACCCAAAAGTATGGAAAGGACGGGTAAGAAGATGAAGGAGATGAACGCCGCCAATGTATCGGAAATGATGAACTATGTGGCGGATCAAATGATAGGGAAAAAAGATCTGCTGTGTGAGATCGACGGAAAAACCGGAGACGGGGATCACGGTATGGGGATCGAGCGGGGATTTACGGCGGTGAAGAAGTTCCTGGCCGAAGAGCAGCCGCAGACAATCCGTGAGATCTTCGGAGGTCTCGGCATGGCGATGATGAATTCCATGGGAGGCGCTTCGGGAGTTATTTTCTCGGCCATTTTTCTAGGTATTTTAAAGCAGCCAGAGCAGGAAAAGCTGGATGCTGAACTGCTGAGGGGAATGTGTGAAAGCGGTCTTAAAAGAATTAAGTCTGCCGGAGGAGCCGATGAAGGCGATAAGACGATGATTGATGCCCTTGCTCCCGCAGTAAGGGCCATGGAGGAATCTGAAGAAAGAGAAATTGAGGAGCTGTTAAAGACTGCATGGAAAGTAGCTGCCGAGGGAGCAGAAAATACAAAAAACTATACTGCCAAATTTGGGAGAGCGAAGTTTTTGGGAGAGCGGTCTCTGGGCTATGAGGATGCGGGAGCGGTTTCTGTTTCTATCATATTTCAGAGTATGTATGAATATACAAGGTCTTTACAGGGAGGTAAACAATGACGGACAGAGTGATGAAGGCACCGTTTATGGAAGAGGCAGTGGAGTCATGCCGATATTTCTGGGAGGCAGGATGGGGAGAAAACCATGCTGGAAATCTTTCGTACCTGCTCTCAGAGGATGAGGTGAATACATGGCTGTCCCAGAGTAACATTTTGAACAGCATACCGATAAAATTTGACACCGGCGGGCTGAGCGGAAAATATTTTCTTGTGACCAGGGCAGGAGCCTTTTTCAGAACAATTCATAAACATCCTAGGAAAGACCTGGGAATTATAAGGATTGATGACGGAAAACTCAGCGTGCTCTGGGGGTTCGACGAGGGAAGAAACCGGCCGACCAGTGAATTTCCGGCTCATATGCTGTGCCACCGGGCAAGATTACAGTCCGATGCAAACAATAAACTGATCATGCACTGTCACCCGACCCACACTATCGCGATGACCTTTGCCCATGAGACAGAAGAGCAGGCATTTACGAAAACCATGTGGAGTCTGAACTCTGAGTGTGTGCTTGTGTTTCCGGAAGGGCTCGGCATGCTCCCGTGGATGGTGTGCGGAGAAGGAGAAATCGGACCAGCCACGGCAAAGAAAATGGAGCAGTACCGGGTGGTGCTCTGGCCATATCATGGAATTTTTGCGGCAGGAAAGTCTTTTGAAGATACAATAGGTCTGATAGAGACGGTGGAAAAAAACGCTCAGGTTTATCTGCTGAACGGGGGAAAGATACAAAGAGGAATCTCGGAAGAACAAGTCAGAAAGCTGGCTGAAGCATTTCAGCTCTGGTAAAGAAAAGGAAGATGCGCAAGAATGCATCTTCCTTTTCTCAAATGTTTACCTATAATCTGATGACGCTGCCTGTTTTCATATAGCGCACTTTTTCTTTCATTGTTTTTTTCAATATGCGGAAAGCGGGAATACCCGTGCAGTGGCCGGTATACACACAGGAGATACCCCGATTGAGAAGATGTCTTCCCAGCGCTTGGATGTCTTCCGGCCGACCGCTCATACTGCCTGGACCCCGGAGTCCCATGGTGTGAAAACCGCCGAATACATAAGAGACTTTCTTACCCGTTGCCTTCAGGGCATGATTGACTTCATCAACGATAGAAACAACACCCGCATGGCAACAGCTGTTGAACAGCACAAGATCATGTTCGCGTTCAAAGACGAGACTCTGTTCGTGGCTGAAATCATCAGGCCTGAAACTGTTTTTTGCCTTAATATACATGTGCCCGCTGCGGCCCCTTTCCGAAAGTCCGGGAATGTTGTGTGAAACTGTCCAGACACCGGGCTCTGTCTCTGTCGTACCTGACACAAATCTAAGGCGGCTTCGATATTTTTCCAGGAGACCCTTCGGTACTCCGATGTATTGCCTGTAGAGCAGGAAGTTAGAATAACAATTTTCTCTGACAGTATTTTGAAGATAAAGCACCGCTTTTGAATTCTCGGAAAAGAATTCACGGTATCCGCCGGAGTGATCATAATGGGCGTGAGAGAGAAAGGCCGCATCCACATCGGAAAGGCGGATGCCAAGCCGGTGCGCATTTTCTACATACTGTCCGGAGGCGCCGGTGTCCAGAAGATAATTTTTTCCTTTGTATTCCATATGTACAGCCAGTCCGTGCTCTCGGCACAGAGAGTCCGGAGCCTGATTCTCAATGAGAGTCGTAATTTTCATATGATCTTCCTCCTGAAACGATGATTAATTGTCTGTTTTTTCCTTTGGTATCGCTACATTTAAGACGATAGCAACCAGAGCCGCGGGAACGATCCCGGAGCCGCCGAAGATCAGCTGAACCGCCTGAGGGAGATTTGCCAGAGCCTGGGAGTTGGCGCCGAGCCCATAGCCGAGTCCTAATGCCACAGATACGATGGTTACAATCCGGTTGCTTACTCCATCCTTGGTGATCAGCTGGATTCCGCTGACTACGATGGAAGCGAACATCATAACCGCAGCTCCGCCGAGCACGGACTGGGGCATGATAGAAACTAAAGCGGCCAGTTTCGGAAACAGTCCGCAGATCACGAGGAAGCCTGCGCCCATGGCGATAGAGTATAAATTGACAACCTTTGTCATTCCCACAAGTCCTACATTTTGGCTGAAGGATGTATTCGGAAGCACTCCGAAGACAGAAGCGAAGGAAGATCCCAGACCGTCACAGATTACACCGCCGGAGAGCTCTTTATCAGTAGCTTCTCTGGACAATCCGCCCTCAGTGATGCCGGAAATGTCCCCTATCGTCTCGACAGAAGTCACGATGAACATAATGGCGATCGGTATGATAGCTTTCAGGTCAAATACGATTTTGACGGGCATGAGTTTCGGAAGAGAAAACCAGCCGGCATCGGCTACTTTATCCCAGTTTAAAACCCAGGAAGCTGTCTGCACGGCACCCTCAGCATTTGTATAAGTGGTGGGCAGGAATAAGCCCATGACAGCGCAGAGAATATATCCCGCGATAACACCGATCAAAATAGAAGAACTGCTGGTTACGCCTTTTGTGAAATGTTTTAACACAACGATCACGATCAGCACCACGGCTCCCACAAAAAGGTTTGGGAGAGAACCGAAATCCCCTGCACCGGATCCGCCTCCGAAAGAGTTGATTCCCACAGAGATCAGGGACAGGCCGATGGCCATGACCACCGTACCGGTGACCACAGACGGAAAGAACCTCCTGAGGGGCTTTAAGAAAAATCCCAGAACTCCTTCAAACAGGCCGCCAATAATGCTTGCTCCCAGAATGGCTCCGTATGCGGCTACTCCGCCGCCCATGGAGGCTGCCACTCCGGAACATACTCCGATAAAGCCGGAGCTGGTGCCCATGACGACTGGAAGGCGTGCGCCCACCGGCCCGATGGTGAACAGCTGTACAAAGGTTACGAGTCCGGCCACCAGCATGGCATTCTGCAAAATAGATACCTGAAGAGGGCTGCCTGCACCGATGCCGCAGGCACCGGCGATCAAGATGATCGGAGTCAGATTGCCTGCAAACATTGCCAGGATATGCTGCAGTCCTAAAAGGACGGCCTGAGGGAGGGGGATTTTTCCCTCCAGATCATGAGGGGACGTAAATGTTTGGTTTTTCATATTAATCTCCTTTTTTTATATTAAATAATGAAGAAAACCGGAGATCAATGTACTCTTCCCTGAGAGAATTTTCTCCGATTTATCTATTTAAAGTAGCACAGCAGACGAAAAATGTCAAAAAAGACGCTGAATAGAAGAAAAAGCTATAAAAAATAAACGGGGAAAATATAAGATAAACGGTAATGAAATAGGGAAAATAAGGATGAGGAAAAGTTTTCATGACAATAAAACAGCCATTTATTACATTGACGCACACAAATCTGAAATATGATGTATAATAAATCTAAATTCAAGGTTCCCTCCCTTGAATTAGAGATAACCCTCTCTCACACATTAAGTGTATTTTGGTATAATGAAAGGCCTTCCATCGCCAGGTGGAAGGCCTTTCATTTTGTATACGCTTATACGCCAAAGTTTTCAATTCTTACTCAAGAGCTTTTGCAACTTCATACAGCTTCATCCCATTAGATGCTTTGATCAGCACTACATCATTTTCTTTTAAATAATCCTTTAAATAAGATATCAGCTCATCATTGGAGGAAAACCATTTCGTTTTTAGTGAGAGATTCTTTTTTTGTGCAGCTTCTGCATATTTTTTGGAAAGGGTTCCGGTGATGTACAGATCCGTAATATCTGCCGTGCCCAAAAATTCGCCGACTTCCCTGTGGTAATCCGGAGAGTCCGGTCCCAGCTCCAGCATATCGGACAGAACCGCGATTTTTCTTCCGCTGTCCTTATAATCGGACAAGATTTTAAGACCTGCTTTCATGGAATCGGGGCTGGCATTGTAGGCGTCATCAATGACCGTGTACCCGTGTATTTTAAGGATATTCTGGCGCTGTCCGGAGAATGTGGCAAGCTGCCGTTTGATCGTTTCCATCGGAACCTCATAGGCAAGGCCCAGGGCGATTGCTGCAAGGGCATTGGACACATTGTGATCCCCCAGAACATTTAAAATGACCGGTTCTTTCATATTTTCATGGACGAAGGTAAAATGGGTCTGACCATGGATTTCTTCTGTTCCTTCCGCGCGATAAGAGCAGTCTTCTGAAAATCCAAAGAATTCATAGGGATGTGTCACATAACCGATGTGTTTACGAATCATATCATTGTCGCCGTTCAAATACAGCACGCTGTTTTCAGGCAGACCGTTCTGGATATCCAGTTTTTCCCGGCAGATATTGTCCCGGCTTCCCATCTGCTCGATGTGGGAGACACCAACATTTGTGACTACCGCAGCGTTTGGGCGGATGATGTCTCCGAGGATTGTAATCTGTCCCGGTTCACTCATGCCCATTTCCAGCACCCCGATCTGATCTCTGGAAGTGAGACGGTCCAGAGTCAGAGGCACGCCCACCTGACTATTCTGGTTTCCGACAGTTTCAAATACCCGGTATTTTCCTTTCAGTACATGGGCGATCATTTCCCGCGTCGTAGTTTTTCCGACACTTCCGGTAATGCCGATGATGGGCAGTGACATCTTGTTTCTATAAAAAGACGCGATCTGCTGCATGGCTTTTAAGGTGTCCGGCACTTTTATAATAGGATGAGGGCCTTCCGCCTGCTCATGTTCCTGGGTCAGAGAAGCTCCCCCGTCCTTTAGGGCACTTTCTACAAACTTATGAGCGTTTACCCGCTCACCGACGATCGGTACGAATAATGTATGAGGCCCTACATCTCTGGAATCAGTGCTGAGACGATTTATTGGCATAGAGGCATCGCCGCATAAGAGAGTGCCGCCGGTTGCTGCTAAAATATCCTGAATGGTCATATGTTCCATAATCTTACTCCTTTAACTTCTTATCTTTTCTTTAGCATTATAGCACAGGATACGGATTTGTGGTAAAATCTAATCTGTATAGAAATGTTGTTCGATAAATTTAAGGAGGACACTGTTATGAGAAAGAAAAAACTGATATTTGCCGGACTTTTGGCTGTGGCAGCAGCTGCGGGACTGGCCGGATGCAGTAAAGATACGAAACAGGCAGAAAAGACCACTGCAGAGGCAGCAGCCGGGAAGGAAAACACAGCCAAAAAGAAAACGGCGGCAGGGGAAAAATCCGATGCCGCAGAGACAGATTCCAAGAAACCGGTTGTAAGAGAGTGCACGATTTATGCACCGGATGACAATGTGGAGACCCTGATTAACGGAAAGGTTAAGATTGAGGACGTGACGGCCGGGAAGTTGCTGAAAGAGATGATGAAGATGGGGACTTTGGAGGAAGGGACCAGAATCAATTCCTTTCAGATTAAGAAGCAGACCGCCTATATCGACTTCAATAAAGCATTTGAGAAGACACTGCGCAAGATGGGGAGCTCCGGCGAGGTGCTGACGGTACAGGCAGTGACAAAAACCATCTGTGAGAATCTTGATGCTAAGGCAATGAAGTTTACGGTAGAGGGAAAAGTCCTGGAAACCGGACATAATATTTACGATGAGCCCCAGAGGCCGGGCGAAGAATAAGTACAGGAGAGAATTCCATGAGTTTTACACACTTACATGTTCATACAGAATACAGTCTACTGGACGGCTCCAGTAAGATCAAGGAGCTTGTGCATCATACCAAAGAACTGGGGATGGACAGCATTGCTATCACAGACCACGGCGTCATGTACGGAGTCATTGACTTTTATAAGGCTGCAAAGGCAGAAGGAATTAAACCTATCCTTGGATGTGAGATCTATGTGACACCCGGATCAAGATTTGAAAAAGAAGCCAGACAGGGCAGCAGTAATTATTTTCATCTGGTGCTTCTGGCAGAAAATGACCGTGGATATCACAATCTGATGAAGATCGTATCCAGAGGATTTACGGAAGGATTTTACTATAAGCCGCGGGTGGATTATGAAGTGCTCGAACGTTACAGTGAGGGACTTATTGCGCTGAGCGCCTGCCTGGGAGGAGAGATTCCGACTTACATCAGGGAAGGAGATTATGAAAAGGCGAAAGAGACGGCCTTGAGATTTGAGAGGATTTATGGAAAAGGCAATTTCTTTTTGGAACTGCAGGATCACGGGATCAGTGAGCAGACAACGGTAAATTCTGCGCTGATCAAGATGTCAAAGGAGACCGGAATCGAACTGGTGGCAACCAATGATATCCACTATACATTTGCGGAGGACGTGGAACCCCATGATATTCTGCTCTGTATCCAGACAGGGAAAAAGGTCGCTGATGAGGACAGAATGAGATATGAAGGCGGACAGTATTATCTCAAGTCCCCGGAAGAAATGGAGCGGCTTTTTCCGTATGCCAGGCAGGCAGTGGAAAACACCGGAAAGATCGCCGAGCGGTGCAATGTTGAGATCATCTTCGGTGAGCAGAAGGTGCCGAAATTTGATGTGCCGGAAGGTGATACATCGACTTCTTATTTAAGAAAGCTCTGTGAAGAGGGCATCTGCCGCCGCTATGACGATGTGACTGAAGAACTCAGGGAGCGCCTGGAATTTGAGCTGAAAACCATTGAAAATATGGGATATGTGGATTACTTTCTCATCGTTTGGGATTTTATCCACTATGCCAAAGAACATGGTATTGCCGTAGGTCCCGGCCGCGGGTCCGCAGCCGGAAGTATTGTGTCTTACTGTCTGGAGATCACGGACATCGAGCCGATCAAATATCAGCTCCTGTTCGAGAGATTCCTGAATCCGGAACGTGTTTCCATGCCGGATATTGATATCGATTTCTGTTATGAGCGAAGACAGGAAGTCATAGACTATGTGGTTGAAAAGTACGGCAAGGATAAGGTTGTTCAGATCATTACATTCGGAACTATGGCAGCGAGGGCCGTGATCCGTGATGTGGGCAGGGTTCTTGATATTCCATATGCAAAGGTAGACGGGATTGCAAAGATGGTGCCCAATGAACTCAATATCACCATCGAGGGGGCACTGAAAAAAAGTCCTGACCTGAAGAAGGCATATGCGGAAGACGAGGAGACCAAGTATCTGATTGACATGTCCAGGAGGCTGGAAGGCCTGCCGAGACACGCCTCCATGCATGCAGCAGGCGTGGTGATCGGCAAAGACTCCATCGACGAATTTGTGCCTTTGGCGAAAGGAGCGGATGACGCCGTAACGACCCAGTTTACGATGACAACCATTGAGGAACTGGGACTATTGAAAATGGATTTCCTGGGCCTAAGGACTCTTACCGTTATCCAGGATGCAGTCCATCTGATCGAGAAAAGGGAAGGAAAGCCTTTCGACATAAATAAGATCGACACAGAAGATCCCAAGGTATATGAAATGATCAGTCAGGGGCGGACAGAAGGCGTGTTCCAGCTGGAAAGCGGCGGCATGAAAACATTTATGAAGGAACTGAAGCCGGAGAGTCTGGAAGAGATTATCGCTGGAATTTCCCTTTACCGTCCGGGGCCCATGGATTTTATTCCGAGATATGTAAAAGGGAAGGTGGACAAAGACAGTATCCGTTATGACTGCCCGCAGCTGGAGAAGATTCTGAAGCCTACGTATGGCTGCATCGTATATCAGGAACAGGTGATGCAGATCGTTATGGAGCTGGCCGGCTATACTCTTGGCCGCAGTGATCTTGTTCGCCGTGCCATGTCTAAGAAAAAGGGCGATGTCATGGTCAGGGAGCGGAAGAATTTTGTCTACGGAAATGAAAAAGAGGGCATCCCGGGCTGTATAAAAAACGGAATCGACGAGAAGACGGCAAATCACATATGGGATGAGATGCTGGACTTTGCTAAATATGCTTTCAACAAGTCCCATGCAGCAGCCTATGCGGTCGTTGCCTACCAGACCGCTTTTTTGAGATGTCATTATCAGAAAGAATTTATGGCCGCATTGCTGACCTCTGTTTTGGGAAACACTAATAAAGTATCTGAATATATTTATGCATGCAGGAAAATGGGAATTAAGATTCTTCCGCCGGATATAAATAAGGGAGACGGGGCATTTTCTGTGGATGACGGATGCATCCGGTATGGACTGAGCGCCATAAAGAGCCTTGGAAAGCCGGTCATTGAAGAGATTTTACGGGAAAGATCCGAGGGCGGCAGCTACAATAGCCTAAGGGATCTGATAGAACGGCTTTCCAGCAAAGAAATGAACAAAAGGACCGTGGAAAGCCTGATAAAATCCGGAGCGCTGGACGAACTTGGATATACAAGGAAACAGCAGATGTTCGTATATGCAAGTATTTTGGAAAGCATCCAGAAGGAGCGGAAGCATGAGATTTCCGGGCAGATGAGTATTTTGGACTTTATGTCGGAGGACCAGCAGAAGAACTTTGAGATAGAATATCCTGACGTTGGGGAATTTGATAAAGAGCAGAGACTGGCCATGGAAAAAGAAGTGCTTGGGATCTATGTAAGCGGACATCCGCTGGAAGATGATGTGGAGATTCTGGAGCGGCTCACAACGGCCAGCACTGCAGATTTTACAGCTGAGGAGGACACGGGACAGCCGGTGCTGAGGGATAAACAGACTTGTATTATCGGCGGCATCATCAGTGATATGAAGGTGAAACTCACCAGGACCAATCAGAATATGGCATTTCTGACACTGGAGGATCTGATGGGAACGGTTGAGGTCATTGTTTTCCCCAGAGAATTTAATAAGTACCAGCACCTTTTGAAGGAGGATGCCAAAATCTTTGTAAAAGGAAATACTTCGATTTCGGAGGAAGAGAGCAAGATGGTCAGCAGCCAGATTACTGTGTTTGATGATCTTGCACAGGAAGTCTGGGTGCAGTTTGATGATAAAGACCGTTTTTTTGCAGAACAGGACCGTTTTTATGACATTCTGAAATCACATCAGGGCAGCAATCCTGTCATCGTCTACTGTCGGAAAGAGAGAGCCGTGAACAGGCTGGACCGGATGTATGCGGTAAACAGTGAGGATGAACTCATTTATGCTCTTGGAGAACAGTATGGGAAGGGAAACATCAGAGTCAAGAAGACAGGGTTAAAATAATTATATTGAAAACTTTTAACAAATGCATTAAAATGAGTCTAACAAAATATAATTTTATGCTATTATTTGGAGGATTATAACATGGGAACACCGAAAGTAAGAACAATTGGAGTACTGACCAGCGGAGGAGATGCACCGGCTATGAATGCTGCCACCAGAGCAGTCGTAAGGGTCGGCCTGGAGCGCGGTTTAAATGTAAAAGGTATTAGAAAAGGTTATAATGGGTTATTGAATGAAGATATCATCGATCTGACTTCAAGACATACTGCAGACAGTATTTCACGGGGAGGTACAATTTTATTTACCGCCCGCTGTGATGAGTTTAAGACACCGGAAGGACAGAAAAGGGGCGCAGAAGTGTGCCGGGAACAGGGGATCGACGGACTGGTAGTTATCGGAGGAGACGGTTCTTTCCAGGGAGCCCAGAGGCTTGCGGAACTTGGAATCAACACCATTGGAATTCCGGGAACGATCGATCTAGACATTGCATGTACCGAGTATACAATCGGTTTTGATACGGCAGTCAACACAGCCATGGAAGCGATCGATAAGATCAGAGATACATCTACATCCCACGAGCGCTGCAGCATTGTCGAGGTTATGGGACGGGGTGCCGGATATATCGCACTGTGGTGCGGAATGGCAACAGGAGCAGAGGATATCCTGATTCCTGAAAGTTTTGACGGCAATATGCCGAAGCTGGAACAGCAGATCATTGAACACCTGCTCAGGAACAGAGCTTTAGGAAAGACACATCACATGATCATTAATGCAGAAGGTGTCGGACACTCCTACGGTATGGCCAAGAGAATTGAGGCGGCTACAGGAATCGAGACAAGAGCTACTATTTTAGGACATATGCAGCGAGGCGGAAGCCCGACCGCCAAAGACAGGGTATATGCTTCTATGATGGGAGCTTATGCGGTGGATCTCTTATGTGCAGGAAAGAGCAACCGCATCGTCGGATACCAGAACGGCAAGTTCATGGACATCGATATGGACGAGGGACTGGCAATGGAAAAGCATGTGGATGATTATCAATTACAGATTGCCCATTTACTTGGAAAATAAAAAGATTTTATGGAAAAAGCGATCTTTTAAAGATGGCTTTTTCTGTATGTAAGGAGAATTGAAAGGGAATGAAAAAGATTAAGCCGGTCCATATTATTTTGTTTGGATTCTTATTTGTCATACTGATTGGGTCTGTGCTGCTGACATTGCCGATTTCGTCAAAAAGCGGCGAAGCCACGCCGTATATTAACGCACTTTTTACATCGACAACGTCAGTCTGTGTAACCGGACTGGTGGTTGAGACGACGATGACTTACTGGAGCACCTTCGGCCAGCTTGTGATCCTTGTGCTGATACAGCTGGGCGGACTGGGCGTGATTACATTTACCACAGGAATGTTCCTGTTTCTGAAAAAAAAGCTGACAATGAAAAACAGGATGCTGATTCAGGAGTCCTTCAGCTTGAATACAATGTCCGGCCTTATTGAGCTGGTAAGGAAGATTTTAAAAGGTACTTTTATTATAGAGGGAATCGGTGCGGCGCTGTTTGCAACCCAGTTTATCCCTGAGTTCGGTGTGAGATACGGCATCTGGGCATCTGTGTTTAATTCTGTATCCGCATTCTGCAATGCGGGCATCGATATTATACAGACCGACAGTCTGAGAAGCTATATTACGAATCCGGTTGTGAATTTTACGGTCATGGGACTGATCGTGCTGGGCGGGCTTGGTTTTATTGTGTGGAGAGACCTGCTCAGGGTCTTCCGCGGATTAATTCACAGGGAGTTTCCGTTAAAAAGAGCTTTTGGGAAACTGAAGCTGCACTCTAAAATCGTGCTGTCTACTACGGTCATCTTAATTTTTATTGGTACAGTCTTCATTTTTATCTTTGAATTTGCAAATACTAAAACCATAGGCAATCTGTCACTTGGCAATAAACTGATGGCATCCATGTTCCAGTCTGTCACGGTGAGGACTGCAGGATTTGAGACAGTGCCTCAGGCTGCACTGACAGAAGGATCTTCACTGATCTCTATGATCCTAATGTTTATCGGAGGATCGCCGGTGGGAACGGCCGGAGGAGTAAAGACTGTGACGTTTGTTGTGTTAGTATACTGTGTGCTTGTGACAGTGAAGCAGGAGGGTGCGATTCATATTTTTAAAAGAACGATACCGATGACAGTCATACCGAAAGCACTGACCATTATCTGTGTCAATTTGATTGTACTGCTGTCTTCTATTTTAGTCGTACTGGTATCCGATTCAGCCTCCTTTATGGATACATGCTATGAGTGTGTCTCTGCGCTGGGCACTGTGGGTCTGAGCAAAGGTCTGACCCCGGACTTGAGTGTGATCGGGAGGCTGGCGATCATCATCACCATGTATCTTGGCAGAGTCGGGCCGGTGTCTCTGGCAGTCGGTTTCGCAGTCCGCGGCAAAAAGAAAGTATTGGCAACATATCCGGAAGAAGATATAATTTTAGGATAAAGGCATTGTTCACATGATTTTCGTTCGGCTCTTAGAATGCCTCACTCCAATCATGTGAACAATGGAGATAGTTTCTACAGTACAAATTGTGTTTTGCAGGAATATATTTTATACGATGATATATAAAGGAGTAAGAAAGATGGGAAAATCATATGCGGTGCTCGGCCTCGGAAAGTTTGGAAAGAGTGTGGCTCTGAACCTGATGAAAGACGGCGCCGAAGTGCTGGCAGTGGATCAGAAGGAAGAATTGGTCCGGGATATTGTTGATTATGTCACCTGCGCAGTCTGTGCGGATGTTACGGACATGGAGGTGATGAACAGTATCGGTCTGGAAGAAATGGATGGGCTTGTCATTGCTACCGCGGAGAGTCTGGAGGCCAGTGTGATGGCTTTGATGATTGCTAAAGAGATCGGAGTTCCGTATATTCTCGCCAAAGCCGATGGCAGACTGAAAGGAGAGATACTCAAAAGGATCGGTGCCGATGAGGTGGTATATCCGGATACTAAACTGGCTGATTAAGACCGGCTGGCTGAAA
>JABLTT010050486.1_pt1 | contig 13066 bp, 10 predicted proteins | sample 7160061 | NCBI WGS metagenome assembly JABLTT01 (sample SAMN14651232, study PRJNA627086) | human gut metagenome | isolation source: feces | host: Homo sapiens
CGGTAGTGGTGAATATTGGAATCTGGGAGCTACGGCGGCGGCCGGTATAGAGGTAAAAAGATTTTATGTGGGAGTGAACTATTTCCAGAATTGTGTCAATGACCGGGATTTGAAATTGGGGTTGTCGGTTGGATATAAATTCACATTATTTTAATCTTTTATATATTTTGAGGATAGGGGTATTTGAGCGTTTCCTGTCTTACGATAAAAACAACGAGAATTATGGAGTCAACAAGTAAAAAACAGAATACCCCTAAACTTTGGTACTGGGGGGAACCTAAAGGAGGAATGAGCCTTGAGGATTGTGAGAAAATAGTAAAAGAGATCCCGCATTTTGACAGGAAAACCCGGCTTGCGGATATGTATATAGCTTTTGTTTGACAGCAAGGGTTTCATTGTGGCATTTAACATAAGGAAGAGAGCCTGTTTTTATACATCGCTCTCTTTTTTTTATAACTTAGCCCCCAATTACTAAATCGAAGAACATGAAAAAGACTTTTTTATTAGCGATAGCCTTGTTGTGCTTTTGCGCCCCGATGAGCTTATTCGCACAAAAACAGCTTGCTTTCAAGGATGGGAAATTCAAGATCGTCCAATTTACAGACATTCATTGGGATCAGAAATCGCCTAAATGCGCAAAGACAGTCGCTACGATACAATCCGTATTAAAGGCGGAGAATCCGGATGTGGCAATGCTGACGGGCGACGTGGTGACAGCAAGCCCCGGTTTGGAAGGATGGAAGTCAGTGATCGGGATCTTTGAGGAGGCCAAGATACCGTTTACGGTCATGATGGGAAATCATGACGCGGAGATCGTCCCCAAGGACGAGATTTATGCCATGCTTAGTAAATCACCTTATTTTATGGGCGAGAAGGGACCGGGTGATATCCATGGAGCCGGAAACTATGTGATACCGGTCTACAGTTCGGATGGAAAGAAACCGGCGGCCTTATTGTATTGTATCGACTCCAATGATTATCCTACGCTGAAGGATTATGGCACGTATGATTGGATTCATTTCGACCAGATCCATTGGTATCGTGAGCAAAGTATGCGCTATACCAAGGAAAATGGTGGCAAACCGTTGCCAGCCTTGGCCTTTTTTCATATTCCTTTGCTGGAATATAATGAGATCGTTGGGGCGGAGACTACATTAGGACAGAAAGAAGAGGGAATCGCCTCTCCCAAGATCAACACGGGCTTCTTCGCTTCCTTGGTGGAAATGAAGGATGTGATGGCTACTTTTGCCGGGCACGATCATGATAATGATTATATAGGAATGTTATATAACGTGGGACTAGCTTTCGGGCGTGTATCCGGATGGGACGCTTATGGAGATTTCGAGCGGGGTGGCCGTATCATTGAATTGCGTGAGGGCAAGTTTGAGTTTGATTCATGGATTCGTACCTCGTCCGGAAAGGAATATACGTATTATTATCCGTCTGGCCTGACCTCTAAGGATGAGGAAACGATGGAATTCTTACCCGCCAAAACGGTAAAACCTAAAAAGCACGGGGTAGCTTATACCTATTATGAAGGCAAGTTTAAACATACGGATCAGATCGCTTCCGGGACAAAAGTGAAAGAGGGTACGATGAAAAATATCTCCATTCAGGAGGCTCCGGCCAAGGATCATTTCGCTTATGAGTTCCGTACGTTGATAAATATCCCTGAAAAAGGTGTATATCGCTTTTATACGTATTCGGATGATGGTTCCAAACTATTTATAGACGGTAAAGCAATTGTTGATAATGATGGCTCTCATAATGCTCGTATAGCGAAAGGAAAGGTAGCGTTAGACGCTGGTTTCCACGAATTATGTGTTTTGTATTTCGAGGATTATATGGGCGAGGCCTTGGAGGTCGGGGTTTCCAGCCGTAAAATAAAGGAAGCTGTCTTACCAGAAGACTGGTATTATTTACCAGAATAAATATCCAGTTGTAGAGACGCAGCACGCTGCGTCTCCACTGTCTGATAGAATCTTAGTCTTGTACGGCAGCTTTCGCTTTCTCTACTGCCTCATTGATATTACTGCAAATATTTTCTGCGCCAATCTTCTTATCGAATCCGGATTTTGTTAATACACGATGTACATGTTCATTGACCCCGGAAAGTATCATATGGATATGCTCTGCCTCGGAAAGACGGAAAAGACTTTCCAAGTTATGCAGACCGGTAGAATCTATGAACGAAACCTTACGCATACGGATGATGCGGACTTTCGGTTTATCTCCCATACTTTTCATGATACCATCGAACTTATTCGCCACGCCGAAAAAGAACGGGCCGTCGATCTCGTACACCTCTACGCCTTTAGGCAGGGAGAGGACTTCTTCGTCATGATGAATCTCGCCCTCGTCGGAAAGATCGATCTCATCCGTGGTGACGGATACATGCGTGGTCTCGGCCACACGGCGCATAAAGAATAACATGGCGATCAAAAGACCGATCTCGATAGCGATCGTAAGATCAAAGATAACCGTCAGGAAGAAAGTCACCAACAAGACGGATACATCGCTTTTCGGGTTTTTCATCAAGGAACGGAACGTACGCCACTCACTCATATTATAGGATACGATGATCAATACGCCAGCCAGACAAGCCATTGGAATGTGTTTGGTAAGCGGCCCGAGGAAAAGCAAGATCAATAATAATACGATGGCGTGAATAATACCGGCAACCGGAGTTCGTCCACCATTATTTATATTGGTCATTGTACGGGCGATGGCGCCGGTCACGGGAATACCTCCAAAAATAGGAACGATGATATTCGCTGCGCCTTGGGCGATTAGTTCCGTATTTGAATTATGCTTGTCGCCTGTCACACCATCCGCTACGGTAGCGGATAATAAAGACTCGATAGCCCCGAGGATAGCGATCGTAAAGGCGGAGGGAAGCAATAAGTTGATTGTTTCCATATTAAACGTGATCGGAGCCGGGGCTGGCAAGGAAGCGTTAATAGTAAACCGGTCTCCAATCGTCTCGATACCTGTAATACCCAAATGATTACGCATAATGTAAACAACGATCGTCATGATGACGATAGCGATCAAGGAACCCGGAATTTTCTTCGTTAGCCTCGGGCTTAACGTAATGATCAGGATACTAATGATACCGATAACGAATGCCCAAGGGTTAACCGTATCGAACGCCCCGAAATATGCGATCCATTTAGAGATGAAATCGGCGGGGACTTTATCCATAGTCAATCCAAATAAGTCTTTCATTTGTGTCGTGAAGATAGTGATAGCGATACCACTCGTGAAACCTACGACAATCGGGTAGGGGATAAACTTAATCACGGTACCGAGCTTCAGCACGCCCATCAATACCAGAATAATACCCGCTATGACGGTAGCGATGGCAAGCCCTTCGATACCGAAGTTCTGTATAATGCCATAAACGATCACGATAAACGCTCCGGTAGGTCCGCCGATCTGTACGTTGCAGCCTCCTAAAAGGGAGACGATGAATCCACCGATAATAGCCGTGATCAACCCTTTCTCCGGACTTACCCCGGAGGCGATACCAAAAGCGATGGCGAGTGGTAGGGCAACTATGCCGACAATTATACCCGCCATGAGATCCGTCATGAACCTCTCTTTGGAATAATTTCTCAGCGCCGTAAAGAGTTTGGGCTGAAAATCAAATTTGTTCTTCATTTTTCTTCTTGCCTGTTTGATTTGAGGATGCAAAGTTAATAAAATAAAGAAGATGCAAAAAATCTAAAGACGCATTCCGGTTTTGTGTAAACAATTTAGGAGGATTTGTTGTTTCATTATATAAAGGAGGAGAAGTTTTTCCTTGATAAATAAGTGATATCTATTGAGAGATAGATATTATTTAATGTTTGCGTAATCGATATCTGGAAACAAATTCTTACTTTTGATCGGTCATGAGAAAAACGATATACAAAACAGACTCATTAATTTACTACATAAAATTAGCATTATGGAAAAAAGTATTAAAGGTACACGTACCGAGCAGAATTTATTGAAATCATTCGCCGGAGAATCTCAGGCAAGAAGTCGTTACACATTTTTCGCTAGCGTAGCCAAGAAAGAAGGTTACGAGCAAATCGCAGGTGTTTTCATGGAAACAGCCGAGCAAGAGAAGGAACACGCTAAACGTTTCTTTAAATTCTTGGAAGGTGGAATGGTTGAGATTACCGCTTCTTATCCTGCAGGCGTAATCGGAACAACCGCTGAGAACTTGGCAGCCGCGGCAGCTGGTGAGAATGAGGAGTGGGCTGAATTGTATCCTGAGTTCGCTAAGATCGCAGAGGAAGAAGGTTTCCCCGCTATCGCTGTAGCTTTCAAGATGATCGCTAAGGTAGAGGCTGAACACGAGAAACGTTATCGTAAATTGTTGGCTAACGTAGAGGAAGGTAAAGTATTCGAGAAAGATGAGGCTATCTTCTGGCAATGCCGTAACTGTGGTTTCGTATTCGAGGGTAAGAAGGCTCCGGTTAATTGTCCGGCATGCGCTCATCCGCAAGCTTACTTTGAACCGATGAAACAGAACTATTGATAATTAAAAGTTGAGAATTGAGAATTAACATAGCTAGTAATTCTCAATTCTCAATTTTCAATTATTTAATCGGTGGGTAATCAATCGTATAATGTAATCCCCGGCTCTCTTTCCGTTCCATCGCTTGACGAGTGATCAAATAACCTACATTGATCATATTACGCAACTCACATAATTCACGGGATGCCTTACAACGTTTGAAAAGGCTCTCTGTCTCCTCATATAAAATATCCAAACGGTTCCACGCACGGATCAAACGTGTGTTACTACGAACGATACCTACATACGCTTCCATGATCTGGTTTACCTCTTTCATGCTTTGAGTGATCAATACACGCTCTTCATTGGTGATCGTTCCCTCATCGTTCCATTCCGGTACATCTTGGTTAAACTCATAGCGATCCATGACGCTTAATGAGTGTTTTGCCGCGGCGTCGGCATATACAACTGCCTCGATCAATGAGTTTGAAGCTAAGCGGTTACCACCGTGCAGGCCGGTACAAGAACATTCTCCGATCGCATATAGGCGACGGATGCTGGATTGCCCGTTTAAGTCTACCTTGATACCTCCACATAAATAATGGGCCGCAGGGGCTACCGGGATGTAATCTTTCGTGATATCGATCCCTAAGCTGAGGCATTTCTTATAGATATTGGGGAAGTGTTTCTTCGTCTCTTCCGGATCTTTGTGCGTCACGTCCAAATAGACATGGTCTTCACCCCGTTGTTTCATCTCGCTATCGATCGCACGGGCTACGATATCACGGGGAGCCAAGGAAAGACGGGGATCATATTTATGCATGAACTCCTCGCCGCCAAGGTTTCTCAATACAGCTCCATATCCGCGCATCGCCTCGGTGATGAGGAAAGAGGGACGGTCGCCCGGATGATACAAGGCGGTCGGGTGGAACTGGATAAACTCCATATCTTTTACGGAGCCTTTCGCGCGGTAAACCATGGCGATACCGTCTCCGGTAGCTACCAGCGGGTTTGTCGTATTCCGGTAAACGGCCTCGCAACCGCCTGTCGCCATAACGGTTATCTTTGACAAGAAAGTATGTACCTCGCCCGTATCCTCGTTCAATACATAGGCACCGAAACATTTGATACCGGGGGTATGGCGGGTGACGATAATGCCCATATGGTGCTGGGTGATAATCTCTACCGCATAATGGTTCGTGAATACGGCGATGTTGGGATGGTTGTTTACCGTTTCTATCAAGCTCGTCTGTATCTCGGCTCCCGTATTGTCGGCATGGTGCAGGATACGAAACTCGGAGTGTCCTCCTTCTTTATGCAGATCGAATTCTCCGCTTTCTTTCTTATCGAAATTAACTCCCCATCGGATAAGCGCCTCGATCTGGGCAGGGGCCTCGCGCACGACTTTCTCCACGGCCGCCCGGTCACTGATCCAGTCGCCGGCGATCATCGTGTCTTCTATGTGCTTCTCGAAATTATCTACTTTCAAGTTGGTTACGGAAGCGATACCTCCTTGTGCGAAATATGTGTTGGCTTCTTCTTGTCCGGCTTTACAGATAAGTGCTACGCTCTTGCCTTCATTGGCTACTTTCAGAGCGAAACTCATACCGGCGATTCCTGAGCCTATCACTAAGTAATCGAATCTTTGTACCATGTTTTCTACTGTTTAGGCTCACAAAGTTAGGGATTAACTGATTAGGTTGTTCCTTTTGCGCTTGCTTTTCGTACAAAATAAATATTGACTACAGGTTTTCCGGATAGAGCCTTGCGGGTTGTGTTACTGCAACCCGGCTTGCAGTGGAGGTCTTTAGAATTGGACGGATAATCCCAGCGTGAAGGTACGGGCTACAGGATAGATGGAAGTGGTCTCGATACCGGGTTCTACGCCATTCACGTTGATATTGGCGGGATCGCCTCCGGTGTATCCGGTAAGCGTAAATACATTGTTTACCGAGAAATAAGAACGTAGCGATTGAATCCATTTATTGTCTGGGAGAGGAATTTTATATCCCAAGGTCAATTCTTCTAATTTCAGGAAATTACCGTTCTCAAGAAAATAATCGCAATAGATCTTGTCTCCCTTGATGGCGTCGTTACGGGTATAAGCGTCTTCTAAAAGATTGATAACCGGTACGTTTTGTAGCCCGTAGTACATTTGTTTCAGATTCAACAGGTCGTATCCCAGCCAAGAGGTGAAAAACAACCGTAAATCGAAATTCTTCCAAGTAAACGTATGGCTGAAGGAGAGCTGCACTTTCGGTACGCCGTTGCCGATAAAAGCCTTGTCTTCCTCGGTACGCTCGGTAGTCGGGATCTTTCTCCCGTCTTTGCTCCATACCAAAATATTGCCCTCGGCGTCGGTTCCGGCATAGCGCCAACCGAAAAAGGAACCGATCGGCTTTCCCTCCTCCAAGCGGATAGCCGGGCCGGGTAATCCGGGGGTGGGAAGATCATACAGATAGGTATAGCCTAGCTTGAACTGGTTGTTGGAAAGGCTTTTCAGCGTACTGCTCAATAGGCTACCGGTGAGGCTTGCCGAATATTGAAAGTTCTTGGTACGCACGGGTAGCCAGTTCATTTCCCATTCCAATCCCTTGGAGTCGATAGTACCTACGTTTGTCGTGATATTGTCATGGATCATGGGAGGCTTGATCGCATTGTAGACAAACAGGAGATCTTTTGTCGTACGTTTGAATAGATTCAAGGAGAGCATGAGGCGGGAGTTGAATAAGATCGCCTCGGCACCTATGTTGGTATGCAGGCTTTTTTCCCAGCGTAAATCCGGGTTGGGGTTATTGCTAGGCCCGAATACTTGTATCCATTTGCCATCTACCATGACTTTACCCGCTCCGGCGTACGTCTCTAGCGATTGGTAAGGGGAGAAATTATGGCGGCCCGATACCCCGTAACCAACCCTGAATTTAAGATCGTCCAACCATTCCGTTTGGAAGGCGGGTAACTCGCTCAAGCGTATACCACCCGAAAGGGCAGGGAAGTTGCCCCATTTATGATTCGCCCCGAATTTACTGGAACCTTCCCTGCGAAACGAGGCGGAAAGCATCAATAAGTCCCGGTAGGAATAATTAAACCGGGCAAAGACACTGATCAACTTGCTGGAATTCTTGAATGAGCTTAAAGTCGCTTTTCCATCGGTAAGGTAAGAACCGGTGCCTATGTTGTTCCATGTGAAGAAGTCGGTAGGAAAGTCGGCATTTCCGGCGTTCATTCCCGAATGATCCCAACGTTGGAATGAATAGCCTATCATCGCTTTGACCATGTGCTGGTCCCACGTATTATCGTAATGATTCGTCCAGTCTAGCGTCCGGTTTACATATTTGGAAGAGGTACGATCCGCTCGCCCTTTCCGGTTATTGTCTACGGATTCTTTGGCCCGTGAGGTCCAATAGACATTTTCCTCACTCTCTTCCCGGTTCTCGGCGAGCATAATGGTGGAGTAAAAAGGTTTGCTCCAGTTGATCCGTGCGGTTAGCGAGCCGGTCATAAACTGGTTCTCTTGTTGCCGGTTTTCCTCTTTTAGTGAGGCTACGGGATTATCCCGCTCGAAACCGGAAGGATAGAGATACTCCGTCTCCTCCTCATCGGTATAGATCGGGGCGGTAGGATTGGCTAGCATCGCCTGTTGGAAAGCTGTATGGTTACCTAGGCGCAAATGTTGTTTTTTGTAAGCGAGCGATACGGTTAGCTCCAGATAGCCGGAGAGGAGGTTTTGGCTGATATGGGTACGTAAGGCGTACTCCCGGCGGGAGGATACGATGTCTAACCCTTGTCCGTCCCTGTAATTCATGGAGATACGGAACGCCCCGCTTTCCCATCCGTTTTGAATGGATAAATCATGATTTTGTTCCAAGGGGCAGGAACGTATCAAAGCGGCTTGCCAATCCGTATGGTACCCTAGATCAGCGTCTCTCCCGGCTGCTACAAAGGCTTCGGGCGAAAGGACACGAGGTCTATTATATTCGTGAGCGGCCGCTAGGTAGGTTTGGTAATTGGCCTGCAACTTATCCGAGCTTTTACCGCTTTTGGTCGTTATCAAGATCACTCCGTTAGCCCCGTTCGATCCGTAAATGGCGGCGGAAGATCCGTCTTTTAATACCGATATGGAGGCGATTTCGGCTAGCGATAAACTATTCAAGGATACTCCGGGTACCCCATCTACCACGACTAGCGGATTGTTTCCGGCCAAAATAGACCCGGCGCCCCGTATCTGTATATCCGGTATCGAGTTTATATCGGACAAGGAAGATCCCGAGATGCTCATTCCGGCGATCAATCCTTTGATGCCTTGGATGGGATTGTTGACCTTCCCGGATAAGAACCGTTCCGAGGATACATAACCCACGGCTGATGTCAGTTCCTTGCGTGCCAAGGTTCCGTAGCCGATCGCTACCACCTCGTCCAAATTAAAGACAGCCGGTATCAATTGGATCTGTAAATGACGGTTATCGGGCCCCACCGTCCTTAGCTCCGGTTTATAGGCCAGATGGGAGATTTGTAGCCGGCACGAATCCTTATCCGTAAAGAAGCGGAAATACCCTTCCTCATTCGTTAGTCCTCCTTTACCGGAAAGAAGGTCGATTACCGAGACAAATTCCATGGGAGACCCTTTCTCATCCGTGATATAACCCGTAACCGGGACTGGATAGGGCTTGGGCTTCCCCGTATCGATCTTAGGCATCAACAAGATTTGTACGTCCATGATCTCATAGCGTATCCCGATCGGTCCGCATAGCCGGTCTAGTATTTTACGGATATCCGGCGAGGTTATTTTCTCATTGATTTTCTGTTTCATATCCAACTGAGTCTCGTTGTATAGGAAAAGATAAGGGGATTGTTGCTCTATTTTCCGCAATACATCCCTTAATTGAGTCCCATGTTCATTCAAGGTGATGGGAACCTCGATCTCTTGGGCTCGTGTATGCGGGACGCAAAGGAACAGAGCCGTTATTAAGAATGATATGTATATCTTGATTTGCATAGGGTGAATTAAACGGTTAATAGATATATCCTTCCGAGCGTTTCAATAAGGGATTGGCCGATATCGCCCGGGCAGGTATCGGATAGAACCGGCGATAACTATCGGAGGGTTGCTTATCCCACCAGATACCGGTCGTGAATAGGCCGAACCGGTTTAAATCGGTACGTCTTCGTTTCTCCGCTAGAAATTCACGTCCCCATTCATCCAATAATTCCTGTGCGGTAAGGACGGAGCCATCTTCCGGATAGCGTACTTGTTCCCAGTCTTCCGGCGCATAATATCGTTTGCGTATCTGGTTCAAGATCGCCTCGGCCTTGGCTGGATTACCCAGACGGAAGGAAACTTCCGCCAGCGTATAATAAACCTCTGTCAGCCGTAACACTACCAGATTATTCGCCATCAGCCCCACGTCTCCGGATGGATAAAGCGGATATTTCACGATACGGATACCTGTATTCTCCTCGCCGGTCTTGATATTGGATGCGAGGGAGGTGAATCTTTTATCTTGTATGATCCACGGTGTATCGGAAGATAATTGTTTATCTGTGAGCGCTTTCTTTTCCGTATCGGATAGATGGCCGGAATAACGTGCTACTTGATCTATGAAAATGAGAGGGTAGTTTCCCCATTCCTCGGCACCATACTGAAGCTGGTCGCTATTGTATATCTGTTGGGGACCGAAGAGGAATAATCCCTCGTAAATGCCTTGTGAGAGTACCTTGAAGTTCTTCTTCCGGAGATCCGTATCAGGAAATTTGGAAAACGTGCGTCCTAACGTATAAGGGTAGGGCTTGCCGGATGGATCGTAAGAGGGACTGAGGTGGCAACCATTGTTTGGCATAGACAAATCCTTGCCGCAACCGAATCGTTCGGCTGCTTGGTAGTGCATAAAAAACAGATAGTAAAAATCGTCATATCCTACTTGCCGGGACTGGGGATAAGACCAGATTAATTCCGGACAATCTTGATTGCCCGCGTTCCATAAATCGGTCCATTCCGAGGTGAGAGAGTAAGTGCCGAACTCTCCGTTGATAATCCGTTCGCAAAGCGCTCCGGTCTGTTCCCACATCGGTATATTGATGTACCAAGATGCATTAAAATAGAGCCTCATCAATAATACGGCCGCCGCTCCTTGGGTGATACGTCCCTCGTAATTCTTGGAGGGTGCTTTGGGTAAATCGGGGATGGCGTTTAATAAGCTCTCTTCTATAAAGTGGAAATTTTCTTGTGGGGTAGCCGAACCGACCTCTTCCTCTGTCGTGAGGGAGATCGCGGGGATGCGGAACGCATCCAGAAGTAAAAGTTGGAAATAAGCCCGTAAAGCGGTAAGCTCGGCGATATGCTGCCGCTTGTCGGACTCGCAGAGTCCGAAGTTATCATATGATAACTCTTGGATATCCGCCAATGTATTATTACAATATCCGATACCACCGTAGCAAGCGTTCCACATTTGCTCGCTGTTTTTCTCGTACGTATCCCATGTATGCTGGTGGATCATACGCCATACGCCCCCGTCTTCCCAATGCTCTCGTTTTTGGGTGATCACGAGTTGATCCGCCGATAACTCTTGCAGCCAGAAAGAGAAATTAGTCTCCGCCCATTTCGCGTGCTCATAAGGGCGGAGTACGGAAGCCATTAGAGATTCATAATCCGTATAATAATCCTCTTTCTCCAGCTGGTCGTATAGGTCTTCTTCCAGATCGAAGCAGGAGAAAAGCAGCGGGAGAAAAAGAAAGGTTAACAGCAGTGGCGCATATCTCTTCATTGAATAAGAATCAAGTTCGTACCCGTGAGTTTATTGGTTTGTTGTAATACGGTTTCTAATTTTTGTGTCTTTAGAAAAGCGCCGGAGAAACGTTGATCATCGTTTTCCGGACGTGTGTACATGAGTGAGACCTTATAGGTTTGTTCGATCAAGCGTACGATTTCATCTAGGGAAGCGTTATCATAAAAGATGATCCCTTTTCTCCACGAGGTAAGCCGTTCACTATCAACTTCCGTTACCGTATAATGTTCGTCATTCACGAAATAATCGGCTTTTTGGTTCGGATGTCTTATGCTGATATAGGTAGACACATTCAATAACAATAAAATGTGTAATTATTATGCGCAAAAAACATGAGCATTACAGCGAAGAAGAGAAATTGCATCTTCTTCATTCTTATTATCAATCCGGCATGAGCAAAACCAGTTTTTGCAAACAACATGGTATTAGTGGGATAACTTTGTTAAATAAATGGCTGGCGAAGTATGAATCAGTGGTAAAAGAGGTATCTTTGGCTCCGTGTCAAGCCCCTACGGATATGAGCGATCGAAGCAAAGAGGATTACCATGATGAAAACGCGCGACTCAAGAAGCGTGTTAAGGAGTTGGAGAAGGCCCTTGCCTTCTCCCGGTTGGAAACCGAGGCCCGTGATTTAATGATCACGCGTGCGGAAGAGTATTTTAACATTCCCATCAGAAAAAAACCTGGGGCCAAATAGTAACGGAACTGGTCAGGCTTCGCAAGATGAAAGTAGCGCCAGCCTGCCGTCTGTTTGGCCATTGTCGTCAAGCCTATTACCAGTCCAAGGCTGACATAGGGAGCCATGTGAAGAATGAACGTCTCATGCTGGATACCGTACGTGAGATACGTGGCGAGGATCCCGGTATCGGTGGTTACAAGCTGTGGATCATGCTCACCGCCCTCTTGGGAGAGAGGTTCATGCCCGGTCGCGACAGCTTCTACACGCTGCTTCGTCGACACCGCCTGATGCTTCCTCCGCGCAAAGCCAGGGGCACAACCAATTCCAACCATCGTTACCATAAGTGGAAGAACTTGATAAAGGGCTTTGTCCCAACCTCTCCCAATCAACTGTGGGTTAGCGATATTACCTATATACCGCTTGCCGGCGGAGACGTCTGTTACCTGCATCTGGTCACGGATGCTTATTCCCATAAGATAGTGGGATGGGTACTGGCTGATAGCTTGCGTGCCTCAGCCACGCTTGAGGCGTTGCGGCAGGCCATAGACCAGGCCGTTGAGATGACAGGGAGTGAAAATCTGGAGGGCCTGATACACCACTCTGACCGTGGCGTGCAGTATTGTTGCGACGCGTACGTGGAGCGCCTTCGGCGGCATGGCATTGCCATCAGCATGACAGAAGACTACAAGCCCACGGACAATGCCGTGGCGGAACGTATCAATGGGATAATTAAAGTGGAACGCCTCTATAGGCAAGGGCTGTTCGAGACCATCGAGCGTGCCGCGAGCGTGATAGAGCGCTACATCTACTTCTACAACTACCGCCGACCGCACATGAGTGTCGGTTATAAAACCCCGGGCATAGTGCACGGGGAGAAGGAAACGCAAATAAAAATGTGGCGGAATAAAAGAAAACCCGTGAAAAGTAACGAGAAAGAGATGGATACGATAGCTTTGCAAAGCCGAACAACTAATCTCTCAGAAGGGCTCTGTTCGGCCCAGAGGTAATGTGTCTATGTTATCAGTATGAAGTTAAAAGAAGTGACTACTATATCAGTATTACTTTATAACTACTGTCTACTGATTACGTTTATAA
>JABLTT010065832.1_pt1 | contig 13038 bp, 15 predicted proteins | sample 7160061 | NCBI WGS metagenome assembly JABLTT01 (sample SAMN14651232, study PRJNA627086) | human gut metagenome | isolation source: feces | host: Homo sapiens
CGGACAAAATATTGATTTTGTCTATGTCACCAGCATCAACCGTTCCAACTGCCGGCTGTGTTCCTCCCCGGTAGACAGCAGATAGATGCGGGTCGTTTCGATGCTGGAGTGGCCCAGCACATCGGCCAGCTTGGCCACATCTCGGCTTGCCTGGTAGAAGATCCGGGCAAACAGATGCCGCAGGTTGTGGGGGAACACTTTGCTGGCTGCCACATTGGCACTGGCGCAGATGGCTTTCATCTCTGCCCAGATCTGCCGGCGGTCCATGCTTTTTCCGCTTCTGGTGAGAAAGATCTCGCCAGAGGCGATTTTTTGTTTTTTGGCATAGTGCAGCAGTTTACGGCACAGCTTGGCAGGCAGCAAGATCTTGCGTATTTTCCCTTTCAGCCCAATATCCACTTGCCCTTGCTTTGCCGCCTCCACAGTGATATACCGGACTTCCGACACCCGCAGCCCGGCGGCGCAGATGGTCTCCAGCAGCAAGCCCAGCCGGTTCCGCCCCAGATTTTGGGCAGCCTGGACCAACCGCTGGTACTCCGGGCGGGTCAGCTCCTTCTCTTTGCTGCGGAACAGTTGCTTTTGTATCCGCAGATAGCGGATGCGGCATTCCGTCCAGCCCAAAAACGTGAAGAAGGCATTCACTGCCGCCACCATGGAATTGATGGTCACCGGGCTATAGTGCCGCTGGATCAAATATCCTTTCCAAGCGTTGGCCTCCTCCCGGCTCACTGGCCGGCCGTCCAACCACTGGGCAAAGCGGGTCACATCCCGCAGGTACTTCTCCTGCGTTCCTTGGCTACGTTCCTCCTGGTGCAAGTGCTGTGCAAAGGCCCTAACGGCCGCCGGATGCAGCACAAGATCTGCCATTTCCGTCATCCTCCCTTTTCAAGGCTTCTTATTCTGATTAGCCTTATTGTACCTTGCAAAGGAAGATTTATGTTCTCTGCCCGGTCACATCTGTCCGATGGACGAAAAAATGCCCCTGGCCGCTGTTTTCAGCGTGCCAGAGGCATTTTTCGATTCTTTTTTTCTTTTGTCACGATGCGTCGCCGGTGGCGCTTTGGGTCCCGCCCGCTTCGGTTTGGCTGGCGTCGCCGGTGCCAGGCTGCTCTTCTTGGTGCAGGCCTGTATCCACAGGTTCTCCACTAGTGATCTGGTTGGGGGTGGGGTTGCTCAGCTGCCGCCATGTCTCGTTGACATTCTCCATGCAGTTGAAATACAGGGTCGTCAAGATATTGGAGGGAATGCCCAGCTGGTCCGCCAGGGATGTGATGGCGTTCCAATCGGCCCGCTCATAGCTGAGGGCCAAATCATACAGCAGGCCGCAGCGCCCGGTGTGGTGCAGCAATGCATCCTTGACCTCCTGGGGGATGGGCAGGCTTTCCAAGCAGTCCTCCAAAGGTGCATCCACCAGGTAATTCAGCGTGGAGAACATGCCCATCAGATAGGCGTCCGATTTGGAGATGGGCATATCCTTGGCATAGTTCATCAGTTCCTGGCAGAACATTGCCCGCATGAAGGACATTTTCAAGAACTCTTCGGATTCCGGGTCCACTTCCTGTTCCCCGTTGCTGACGCTGAGCAGGTAGATCCACTGTTTGAGCTGGACCAAGCCCAGGGTCATCACCGCCTGGTGGATGGAGGTGGCCCGGTGCCGCAGGGCGAAGTAGACGGAATTGGCGATCTTCAGCAGGCCATAGGTCAGCGTAGCGTCCATGGCGATCATCTGCTCGATCTCTTCCACATCCGGCTCGTCCTGGGTGATGGCCACCATCAGCCGGAAGAAGTTGCTCTGCAAATAGGCGCTGCTATGGGCTTTTGTGGAGAGTTTTTCAGCCACATAGGTGCCTTCAAAGGCATCCATCCCTATGGAGACCGCCTTTTGGTAGAGCTCTTCTGTATCGATATTGGTGCCCACGCACTGCTTTTTCATGCTGTGGGCGATCTCCACAATGTTTTTCATGGAGATCTCATTGGTATCTTTGACATTGAGCTTGATGTAGTCGATGTCATCCAGCAGGGCCAGGTACCGGGGCGCAAACTGGAATTCGTTCACCGCGATCTTATAGCCCTCTTTGGCGTATTGCTGCACAAAGTGCAGGGCCAAGGGGTGGATGATCACGCTGTCGTCGATCTGGATCACCAGTTCCGATTTGTCGAACAGCCGGGGGGTCTTTTTCATCAGCAGGGTGGTGGTAAATGTCATAAAATGCAAGCTGCCCCGCAGCACCCGGTTGGTATTCTCCGTCAAAAAGTTGTAAATGGTATCAGCGGCCGCGTATTCGCTGGCGGCCGAACTCTCGCTGGAAAAGGCTTGGTTTGCGCCGTAATATTGCAGTTCATAGCCGATGATATGCCCTTGCAGATCCTTGATGGGCTGGCGCACGATGAATTTGCTGCTCATACTCTCTTCCCCCTTTTTCTAACCATTGCTGCGGGCCAACAGGCTGTCCATCACGCCCACCAGGTGGCCGATCTCCGGCTTGCTCAGCTGCTCATCCGCCCCCAGCTGCCGGCCTTTGATGCGCATTTCCTCTGAGATCAGAGAGGAAAAGATGATGAGGGGGATCTTTTTGTAGCGCGGGCTGTCTTTCACCAGTTTGGTCAGCCGGTGGCCGTCCATCTGGGGCATTTCCAGGTCGGTGACGATCAAGGAAACATGCTGCCGCGCCTCTTCTTCCGTGGTATATTCCTGGAGCGCATCCCACAGCTCTTGGCCATTGGCAAACATGCGGATGTTGGTATAGCCCGCCTTTGTCATGGCCTCCTGCACCATCTTGGAGAGCAGGATAGAGTCTTCCGCCACCCAGATGGGATGGTTGTTCCGCTCCCGGGGGCCCAATTCGTCGATCTCACTCATCTGGATGGTGGTGGCCGGGGCGATCTCTGCCACGATCCTTTCAAAATCCAAAATCGTCACCAGGTCTTCGCCGCACTGGGCGATGCCGGTGGCCACGCCTTCAGTGCCGCCGGATACCGTGCGGTCCGGCTTTTGGATGTCTTTCCAGGAAATGCGGCTGATGCCCACCACAGTGTGCACCCGGAAGGCAATGTACATCTTGTTGAAGTTTGTGACGATGAACAGGTCTTTAGGCCCTTTTTCCGAAGGCTGCCCGCTGAGGTATTTGGGCAGGTCCACCACAGTCAGCACCGTATCGCGGGGCTTAAAAATACCCTCCACCGCCGGGTGGGCATGGGGCATTGGCTTTACCGGGGCCGACAGCATGATCTCCCGTACTTTTGCCACATTGATGCCATATAAGTTCCCATCGATGGTGAATTCCATGATCTCGATCTCATTGGTGCCCGATTCCAGCAAGATCCCCTTTTTCTGATCCTCCATCTTGACTGTCCCTCCTTTGATATCCGGTCCCGTGGGGGCGTCTCCTCCCGGGGCCAGTCAAAAAATCAATTCTGGCTTGCCATAACTGCGGATGCAGCACTGGCCGGAAGCCACATCGAACAACATGGTGCGGGCCACTTTGCCGCCCACGTCCTCGGCCACCAGGCGGATGCCCTCGGTGCGCAGCACCCGGTGCACGCTGTCGATGTTCCGTTGGCCGATGTTTCCCAGGTCCCCTGAGCCAGACACTTCGAACATCTTGGCCCCGCCGGCGATCTTGGCCGTGATGCGGCTGCGGGATGCCCCCTGGGCCTCCATCTGCTGCAAAGTGGCCCGAATGCCGGTATCGGCGTATTTCAGCGGCGCCCGCCGTTTGGTCTCCATATTCAGCGGCAGCATGATGTGCAGCAGGGCCGCCAAATGGATGCGGGTGTCATAAAAACAGATGCCGATGCAGGAGCCCAGTGCGTATGTGACCAGCATACCGCTGTCTTTTGCCAGCTTCATATCGGCTATGCCCACGACGATCTTATCATTGGCCATCGTCCACACCAAGCTTTCGCAGTAGGAAATTCAAAGAGCGGATGTCCGGCGACAAAAGCAGGCGGCAGGGCGCTTCTTTCCCATCACAGATAAATGTGCCGCCGATGGTCATGATATAGTCCGATTGGCCGCCGTATTCTGCCATGGGCACCGTCAGGATCGCCCCTTGCATATCCACGGTCATGGCGGGCACTGTCAGGGTGATGGTCAAGCCGGAAAGGCCTGTCAGCGCATTGATAAAGGTGGAGATCATGATATTGCCCACTTCCACCAAGGCCGATGTTTCGATCTCGGTCAGCTCGTCATAATCCCGAATGGGCTGGCCCAGCATGTTCTGGAGCACCAGGTTGATGAAATCCAGCTGCTGCACCGCCAACATGATGCCGTTGATCTGGCCGCCCAGCTTCACCATCACCCCGGCGGTGATGGCCTCGGGGCCGCCGATCCAGTCGATGGCCTCGTTGTATTCCATGATGCGCACTTCAGGGGGCGTGATGCGGATCTCCCGCCCCAGCAGCTGGGAAAGGGCCGTGGCCGCATTGCCGGTGCCCATGCTGCCGATCTCCCGCAGGGTATCCAGCTCCAGGGAGCTGAGCTCATCGTAGTTTTTCAGCTTCATTGCCCCTCCTCCTTCTTAGCCCCGCAGGCTGTTGATGGTGCTTTCCACCTCGTCGGAAGTCTGCACCATCCGCAGGGCGTAGCTAAAGCTGCGCTGTGCTTCGATGACCTGGACCATCTCGTTGGCCAGATCGGTGTTGGATTGTTCCAGCATCCCTTTGCGGGCCACGCCGGCGCCCATGCGCACCTGGCCGTTTTTTGCCACCGGCACGAACCGGTTGGAGCCCACATGCACCATGCCATCGGTGTTGACAAAATCGAAAACGCCCACCGGCATTTCTGCATCCGGATCCGTCACCTCCATGGGCGCGCCTTGGTTGCTCAACACAAAGCGCCCTTCGCCGTCGGACAGGTAAAACACCGTTTCCGGCTGGCCGTCATCCCCCATTTGGGTGTATTCCGAAAGGGTAAAAGAGCCATCTCTGGTATAGGAGATCTCCCCGGTGCCCGGGTCTGCCAAGGCAAAAAAGCCGTCCCCTTCAATGGCATAGCTCTGAGCTATGGACGATGTGGCCATGGCCCCGCTGCTGAAATCGGTCTTGGCCATCACCATCCGCGTGCCGTTGCCCCGGGGCAGCTGTTCATCGCCGATGCCCCGGATCTGGTCATACATCAAGGCGGCAAAAGAGGGGCGCTCCGCCTTAAAGCCCACTGTGTTCACGTTGGCGATGTTGTTGCCCTGTACATTCATCCGCAATTGCTGCTGCTGTGCGCCCACAGCCGCGGTATAAAAGGAAGTGTTCATAAATACCAAAGCCCCTTTCCGCTTACATCTGCCCCAGGTTCGTGGTGGATTTCGTCATCACTTCATCGTAGATCTTGGTCAGCTGGGCGGCACTTTGCAGCGCCCGCTGGCTGGTCATCATGCTGACCATCTGCTGTACCAGATCCACATTGGAACGCTCCAGGGACTTCTGTACCACGGTGCCCACCGTGCCGGTGGGCTGGCCGCCGTTGACAAACAGCCCCTGGTCGTTCCGCTCCAGCTGGGCGTTGTCCGCAAAGGTGAAGACGCCGATCTGCCCCAGCAGCCCGCCGTCTCCGGTGTAAAGGCCGCCCTGGGCGTCGGCTGTGATGTCATCTGTGATCAGCAGGATGGGTTCGCCCGCCGGGTTGAGCACACGGCCCTGCTCCGCCAGGCACAAATACCCCTCGTCGTCCAGGCAGAAGTTGCCCGCCCGGGTGTAGGCCACGCCATCGGCTGTCTCCACGGCAAAAAAGCCGTCGCCCTGGATGGCGAAATCCAGGGGCAGCCCCGTGGTCTCAAAAGCCCCCTGGGTAAAATCGGTGTACACTTGGCTGGGCGCCAGGATGTAGCTTTCGCCGCCCAGCTGGGTGCTGGTGCGCCCCTGGTCGATGCGGCTGACCAAATACTCCTCAAAGGTGCTGTCGGTATACCGGTCGGTCTTGTAGCCGGCTGTGGCAGTATTGGTCATATTGTTGGCCACGATGTCCAGCCGGCGCTCCTGGGACAACATACCGGATGTCAGGTTATAAAATCCTTTGAACACGCTCGTTCCGCTCCTTCCCAAACTCCAGGATCAACTGTTTTTAAAGTACTGCTCCATGTGGAGCCGCAGTTTTTGTATGGCCTTGGTGTGGATCTGGGAGATCCGGGGTTCGCTGACCCCCATCACCTCGGCGATCTCTTTCATATTCAGGTCTTTTTGGTAATACAGGGAAAGCACCATCTGCTCGTTTTCCCGCAAGGACCGGATGCCTTGGGCCAGCACGTCTTGCAGCTCCTGCTGCTGGACCACCTGGTCGGGCTGCTCGGTGGGTTCCGTGCTGGGCAGGCCGGCAACAGAGCCATATTGGGCCTGGGTCTCCAGCAGAGCATCCAGGGAGATCACGTTGCACAGGGAAATGTCCACCAGGTCTTCCTGGTATTTGCTTTCCGCCACACCCAGGCGCTGGGCCATCTCTCCATCGGTGGGGAACCGGCCCAGGGCGCTGTACAGCTCCCAGGTGGCCTGGTCGATCTCCCGGGCCTTGCGCCGCACGCTGCGGGGCGTCCAATCTTGTCGCCGTGCCAAATCGATGACCATGCCCCGGATGCGCTTGGTCACATAGGTCTCAAATTTGATGCCTTTATCCGGGTCGTATTTGTCCACGGCGTCCAGCAGCGTCAAGATGCCCTCGTTGATCACATCGTCCAGCTGGGCAAAGCTGCTGTAGATCCCCCGGATCTGCAAGGCGATCCGTTTGACCAGCTCCTGGTACCGCAGCACCAGGGGCCATTTGAGCTCCTGCTGGCTCGTCTCTTTATAAGCGGCCAGCAGCTCTTCGGTGCTCATGGCTTCGATCTGCTTGGCGCCGTATCTCATTCCTTCGCCGCTCATGTGCCCACCGCCTTTTGGAACGTCACGTTGCCCAGTGCTTGGATCTGCACCGAGCTGATGATCTCATTGAAAGCCAGCACATAATATTCGGGGTAAAACTGGGCGATCAGCCGGCTCAGGTATACGCGGATCACCTGGCTGGTGAGCACGATAGGCGTCTGGGAAAGGTCGTGGAATTTCTTCAGGTGTTCGCCCAGCTGCGCTACGATCTGCTGCATGTGCTCCGGGCCCAGGGCCAGGTAAATGCCCTGCTCGTTTTTGGTCAAGGCCCCGATCAGGGTCTTTTCCACCTCGGCATCCAGAGTGACCACCCGCAACTGGCCGTGTTCGCAGAAACGGCGGGTGATGGTGCGGCTCAGGGCGCAGCGGACGTTCTCCGTCACCAGGTCCACGTCCCGCGTCGAACCCAAGGCGTCCAGCGCCGTCTCCAAGATCGTCTCCAGGTCCTTGATGGGCACCCCTTCCCGCAGCAGGTTCCGCAGGATCTTTTCAAATGTGGCATAGGTGATGGCGTTGGGGAATGCCTCTTCCACCAGTTCGGGCGCCGTGCGTTTCAAATGCTCCACCATCTGGATGGTCTCCGACCGGGTGAGCAGTTCGTGGGTGTATTTTTTGATGGTCTCCGACAGATGGGTCAGCATGACGGACAAGGGGTCGATGACCGTATAGCCGTAGATCTCCGCCATCTCTTTGTTCTCCGGCAGGATCCACCGGGAGGGGATGCCGTAGGCGGGCTCCACTGTCTCGATGCCGTCCACTTCCCCCGCTGGGTTCGAAGGCTCCAAGGCCAGGTAATAATCCACCAGCAATTCGCCCCGGGCCACTTCTTCACCTTTGATCCGGATCAAATACTGGTTCGTGCCCAGCGCCGAAGAGTCGTGCAGCCGCACGGATGGGATGATAAAGCCCATGTCCTGGGCATACTGCCGGCGGAAGATGACGATCCGGTTGATGAGCTTGCCGCCGCTGGCTTCATCCACCAAGGGGATCAGGCTGTAACCGAATTCCATTTCGATGGGTTCCACCGTCAGCAAAGAGTAGACGTTGTTGATGTCTTTGTAATAGTCTTCTTCCCCCGGCTGTTTTTCCACCGGCGGAGCCGCTGCCGCCTCTGTTGCCTGGGCCAGGGCCAGCTTTTCCTGCCTTTCTGCCTTTTTCTCCACATAGACTCCCAAGGCCACCAGGCCCGCCGCTGTGACGATCAGGGCGGCTTTGGGTGTACCGGGCATCAACGCCAGAAACACCAGCACTGCGCCGGTGACCATGATGGCCCGGGGCTGGGCGGAAAACTGCTTGAGCACGTCGGTGTTCAAACTGCCTTCCGACACCGAACGGGTGACGATCATGCCGGTGGCCGTGGAGATCAGCAGGGCGGGCAGCTGGGAGACCAGGCCGTCGCCGATGGTGGCGATGGAATACGTGGAAAGAACGGTAGTCAAGTCGCCGCCGCCCTGCACCATGCCGATGATCAGGCCGGCCACAAAATTGATGAATGTGATGATCAAGCTCATCACGGCATCGCCTTTGACGATCTTGGTGGCGCCGTCCATGGCGCCGTAAAAGTCCGCTTCCTTCTGGATCTTGTGCCGGCGTTCCCGGGCCTCTTGTTCGCTGATGAGGCCGGAACTCAGATCGGCATCAATGGCCATCTGTTTGCCGGGCATCGCATCCAAGGTGAAGCGGGCGGCCACTTCGGCCACGCGCTCGGCGCCTTTGGTGATGACGATGAACTGCACCAACACGATGATGAGAAAGATCAGCACGCCCACCACGATATTGCCCTGGGTGATCATGTTGCCAAAGGAGGCGATGACGTTGCCGGCAAAGCCGCCGTTCGTCAAGATCAGCCGGGTGGAAGATACGTTGAGCCCCAGGCGGAACAACGTGGTAATGAGCAGCAGGGAGGGAAAGATGGAAAACTGCAATGCCTCCGAGATGTTCATGGTGATGAGCAGGATCATAATGGAGATGGAGATGTTGACGATGATCAGAACATCCAGCAGCGCCGGCGGCAGCGGGATGATCAAAAACAGTACGATCACCACCACCAGAAGTGATATTATGACGTTGTTGAAAATTTTCTTCATCGTCTCACCATTCTTCGTTTAGGGGTTGCCTGGGTTCTTGGGGATCTCGTTTTTTTGGTTCAGCTGGAAGATATAGACCAACACTTCGGCCACAGGGCCGTAAAATTCCAAGGGGATCTCTTGGTTGAGCTCCACAGCGGCATAAAGGGACCGGGCCAGGGGCACATTTTCCACCACAGCCACCCGGTTTTCTTCTGCCACTTTGGCAATGCGCTGCGCCAGCTCATCCACGCCTTTGGCCACCACCACAGGGGCGTTGTCCCGCTCTGGCTTATAGCGCAGGGCAACGGCAAAGTGGGTGGGGTTTCGGATGACCACATCGGCTTTGGGCACTTGCTGCATCATGCGGCTTTGGGCCATGCGGCGCTGCACCTCTCTGATCTTGCTCTTGATCTGAGGGTCGCCTTCCATCTGCTTGTACTCTTCTTTGATCTCTTGCTTGGACATGCGCAGCTGCCGCTCGTAATCCCACCACTGGTAGAAAAAGTCGAAGGCCGCCAGCGCCGTAAACGCGATGACAATGCGGATGACCATGGAGAAGGCCTTTTCAAACAAGCTGCTGCAGGCCCAATCCACATCGGCATACATATACTGGGGCAGCTGGAAGACCAGATCCTGCAAAAACTGGTACAAAATGACCAGCAGCACCGTGATCTTCAGCATTCCTTTCAGCGCCTCGATGATGCTGCGCATGGAAAACAGCCGTTTGAAGCCCTGCAGCGGGCTGATGCGGCTGAACTTTGGTTTGATGGCCTCGCCGGCCACCAGCAGTTTCGTCTGGGCAAAAGTGCTGGCAACGGCCAACAGGGCGGTGACGGCCAGCAGCGGCCCCGCTGTTTTGACCACCACCAGGGTGGATTGCACAAGCAGCTCCCGGACAAAAGCCCCCAGCTGGCCCACTTCCAGGTTTGCGGCATAGCCCAAACAAAATTGGAAAAACTGGTCGAATTGCTCCACCATGCCCCCGGCTGTCAGTCGCAGCACGGCAAAGCTGCCGATCAGGGTGGCCACCGTCACCGCATCCCGGCTGAGGAACACATTGCCCTTTTTTCGGGCGTCCCGCCGTTTTTTTGGCGTGGCTTTTTCGGTTTTTGAGCTGTCCGCCACAGATGATCCCCCCTCGGTTGCGCGGTATCCGGTCTATCAGGCGGCCAAGGCCAACACCTGGTGCAGCGAATCCAGCATGGTCCGTTCCGCCTCCAGCAGGAAATCGCTGAAAGGCGCCATCAGCAGCAGGACCAATACCAAGCCCAGCACCACTTTGAGCTCGATGTTGATGACAAAGGCGTTGATCTGGGGAATGGCTTTCATCAAAATGCCCATGCCCACCTGACCGATCAGTTCAGCCGCCAGCACCGGCAGGCTCAGCTGCACGGCCAGCAGGAAGGTCTGGATAAAAAGCTCCACCATGGCATTGGCCATATCTGCCCCCAGGGAAACTGCCCCGAAGGCCACTACATCCCCTGAGGTCAGCAGGATGCGAAACAGGGTCTGGTGGCCCCCCGCCGCGAAAAACAGCAGGATCATCAACACGTTGAGCAGTGTGCTGGTCACCGAAGAGTTCATCTGGGAGCCTGCATCGTAGGTGGAAGCCATGCTCATGCCCATCTGGCTGTCCATGGTAAAGCCCGCCAGCGACGGGATCATGAAAAACAGGTGCATCACAAAGCCTACGGCAAACCCCAGCAGCAGTTCCAGCAGCAGCCGTACCACCAGTTCCAGCAGCGTGGCCGGCACCGCCACTGCCGCGCTGCCAGAGCCGGCGAACACGGCGGAAGCCAGCACAAGGACCAGGCCGGCCCGTACGATCGCCGGGCTGTTGTTCCGGCCCAGCAAAGGGTTAAACAGCACAAAGCCCGACATGCGCATGGTGATATACAGGAACAAGGTGAGCTGTGCCCAATCCATGTCTTACTCCTTTCAGCCCAGCATCATGGTAAAAAGGCTGCGGGTGTATTCCTGCAGCGTGCTCAGCATCCAGCTGCCGCCCACCAAAAACACCACGACCACCACGATCAGCTTGAGGATAAAGGAGAGGGACTGTTCGTGGATCTGGGTGACCGCTTGGAATATGGCCACTAAGATACCCACTGCCATGCTGAGGATCAGCAGCGGCCCGCCCAGTTTCAGGGCTACCATCACGCCTTCCCGCAGGGTATCGCTGACTGTTGCGGCATCCATCGGTCATTCCTCCTTTCCCGCACTCATCGGAACCCCTGTACCAGGGTGGAAAACAGCAGCTGCCAGCCATCCAGCGTAATGAAGAGCAGCAGCTTGAAGGGGGCGGAGATCATAGAAGGCGGCAGCATGATCATGCCCATGGACATCAGGGTACTGGAGACCACGATGTCGATCAGCATAAAGGGGATGTAGAGCAAAAAGCCGATCTCAAAGGCCCGCTTCAGCTCACTGGTCATAAAAGAGGGGACGATGATGCGCAGCGGCAGCTCCATGGCCTCTTCCTCATCGGCCGGCGCCGGCTGATCCGCCAGTTCGCAGAACATTTCCATGGCGGAGTTCTCCGTGTTGCGCAGCATGAAGTCTTTGAGCGGCACCTGGGCCCTGTCCAAAAATTCCTGCTGGGAGATCGTCTGGGCCACATAGGGGTCATAGGCCTGGGTCTTGATCTGCGAGAGCACAGGCCCCATGGTGAACAAGGTGAGGAACAGGGCGATGCCCACCAGCACCAGGTTGGGCGGCGTCTGCTGGGTGCCCATCGCCGTGCGCAAAAACGAAAGGGAGATGACGTAACGGGTGAAGGAAGTCATCATCACCAGCAGAGAAGGCAGCAAGGTGATGATGGTCGTCAGGAACAAGATCTCCAGCACCTGTACATTGTCGCCATTGATATTGATCAGGCCATCCACGCCTCCGGCTCATCCCCTTTCTTTTTTTCCCTGTTTTTTCAGCTGGGAAAGCAGCGCTTCCCGAAAGCTGGGCGGCGCGCCCTCCTCCGGGCCTTGGTGCCACTGCTGGCCCTCTTCCGGCGTCAGTTCCGCCAGTGTCTGTATGTTGTTGGCCGTGGCGCCCAGCAGGAAAAACCGCTGGCCCACCTGTACCACCATCAGCTTTTGGTCCCGCGCCACCGGCATCTGTTCCAGCACTTGCATGTGCCGTTCTCCCCGCGCCATGGCAAAGCCTTTGGGCACCCGGAGGGCCAGCAGCCGGGTGGCGTAATAGGCCAGCACCAAAATAGCGCCGATGACGGCCAAGGCGCCCACCAGCGACAGCAACGCGCTGCCCATGGCGTCAGGGCGTGCCGACGATGGAACTGACGGTCTTCAGCACCCGGTCGGGCTTAAAGGGCTTGACGATGAAATCCTTGGCGCCCGAGCGCACCGCGTCGATCACCATGCTCTCCTGCCCCATGGCGGAGCACATCACCACGTTGGCATTGGGGTCTTTGGCCCGGATGGCTTTCAACGCCTCCAGCCCATCCATGTTGGGCATGGTGATATCCATCATCACAAGATCGGGGTGCAGTTCATCGTATTTTTCCACTGCATCCGCGCCGTCCACTGCCTCGTGCACATCGGTATAGCCGTTTTTGTTCAGGGTATCTTTGATGACTTTGCGCATGAAAGCGGCGTCATCCACCAATAAAATCTTAGCCATGTTGAACCATCCTTTTTTCCATGTAATTATATCTTTCAACGGAACTCAGGTCCCAAGACCCATTACGCATCGGCGACGCCTTCCACGCCGGGTTTCTGCAAGATCTCTGTGATGCGGACGCCAAAGTTATCGTCCACCACCACCACATCGCCCCGGGCGATGCACTTGCCATTGACGAACAGATCCACTTGGTCTCCTGCCAGCTTATCCAGCACCACCAGTGAGCCTTTGGAGAATGTGAGGATCTCTTCCACCTTGCGGCGGGTCCGCCCGATCTCCACCGACACTTCCAAGGGTACCGACAAGATGAGGTCCAGGTTTTGGGCCTGTTCTTCTCCCAAAGAGTCCAGCGGCGAGAGCTGCGGCATCTCCACCGGCTTGGTGGGGATCACTTTGGGATCGGCCTGCTGCGGCGGATAGGGGTAGGGATAAGGCGGATAATAATAGGGGTATGCCCCCGGCTGCGGCCACCCGGCAGGGGGTTGGCCCG
>JABLTT010080706.1_pt1 | contig 13015 bp, 13 predicted proteins | sample 7160061 | NCBI WGS metagenome assembly JABLTT01 (sample SAMN14651232, study PRJNA627086) | human gut metagenome | isolation source: feces | host: Homo sapiens
TGGGCCTTTTCCTCTGCCCGAATCTCTTCGCGGCTCTTTCCCTCGATCACCATCACGCACTCGCCTTTTGGCTCCTGGCTCTCGTAATAGTCAAGCGCATCCTCAATGGTGGTGGCAAATACCGTCTCATGCTTTTTCGTCAGTTCCCTGCATACGCTGATCCTGCGGTTGCCTAAAGCCTCATAGAGAACCTTAAGCGTCCTGGCCAGCCGATGGGGCGCTTCATAAAGAACCATGGTCCTGGTCTCTCCTTTTAGCTCCTCCAGTATGGCTTGGCGCTCCTTCTTATCGGTCGGAAGAAAAGCCTCGAACGCGAATCTTCTGGTAGCCAGTCCGGATATGGTAAGCGCGGTGATACACGCAGCGGCGCCAGGCACGGCAGTCACCGCGATTCCGGCCTCCTGGCACATATGCACTAATTCCTCCCCCGGATCGGAGATGCCTGGCGTCCCCGCATCCGTGATCAGGGCTATATCTTCCCCGCTTTGAAGCCGTTCTACCAGCCTGTGGCCTTTCTCTATCTTGTTGTACTCATGATAACTAGTCATAGGGGTCTTAATCTCGAAATGATTCAGCAGCTTGATGCTGTTGCGCGTATCCTCGGCCGCGATCAAATCTACCTCTTTTAGTATGCGGATGCATCTAAGCGTCATATCTTCCAGATTGCCGATCGGCGTTGCGCATAAGTATAATGTTCCTGACATGTCTTCTCCTTTAGCCCCTTTTTAATATTTCCAGAATATCTTCTGGAGAATTTTCTAGATGTTCGCTGGCAGCCTTATAAATTTCCCGAATATTTTCCGGGTCCTCTTCCAGTTCTTCCGAAACTACTTCCAAGGCTTTTCCCCTCAAGCACTTCTTTTGAACCAAAGAAATCAGTTTAAGAATTTCTCCTTCTTCCCTACCTTTTCTTTCTGCAGTCATCAGCCTGCTCTTCTCATCGGTTATTGCCATCTCCTGACGCAGATATAGATAACGTTCTGTTTCGCTCTGATTTATCTTGTCCATCACGTCTTTTGCCGCTTCCATATAAGGATTTCCTTTTGCTTCCATACAGACCTCCTCCCAACTTCTGGCTGCGATCATCCTCGCCCACCGATAGAGTTCCTGCTTCTTTTCTTCCTCGGATGTCTCTTCTAATTTCTTTAATTCTATCACATGGAAGATAAATTTACTACTATACAATTCACCGCTTCTCTCATCCATAAGCATAATCTTATGATGATATCCCCTATCCTCTAACTGATTAAAATCAAGGATTCCCACATGAAGGCATGGCTCTATCTCTCCATATGTACTTCCATGGATAAATCCTTCTGTAAACATCCTGCAATTATAGAAAATACTCCTTTCCGGCCAATCATCCTGATATCGATTCTGCATTTCTATATTTATTTTTTTACAATTATTCAAGTGTACCTTAATATCTAAAATCCCTTCAGCACCATCTTGTCTTTAAATGTTTTCCAGAACGCATAGTTATTGGTCAACCGGATGTTAAACGGAACTTTACTGGCCGCTAGCCGTCTCAGATAGTCTTCTCTAGACAGCGGCATTACAGCACTTTTCGTATTACTGTTTCTTTTGCCCATAGGCTGACTTCCTCCTAATTATTTTAATTTTCATCTTGTGGAATCTTTACATGGCGAACGCCAAATATGAATATAAGATTTTAAAGATATTATACGAAACAGTATAGTAGGTAAAAACATGATTTTCAAGTCTTTTTTGCCAGAACTTCTCCCAATCCATAACAAAAGCAAAAGAACAGGCACTCCCTGTTCTTTTCTCTAGTCCATTCCATATATTCTCAACATTTCTTCCGTATATGTTCCATCCCGCTCATACGAGATGAGCGGCGGCTCTACTTTCATCCTGGGATTGCCTCCCCTAAGGCCTTCAAGCAGCACCATATTGGGTTCTTTATCCACGAATGGATGCACCAGCCGCATACGCTTCGGCTCAATTCCAGCGGCTGTCATCTTAGAAAGTATCTCCGGCAGCCTGAATGGCCGGTGAACCATATAGAATCTACCCTTCGGCTTCAGAAGCCTGGCGCTCTCCCTTAGAATATCATCCAGCGTGCACAAGACTTCATGGCGGGCAATATACAAGGCTTCATTTTCATTCTTCAGCCCATGGTCGCCGATCATATAGGGGGGATTTGTTGTTATTACATGAAAAGAGGCCGCCCCAAATATAGCGGATGCCTCTTTGATATCTCCTGTGACAATGTCTACCTTGTCCTGCAGACGGTTATGGCTAACGCTTCTGCGGGCCATATCGGCGCTTTCTTCCTGAATCTCAAGGCCGGTATAATGCGCCCCTTCATTCTTTGCTTCCAGCAGGATCGGAAGTATTCCTGTTCCGCTGCCCAGATCCAGCGCCGTCTCATTCTTCTTCACCGTGGCAAAAGAAGACAGAAGTATGGCGTCCATGCCAAAGCAGAAACGTCCCGGACTCTGTATAATCTCGTATCCTTTAATCATCAGATCATCCAGGCGCTCGCCAGGCTTTAAACTATTCATCATCCAGTTTTGACGCTCCATTCTTTTCTTCCAGCGCCTTTAACTGCGCCAATTCTTCTTTGGATAGTTTAACATCCTTCTTCTTGCGTTTTGGCTTGAATCTAAGTTCGCTGGCTTTATACTCACGGATTTCTTTTTCATCATTATCCAGGGTTACGATGACCTTCACCTGCTGCCGCAGCACATTGACTGACTGAACGTCGCCTTTCAGGCCTTCCGGCGTGGTTACATGATCTCCATTAGAAGGAAGGCGGCTGTTCAATTCTTCATACGTCTCCTCCTCATTGGTCAGGCAGCACATCAGCCTGCCGCATACTCCTGATATCTTAGAAGGGTTCAGGGACAGATTCTGCTCTTTCGCCATCTTGATGGATACCGGCGCGAATTCAGACAGATACGTGTTGCAGCAAAGTGGACGGCCGCAGATCCCGATGCCTCCCCGGATCTTCGTCTCATCTCTTACTCCGATCTGTCTCAGTTCGATCCTGGTCCTGAACACGCTTGCCAAGTCTTTGACCAGTTCCCTGAAGTCAATCCTTCCGTCTGCGGTAAAGTAGAAAAGCACCTTATTGTTATCAAACGTATACTCTGCGTCAATCAGCTTCATCTCAAGGCCATGCTTGCGGATCTTCTCAAGGCAGATGCCAAATGCTTCCTTTTCCTTTTCCCTGTTCTTTTCTTCCTTGCGGATGTCATCCTGGGTAGCAATACGGATGACCGGCTTCAGCGGCTGGGTGATCTTGTCATCCTCTACATCCCTCTGGCCGGTGACTACCGTGCCAAACTCAACGCCTCTGGCCGTCTCGACGATCACCTTGTCCCCTGTATGAATATTATATTTCCCCGGCGCGAAGAAGTATATCTTCCCGGCCGGACGGAACCTTACTCCAATTACTCTTGTCATATTGTTAATTCTCCTTTATTGTCAGGAACAACAGTTCCATTACCAGATCAAAGTTAACATTGGCTTTTAATCTGGCTTTGGCTTTTTCCAGGCTTTCTATAATGAGCTCGATTCCTTCGTAGGAACTTCTCTTAGCCCGCTCTTTGATATATTTTATCTGGTCTTTGAATACGACCTTATCCATATCCTTGGTTGCTTTATATAATAAGACATCCCGATACCATATCATAATAATATCCAGATAGTCATTGATTTCCAGCTTATATGCCGTGATCCGGCTTACCGCCTGCACGATCTCGCTTAACTCCATCTCATTGATGTACTTCAGCAGCTGCACCGCCTCATCGCGGATCTCATTAAAATGTTCGGAATTCGCCAGCATAATGGCACGTCCCATATTTCCCTGGGCAAATGCAGTGCACATATCCGCCTTATAATCCGGAACCTGCATGGTCTCCATCAGATACTTCTTAATCAGGGTATCCTTGATATTACGCAGTTTCAGCATTACGCACCTGGAATTGATCGTCGGCAGCAGCGTATCCGCATTCTCTGTAAGAAGCATGATTACCGCATATTCCGGCGGCTCCTCGATCGTTTTCAGCAGGGCATTCTGCGCCTGGGGCGTCATCATGTCCGCCTGGGGAATAATGTATACCTTATATGGTCCCTGGTAGGGCTTTATCATAATCGTATTATTCACCTGTTCCCGGATGTCGTCCACACTTATAGAATTTGGCTTCTCGTGTGTAACCTTTATAATATCCGGATGGTTGCCGCTTTCTGCCTGTCTGCAGGAATGGCATTCATTACACGGATCCGGCCCGCCTTTCTCGCACAGTAATGTGGCGGCAAACAGATTCGCCAGCATCTTCTTGCCGGCTCCCCGCTCTCCATTCAATATATAAGCGTGGGACACCTTGTCCTCTCTTACCGCATTCCTGATATAATTAATAATGTCTTTGTGGCCAACCACATCTTTAAACGTTCCCATGTCGTATTTCCCCTATAATTTCTTCTAAGCATCGTGTTCTATTATCATTCACAAATCTTTTCTGTATTCCAAGGCTTTTCAGATTCTCTTCTGCGAAATCCTTCGTATCTGCGAGAAATCTTCTGCATAATTCCGCGTATTTAGGCGCCTCCTGCTCCCGCTCCCGCGCCAGGGCCCTGGCAAGCCGCTCGCCGTCTTCTACCTCGATATAAATCGGCACCAGTTTATCAGGCCCGTAAAACTTCTGCATCTGTTCATAAGACTGAAGGGTTCCGATTACCAGATAGTCCGATGTACCAAGGTTGATCTGGCCATCATCAACGGTCGCATACTTCCAGATGCCGTGCACCGTATCATAGGCGCGCTGCTCTATCACCTTCCCTTGCTTCTCATATGCATTTAATGTATCCTCTGAAACGAAAAAGTATTCTATGCCGTCCCGCTCTCCTTCCCGGATCGGCCGGGTAGTATACAGCGTAATCGTCTGAAGCCAGGGCAACGCCTTCTTGACTTCCTTAAACAGCGTATCCTTCCCGGAAGAACTCTTTCCCATCATATAATAAATCTTACCCATGCATCCAAACCTCGATATACTGGTCCTCTTTCAATCCTTCAATAGCGAATCTAAGGTTACGATACCATTGTAACATATCTGCCGCCTCTTGTGATACCCTTTCTCCCGGTACGATCAAAGGACTTCCCGGAGGATAGAGATATGCATACTCCGTGGATATATGCCCAACGCTTTCCTTCCACGGCAAACGCCGGACCTCGCTTCCAAGCGCTGCGCTGATCGCAGCCTCATCCAGCATATTCTCCATCACGGAACTGTTATATACCACTTCCAGCCTGGGCAGGCTTGCCCCGATAAGCGCGGGCGTCTCTTCCAGACAATTCCCCGAACGCATCCGTTCGTCCGCCTGGGCATCAATCTCTTCCAGTGCCCTTGCCAGACGCTCCATACCATCCTCCGTGTCTCCTATGGATGTCATTGCCAGTATATACGTCCCTGCTACCATCTCCATCTGCAGATGGTATTCATCCAGCAGTATCCTGTATAGCCTTTTGCTACTCATGTCAGCATGCCGGACGGATATGACGATCTTGGACCTGTCAAAACTCTCTGTCTCCACCAGTTCCAGGCGTTTCAGCTGCCTAAGCCTCCCCCGCATCTTCTCCAGCATCTTGACATAAGGATCGAACAGTTCCTTCCTTCTGTTTTCCAGCATATCGATGCAGGAGTCTATGCTGGACATCAATACATAAGACGGGCTGCTGGACTGGAGCATCCGCAGATAATCCCGGACTCCCTTGCGGCTTGCAAGGCTTCCATTGATATGCAGAAGCGCAGTCTGCGTCAGCGCCGGCAATGTCTTGTGAAGGCTGTGGATCACGATATCCGCTCCCCTCGTATTAGCGTTCTGAGGAAAATATGGATGAAAGCCAAAATGCGCTCCATGGGCTTCATCCACAATCAGTGGTATGCCTTTTTCATGGACCGCTTCTGCTATGGCTTCCACATCCGATACCACGCCGTCATAAGTGGGCGACACGATGACCACTGCCCGGATGGAAGGATACTTGTCAAGAGCCTCCCTCACATCGTCTACGGAAACCTCTGTATTGAGCTGCGCGCAATGATTGAATTCAGGATATAGATACACCGGATTCAATTCATTCATATATATGGCATGATACACAGACTTGTGGCAATTTCTTGCCACAAGTATTGTATCTCCTTTTTTGGTTACGCCTGCAATGGCGCTTAAGATTCCTACGGTACTTCCATTGATGAGGAAATGCGTCTCGTCCGCGTGGTAGATCCTGGCCGCCCGAATCTGGGCCTCCTTCAGGATCCCCTCTGCATGATGAAGGTCGTCAAATCCCTCAATCTCCGTAATATCAATCTTATAGGGAACCGTGGACTTGAGCATGTCCAGATTCCGTTTATGGCCCGGCATATGAAACCCATAATAGTCCGAGTCGCTATAGTCTTTTAACTTATCATATATTGTGCTCATTATAATCTCTTTAACAATTCTTCTCTTTCCTTTTCAAAGCCTGGCTTTCCAAGCAGCGCGAACATGTTCTTCTTATAACTCTCCACGCCTGGCTGGTTAAATGGATTCACGCCGGATATATATCCGCTTACGCCAATGGCAAATTCAAAGAAGTAGAACAGCTGTCCCAAAGAGAACTCATCCTGCCTTGGAACATTTACAATAAGGTTCGGAACATTTCCATCCGTATGGGCAAGAAGCGTGCCATTCATGGCGCTCTTGTTGACAAAATCAACGGTCTGCCCCGCCAGATAGTTCAGCCCGTCAAGGTCGACCGGCTCTTCCTGAATTCTGATCTCCTCGGCAGATTCCTCCACATTCAGGACTGTCTCAAACATGATACGGCTTCCGTCCTGGATGAACTGCCCCATGGAATGAAGGTCTGTGGTAAGGTCAACAGACGCCGGATAGATTCCCTTCTGGTCTTTGCCTTCGCTCTCCCCGCAGAGCTGCTTCCACCACTCGGATACATAGTGGAGGCTTGGCTCGTAGTTTGCAAGAATCTCGATGGCTTTTCCTTTTCTGTGGAGAATATTACGGATCGCCGCATACATAACGGCATCGTTGCTCTCGTACGGATCGCCAATCGCCCTCTCTCTTGCAGACGCCGCGCCTTCCATTAATTTCTCTATATCCGCGCCGCTGACTGCGATCGGAAGAAGTCCCACCGCCGTCAATACAGAGAAGCGGCCGCCTACGTCATCCGGAACTACGAAGGTCTCATATCCTTCTTCTGTAGCCAGGTTCTTAAGCGCTCCCCTTGCCTTGTCGGTAGTAGCGTAGATCCTCTTTGCCGCTTCCGCCTTGCCATACTTCTTCTCCAGCATCCCTTTAAAGATACGGAAAGCAATGGCTGGCTCCGTGGTTGTTCCTGACTTTGAGATAATATTTACGGAAAAGTCCCTGTCTCCTATCACATCTATCAGATGCTTAAGGTATGTACTGCTGATGCTGTTGCCTACATAATAGATCTCCGGAGTCTTACGAATTTCCTTAGATACCATATTATAGAAGTTGTGGCGCAAGAACTCGATTGCCGCTCTTGCTCCAAGGTAAGAGCCACCAATGCCAATTACAAGGAGCACCTCTGAATCCCCCTGAATCTTTACCGCTGCTTTCTGAATACGCGCGAATTCTTCCTTATCATAATCCACCGGAAGGTCGATCCAGCCAAGGAAATCATTCCCCGCCCCTTCCCGGCCAAGAAGTTCTGCCTTCGCCTGTTCAGCGATCTTCTTCATAGATTCAATCTCATGCTCTGAAATAAATGTCTTTGCTTTAGAATAGTCAAATGTTACTTTATTGTTCATAGTGACCCCTTCCTTCCATCTTACCATCTTATAAATATGTACTATTTTATTTTATCAAATCGGCCACTTTTAATCAAGCCATAAACTCCTCCAGTATCTGCCGTATCAGCACGTCTTTTGCCACTTCTTCCTTCTCTTTTTCCCTTCTTGCCTTCCGGTCTGCCGATGCCGCTTGAATCTGAGGAGTCACATCCGGCACCTCATATGGTTCCGGCATGGTCGGACTGGTAATCTCCGGAGGCGTGGTAGGCGACGGCACTTCTTTTCTCGGCATTGGCCTCTCCGGCTCTCCCCTGTCGTTCTTATCTGTTCTGGAGGATTTCCTCGGATCCTCTTCTTCCCTGGCTGCCTTTACTATCTTTGCCGCCTTTTGGCGCTGAGTCTCCGGCTCTTTCTCTATCGCAAATATGTCCTCGTCATCCTCTTCCTCCAAATCCGGCACTACCCCAAATTCGGATACAGGCGTCTCCGGCGCCATGACCTTGATCTCTTTCTGGTACGCCTTTTCATATCGATGCAGGCATACATTTTCCAGATAATCAACCATATAGTTCTGCACTGCCTCCATACGGTATTCCTCGTCCGTGGTCAGGTGGACCAGGTAGATCAGAATGGCAAGCCCGGCACCAGCAGCCCCGGTCTTAATCACCATGTCGCCCATTCCATTTACCGCATACTCAAGAAGCGCCCCCGCCGCTCCCAGTATCAGGCACAGTCCGGCTGTGGCCTTCTCCATACGCCTCCAGCTGTGCAGCTTCATTCCGATAACCTTGTACTCATACAAGTACTTGTCTACAAACACCCTGACATTCTCCACCGTATCGCTGATCATGCAGGCATGTTCAAATTTGGCGCGCACCAGGCGCATGAGCGGGTGGGTGCTTTTATTCATATTCCCGGCTGCGCGCACCAGCTGTTTCAAAGTTACATTTGCAATCAGTTTACTCACAATCCCTATGACCGTCAGGATTCCCATTAGCACGAATATCACGTGCTTGTCCAGTATAATTTCTAACATAAAAAAGCCCTCCTTTTGCTTAGAATTATACTTGAAATTCCAAAGGAGGGTATAAAAACCGTTCTACAGATTCTGACCCCCGATATGGAGGAATCTGTCAGATTCTTAAGAATTTTCGTCCAGCCATAATTATATCATTGTCAGCAATTCCTTCATAAGCCTTACGCTGTGGGCGATCGCCTGTCTTTCAAAGGTAGGGTAGTCCAAGGTCGCGCTGTTGTCAGCTTTGTCCGAAATGGCACGGATTATGACATACGAAACTTTGTTCAGGTATGCTGCCTGTGCAATCCCGGCTCCTTCCATCTCTACGCACAGTGGATGGAAGTTCTCCACGATCTTTTCTTTTGCCTCCCCGGATGAGATGAATTGGTCGCCGCTTGCCACCCTTCCGGTAAATGTGCGGATGTCCGGGTTCGCCTTCTCATTAGCCTTGGCTGCCTTCTGCACGAGTTCCTCATCTGCCGGAAATGCCAGCGTATCCATCCTAGGTATCTGCCCGATGGCATCCCCGAATATGGTAGCGTCCATATCATGGTGAAGGGCATCCGTGGAGATAACCATATCGCCAATATCTATTCTCGCATCCAGAGAGCCTGCGATTCCGGTATTGATCAGCATGTCTGCCCGGAACCTGTCCACAAGTATCTGGGCGCAGATACCGGCATTGACCTTGCCAATTCCACTTCTGACTACCACCACGTCCTTGCCGCACAGTTTTCCCTTGCAGAAAACCATGGACGCCTGCTCTACCGTCTCCTGAATATCCATATCTTCCTTCAATGCTGCAACTTCTTCTTCCATTGCTCCGATAATTCCTATCATATCAACCTTATCCTCCTTCTATCACGATTACTCCATGTTGGTAGTTTATCACAACTAAATCACGATGCCAACTTATATAGCATTTGGTATCTGTGATTCAAAATATTACATTTTTCTGAAATATCACAAAAGATATAGAAATCCTATGATTTCTTTGCTATAATCCGAATTGAATATTTATTATATTAATAATCTATAATGAAGAGCAAACAAGGGAGGCAATATTTATGGAATACAGACCACATGGTGTCTGTTCTCAACTAATTCGTGTAGAGTTGGACGGAGATATCGTTAAAAACGTAGAATTTGTAGGAGGCTGCAACGGCAACACCAAAGGTATCTGCAGCCTGATCAGAGGAATGAACGTACACGATGTTATATCCCGGCTGGAGGGCATCACATGCGGCTATAAGTCTACATCCTGCCCGGATCAGCTGGCATATGCATTAAAGAAAGCAATCAGCCAATAGGCATCGCTGCACCGGAAATCTGCGACTACCAATCTCCGGTACAATGAAAAAGGATACGAGGCCTAGCATATAACCTCGCATCCTTTTCTGTCCTTTTTGTCTTATACGTTTTTCTCTTGTTTCCGGAGAGATTGTGGGAAGCACCGTCTACGACGACTTTAACCCGTCTCGTGGGTCTACGGTTTCTCAATGTAAGGTCGAAATTATTGTTAATAGTTTCTCCTGTTGCACCGCGGACGGCGCTTCCCACAATCTCCCCGGATATAGCATATTGGCATTTTTGTTTTCTAAATTTGTTTTTCAGATTGCAAAATGTTTTTCTTTTTTGTTTTTTTCTTTTGGTTTTCTTCTTTTTCTTTTATACTTTGGTTTTCATATTCTATGGGTCTTCTACATAGACACCGTTCGTAAAGGAACTGCTTACGTCACTGTTTGCCGCATGTGTACTTCTTGCCCTATAATAGTAGCCTCCCTCAACATCTAAACTTCTATTAGAGCCTACTCGATCTGTATTAAGGCTTTCTTTGTGCCAACCATCATATATTTCCCATGCAGTATCGCCTTCTTGTGCCCTTTCTATCGTTACTGCCACTTGCACACTTTTCACGGTATGCGCCGCAATGGTTGTCCCGCCAGCATATAATTTTCCAGGGCCCAACACAACACACTTCGAATATCCGGTAAGCAAATCTTCACCTCGGGTAATTTTAGTGTCATATCCAATAGACTCCTTATCATGCGTCAAATAAGAACCATCTATAATAGGTCTATTTTCCGCAGCATACAAACTTCTTGTTGATGTTAGAAACATTCCCATAACTAGTACGATCAAACATCCTGTAGATGCCCATTTGCTATTCATCTTTCACCTCCATCCTCACAAATTTCCTTTACCCTCATATATACAAACACATAACTCGACAAATACTGACGCAATTATTTTGAAAAAAACAAATTATTCACAATTAAATTAAAATCGTCCTTCGGCATAGTCCCAATCAAGAAGTATTCTAACCCTTTATATTCAAAACGCGCTGAATATCGCTCTTTATTTGTTTTGGGCGTTCTATACTCTTTAATTATAACCTCACAATCATTAACCTTTTCTATGTATTGCTTTTGAATTTCGTCTTCAACATCTACGCCCCAAGAAGTATTACTAAATGATGCATTAACAAAATAAACAACTTTTGATTCATTATAATTGTAAATAAACTCAGCCGTTTGTATCTCTTCATCCATTTCCATTCTATCAAACTTCATTTGAGCTGGGCCTAAAACAATCTTAACTGGCATAGTACCAAATTCATCATCAACTTTTTGATATGCTTTTTCCTCGCTTTCTTCTACAATTGTCAAATTATCATCGCTAGAATCTACCTGCTCAACTTCTCTATCTCCAACTATCCTTTTCATCATGGATACAATTCTCTTAGGTCCGCCTATACTAGTCACGCTAATGGCCATAACCAATACAAGTGATGCCGCCAAGGTAAGATACAGCTTGCGCCGTTTCTTTTTACGCGTAACTTCGATTTCAACTTCTTTATTCTTTTCTTCCTCTAGTACCTTGTGCCCTACTTCTAATGCAAGCCTGTCTTCCTCTGATAACTTAGAGTATAGTTCTTCTCTTTCCTTCTCCTTGATCTGCTCTTCCAGTTTTGCTCTGAGTGATTCTTTGAACCCTTCCGGCATCTGGATGCTGTCATCCTTCAGGATTTCTTCTTCCTCTTCCTTCGCTAGCTGCTCAAAGTCTTCGGTTATCATGTGTTCAAACTGGTCCTTTTTTCCCTTCATCACTTACCCCTATATTTCTATTTATCCTTGATTAGATAACTTCTATATACATAACTGTCAACCCCTGCTTTAAATCTACTGTTTCTCTTGACCAAATCCATTGTAAACGTATAATATAATTATAACAAGTGTCCTTATGGCATATTTTCTACCTACAAACAAAATCGGGAGGTCATTATGAAACGTATAATCTTAACAGGCGGCGGCACCGCTGGCCATGTTACGCCTAACATTGCCCTTTTGCCACGGCTCAAAGAATTACAATATGATATCCATTATATAGGTTCCTATAATGGTATCGAAAAAGAACTGATCCAGCAATTTGGGATTCCTTATCACGGGATATCCTCCGGAAAATTGCGGCGCTACTTCAGCGTACAGAATTTTACAGATCCTTTCCGTGTTGTCAAAGGACTTGGAGAAGCGCGAAAACTAGTCAAGATATTAAAGCCAGATGTAATCTTCTCCAAAGGCGGATTTGTCTCTGTCCCGGTGGTATTGGCCGGAAAGAGCCATCACGTGCCAACGATTATCCATGAGTCAGACATGACCCCTGGCCTTGCTAATAAGATATCCTTATCTTCGGCAACCAAGGTCTGCTGCAATTTTCCCGAGACTTTAGAGCATCTTCCGGAAGGAAAGGCCGTGCTTACAGGCTCTCCTATCCGTCAGGAACTGTTGTCCGGTGACAAGTATAAGGCAAAGGAATTCCTGGGATTTACCACTGACAAGCCTGTTATCATGGTTGTCGGAGGAAGCCTTGGCTCTGTCGCCGTTAATGATGCAGTGCGAGGCATCCTTCCCGAACTTCTGAAAGACTTCCAAGTCGTACATCTATGCGGCAAGGGAAAGGTTGACGAATCGTTGAAAGGCTTGGAGGGATATGCTCAATTCGAATACGTCAAAGAAGAATTAAAAGACCTTTTTGCATTGACAGATATAGTAATATCCCGAGCTGGCGCCAATGCTATCTGCGAATTGCTGGCTCTCCATAAGCCAAATCTTCTGATTCCACTTTCCGCCAATGCAAGCCGTGGGGATCAGATACTCAATGCCCGTTCCTTCGAGCGTCAGGGATACAGTATTGTACTGGAGGAAGAAGAACTCAATAA
>JABLTT010043236.1_pt1 | contig 13005 bp, 10 predicted proteins | sample 7160061 | NCBI WGS metagenome assembly JABLTT01 (sample SAMN14651232, study PRJNA627086) | human gut metagenome | isolation source: feces | host: Homo sapiens
AGAGAGGAAGAAAAAATGCTGATAGTAAAGAAGTTTGGCGGCAGTTCGGTCGCAGATAAAGAGTGTATTTTTCGTGTGGCAGAGCGCTGCGCGGAGGATTATAAAAGTGGACACGATGTGATCGTTGTCCTTTCGGCAATGGGAGACACAACAGATGATCTGATCGCAAAAGCAAAAGAGATCAATCCGAATCCATCCAGGAGAGAACTGGATATGCTGCTGACAACAGGGGAACAGATTTCCGTATCATTGATGGCGATGGCATTCCATAAGCTGGGAATCCCGGCAGTATCACTGAATGCGTTCCAGGTGAAGATGCACAGTACATCCACCTATGGCAATGCAAGATTCAAGAAAGTAGAGTCTGAGAGGATCCTCCACGAACTGGGATACCGGAAGATCGTGATCGTCACTGGATTCCAGGGAGTGAACAAATATGAGGATTATGCGACAATGGGGCGGGGTGGTTCAGATACCACGGCAGTTGCAATCGCAGCGGCTATGGGCGCAGATGCGTGTGAGATTTATACGGATGTAGACGGTGTGTATACCGCAGATCCACGAATTGTTCCTTCTGCGAGAAAATTAAAAGAAATCAGTTATGATGAAATGCAGGAGCTGGCATCCATGGGGGCGAATGTCCTGCATAACCGTTCTGTGGAAATGGCGAAAAAATATGGAGTACAGCTGGTTGTACGTTCCAGCATGAACAGAGAAGAAGGTACGGTGGTCAAGGAGGTAGTAAAAGTGGAAAAATTGTTAATCAGCGGAGTTGCATCTGACAAAAATACAGCGAGAATTTCTGTCATCGGAATCGAAGACAAACCGGGAACAGCGTTCAAGATCTTCAATACACTTGCAAAGAAGAATATCAATGTGGACATCATTCTTCAGTCTGTAGGAAGAGACGGTACAAAAGATATTTCCTTTACAGTGGCAGAGGATGATCTTCAGGATACACTGGCGATCCTGGAAGAAAATAAAGAAGCGCTGACGATCCAGGAGATCAATTCTCAGGAGAGTGTAGCGAAGATCTCGATTGTAGGAGCAGGAATGATGAGTAATCCGGGTGTTGCTGCCAAGATGTTCGAGGCACTGACAAATGCCAGAGTCAACATCCATATGATTTCAACATCAGAAGTAAGAATCACGGTTCTGATCAATGAAAGCGATGTAGAACGTGCGATCAATGCAGTTCACGAGAGATTTGGACTGGGAGAATAATAAAAAAGGAAATCCGATTGGAGCTGACGGATTTCCTTTTTCTTTATTACAACAGTTTTTTCAATAGTAATTTATCTTCCGGATTCATGGCCCGGTATCCCTTGATCAGTTCGACTTCTTCCCGCGTAAGATAGAGTGTATCGGCAGTGTCGATCTCCATGGCATACGTAAAGGGACCTTTCTGTTCGAGAATCAGTCCGTCTTTTGTACAGGGATGATTGACCAGCTGGTCGAGAGATACTCCATAGATATCAGCCAGACGCATCAGAGAATCCAGATCCGGTGTCCGTTTGCTGGTTTCGTAGTTAGAATAAGCCTGTCTGGAAATATTGAGCAAGTCACTGATCTCTTGCTGAGTGTAGTGATGTGCTTTACGAAGACGGTATAAATTTTCAACAAGCTGAATATTAGACATTGCTGTACCTCCATTTACAGGGAATTGTTAAAAGCTTAGTAAATTATAACAATTTTCCCTATAAATAGATATCTATGCGACAAAACGTAGCGAAAGAACAAAAAGCCACAAAAAGTTGATATCAGAGTTTACTGAGTGTACTGTTATGATAGGAAGAAGAAAAGGTAACGTCTTCGCCGAACCATTCGGGTGGAGTAAAGTGATTGGCAGTCTCTTCATCCGGAAATTCTACTTCTGCAAGCATCAGAGGCGCAAGGTCTCCGGAAAAAATATCAAGCTCAATAAAGAGGGAATCCTTAAGAGGGATCACATATCTTTTTTTCGTGATCAGCCGTCCGTCGATTTTTTCTTTTAAATGTTCATAGGATTCTTTTGTCAGCGGAAGGTTGTATTCTTCCCGGATCATCATTCCTTTGGATTTGTAAGTCAGAATGTAGTCATTGTTGTCCCGGCGGATACGTACCACAGGTGCAGTGGAGAGGTATCCCTGTTCGATCTTGCGGCATGGATATGATGAAAGAGCAAAGGGGACAGATGAAATCAGATATTTGCGCTCGATTTCCATGAAAAACTCCTTTCTTTGAAAACATCGTTTGGTGTTTGATATCCGGTATCATCATAATATGAAAAACGGAAAATGTAAACGGGGAGGCATTGCATTTTTAACAGGGATTTGCTACACTTTTTACCATATGAAAGAAATGAAAATCAGGTTCAGATTTTAAGTCAGGAGGAAATGATCATGAAACAGATTGCGGTATTTCTCGCAGAAGGATTTGAAGAAATCGAAGGACTTACGGTTACGGATCTGCTGCGCAGGGCAGGCGTTACTGTGACGAACGTATCGGTCACAGGAGAAAAGACAGTACATGGCTCACACGGAATCGGTGTCGAGGCAGACGCCCTGTTTGAGGAGATGGAGTTTGAGGGAATGGATATGCTCGTACTGCCGGGTGGGATGCCGGGGACAAAGCATTTGAAAGAACACAGAGATTTGTGTGCGCTGCTCAAAGAATTTTATGCAAAAGAGCGTTATCTGGCAGCAATCTGTGCAGCGCCTACTGTATTTGGAGAACTGGGATTTCTGGAAGGAAGAAAAGCATGCTGTTATCCGGGCATGGAGTCAGGACTTTCTCACGCAGAGACAAATGAAGAGCCGGTAAATGTAGACGGGCATATGATCACAAGCCGGGGACTGGGAACCGCGATTCCATTCGCATTGAAGCTGATCGAGCTCCTGTGCGGAAAGGAAAAGGCAGAAGAAATCAGGCATGGAGTAGTTTATTATTAAAAAGTACTGGAAATATTGAAGTGACTATGCTATACTAATTCAATGACTGCGAATATACAATTTGCGTTTGAATGGTACGAATCAAGGAGGAAATAGAAAGATGAGTTTACAGGTAGAAAAGTTAGAGCATAATATGGCGAAGCTTACAGTAGAAGTAGCCGCAGAAGATGTAGAGAAAGCACTGCAGGCAGCTTACTTAAAACAGCGCAAACAGATCAACATTCCGGGATTCCGTAAAGGAAAAGTTCCGCGTCAGATGATCGAAAAAATGTACGGACCGGAAGTATTCTATGATGAAGCAGCAAACAACATGATTCCGGACGCATATGCAAAAGCTTATGATGAAAGTGAACTGGACATCGTGTCTCAGCCGAAGATCGAGGTTGTACAGATGGAAAAAGGAAAACCGTTCATTTTCACAGCAGAAGTAGCTACAAAACCGGAAGTGACACTCGGAGATTACAAAGGACTGAAAGTAGATAAAGTATCTACAAGAGTGACACAGAAGGAAGTTGATGAAGAGATTGAAAAAGAGCGCGAGCGCAATGCAAGAACAATCGAAGTGACAGACCGCGCAGTTCAGGATAAAGATGAAGTAACATTAGATTTCGAAGGATTTGTAGACGGTGTTGCATTTGAAGGTGGAAAAGGAGAAGATTATCCGCTGACAATCGGTTCCGGATCATTCATTCCTGGATTTGAAGAGCAGCTGATCGGAGCTGAGATCGACAAAGAAGTAGAAGTGAATGTGACATTCCCGAAAGAGTATCACTCTGAAGAGCTTGCAGGAAAAGATGCTACATTTAAGTGTACAGTACACACAATCAAAGCAAAAGAACTTCCGGAGCTGGATGATGAATTTGCTTCTGAAGTTTCTGAATGTGAGACAATGGACGCATACAGAGCGGAAGTAAAGAAAAACATCAAAGAGCGCAAAGAGAGAACCGGAAAAGAAAAGAAAGAAAACCAGGCAGTAGATCAGGCAATCGAGAACGCACAGATGGATATTCCGGAAGCAATGATCGAGTTCCAGGTAAGACAGATGGCAGATGATTTTGCACGCCGCATTCAGCAGCAGGGTCTGACTGTAGAACAGTACTTCCAGTTTACAGGAATGACAGCAGAGAAGATGATGGAAGAGATGAGACCACAGGCTGAAAAGAGCATCAAGACAAGACTGGTTCTGGAAGCGATCGTAAAAGCTGAGAACATTGAAGTTTCTGATGAGCGTGTAGAAGAAGAACTCACAAAAATGGCGGAAGCATACCAGATGGAAGTGGAAAAACTCAAAGAGTTTATGGGAGAGAACGAGAAGAAACAGATCAAAGAGGATCTTGCAGTTCAGGAAGCAATCACTCTGCTTGTAAACGAATCTGTAGAGGGATAATCTGTTCTGGTACATAACAGTACCGTGAATCCGCAGTGAGAGGGGGCCGCAGGCAGCGGCAGATTAAGTCAGCATAATAAGGAGGAAAAGCAAATGAGTTTAGTACCTTATGTTATTGAACAGACAAGCCGTGGAGAGCGCTCTTACGACATTTATTCAAGACTGTTAAAAGAAAGAATCATTTTTCTGGGAGAAGAGGTCAATGATGTATCTGCGAGTGTGATCGTAGCACAGCTTCTTTTCCTGGAAGCGGATGATCCGAATAAGGATATCCAGTTATATATCAACAGCCCGGGAGGTTCCGTGACAGCGGGACTGGCAATCTACGATACCATGCAGTACATCAAATGTGATGTTTCTACAGTTTGCATCGGTATGGCAGCAAGCATGGGGGCATTCCTTCTTTCCGGTGGAGCGAAGGGAAAACGTTTTGCGCTTCCAAACGCAGAGATTATGATTCATCAGCCATCCGGCGGAGCACAGGGACAGGCAACTGAGATTTCAATCGCAGCAGAGCATATCTTGAGAACCCGTCAGAAATTGAACGAGATCATGGCAGCAAACACAGGGCAGCCGTTGGAGACGATCAAGGCTGATACAGAACGTGATAACTTCATGTCTGCGGAAGAAGCAAAAGCTTATGGATTAATAGATGAGGTAATTGCCAAACATTAATGTTGTGTCGGCAATATGAGGTGAGAGTGATATGGCAGGAAAAGCAAGTGATGATATGGTAAGATGCTCCTTCTGTAATAAGCCGCAGTCTCAGGTAAGAAAGCTGATCGCAGGGCCGAACGGCGCTTATATCTGTGATGAGTGTATCGAGGTCTGCTCGGAGATTATAGAAGAAGAGTTTGAATACGATGATGACAGAAGAGAATTTGATGATATCAATCTTTTGACACCAGAGGAGATCAAGGCATTCCTTGATGAATATGTAATCGGACAGGACGAGGCAAAGAAGGTTCTTTCTGTTGCTGTATACAATCATTACAAGCGGATCATGGCAGGTTCTGATCTGGGCGTGGATCTGCAGAAGAGTAATATTCTGATGCTTGGACCGACCGGATGCGGAAAGACTCTGCTTGCCCAGACCCTCGCAAAGATACTGAATGTTCCGTTTGCCATCGCAGATGCGACAGCTCTGACAGAGGCCGGATATGTGGGGGAAGATGTAGAAAGCATCCTCCTGAAAGTGATTCAGGCAGCAGATGGCGATATTGAACGTGCAGAGCATGGTATTATTTATATTGATGAGATTGACAAGATCACAAGAAAGTCTGAGAATCCTTCCATTACCAGAGATGTATCCGGAGAGGGAGTTCAACAGGCGCTTTTAAAGATCATTGAGGGAACCGTTGCATCTGTTCCGCCGCAGGGCGGAAGAAAGCATCCGCATCAGGAACTGATCCAGATAGACACGACCAATATTTTGTTTATCTGCGGCGGTGCATTTGAAGGGATTGATAAGATCATTGAGACCAGACTGGATAAGAAGTCGATCGGCTTTAATGCAGAGATAGCTAAGAAGCATGAGGAGGATGTAGATGTACTGCTGCATCAGGTGCTTCCGCAGGATCTGGTGAAGTTTGGTCTGATTCCGGAGCTGGTAGGACGAGTTCCTGTTACAGTATCTCTGGATCTTCTGGATAAAGAGGCTTTGATCCGGATTCTGACAGAACCGAAGAGCTCTCTTGTGAAGCAGTATCAGAAGCTGATGGAACTGGACGGCGTAAAGCTGGAGTTTGATAAAGCAGCTCTGGATGCGATTGCAGAGACCTCTCTGGCAAGGAAAACGGGAGCCAGAGGATTAAGAGCCATTATGGAAGATATTATGATGGATACAATGTTCCGTGTACCATCTGATGATACCATCAAAGGATGTATGATTACAAAAGATGTTGTGGAAGGAAAGGGTCAGCCATTGTATGAGTGCGATGGAGAAGAGAGAAAATCTTTTCTGACATCTGAAAGTGCATAGATAACACAGGCGGGTGCATAGGGAGGACCATGTACCCGCTTGTTTTGATTTTGGATAAAACAAAAAGCAGGAGGAAAATACAGGTGAACAGAGAAATAAAAAGCCTTCCGATGGTAGCTCTGCGTGGAATGACTATCATGCCGGAAATGGTAGTACATTTTGATGTGAGCAGAGAAAAATCAATCGCAGCAATTCAGGAAGCCATGGCGGGAGACCAGAAGATTTTTCTTGTGGCACAAAGATCAATAGAAACAGACGACCCTATACAGGAAGATGTTTACGAGGTGGGAACTGTTGGAACGATCAAACAGATCATGAAGCTTCCAAAGCATATCGTTCGGGTACTTGTTTCAGGAGAAACAAGAGGAATCTTAAAACAGCTTCAGCAGGATACGCCGTATCTGCGGGCAGAGGTCGAGGTGATCGATGAGTCTGATCTTGTCATTCAGGATGATCTAAATGGAGAGGCAATGGCAAGGAGTCTTAAAGATACTTTTCTGGACTATGCCGCTCGCAACGGAAAAATGTCAAAAGAAGCAGTGGCAGAGATTTTGGAGATCAAAAACCTGAAAAAGCTGGTGGATGAGATTGCTGCAAACACGCCTTTTTATTATGTTGATCAACAGGAAATTCTCGGAAAAGTGGATTTTTGGGAGAGATATGAGACATTGGCGTTTAAGCTGGTCAATGAAGTGCAGATCATGGATATCAAAGATGAACTGCAGCAAAAGGTGAAGGAACGTGTGGATAAGCATCAGAAAGAATACATTCTTCGGGAGCAGCTGAAGCTGATCCGGGAGGAGTTGGGGGATGATTCTACATTGTCCGATGCGGAAGAATTTGAAAAAGCAGCAAAGAATCTGAAAGCGCCAAAAGAAGTGAACGAAAAGCTGAAAAAAGAAATCAGCAGATTTAAAAGCTCACTGAACAGTCCGGCAGAAAGCGGTGTGATACGGACCTATATTGAAACATTGCTTGAGATGCCGTGGGATAAAGCCGGGAAGGACAATCAGGATATCAAATATGCAGAGGAAGTGCTGGAAGCAGATCATTATGGTCTGGAACAGGTCAAAGAACGAATTCTGGAATTTCTGGCAGTACGTTCTCTGACGAAAAAAGGGGAGAGCCCGATCCTGTGTCTGGTGGGACCGCCGGGAACCGGAAAAACATCGATCGCCAAATCTCTTGCAAAGGCACTGAAGAAGCCGTATGTAAGGATTTCACTTGGCGGAGTGCGGGATGAGGCAGAAATCCGGGGACACAGAAAAACATATGTAGGAGCAATGCCCGGACGCATCGCAAATGGAATTCGTCAGGCAGGTGTCAAGAATCCGTTGATGCTTCTGGATGAAATTGATAAAGTCAGCACAGACTATAAGGGAGATACGTTCTCTGCGCTTCTGGAAGTACTGGACAGTGAACAGAATTACAAATTCCGTGATCATTATCTGGAAGTTCCGCTGGATTTGTCGGAAGTGCTGTTTATTGCCACTGCAAATTCACTGCAGACGATTCCGCGTCCGCTTCTGGACCGTATGGAAGTGATCGAGGTGACCAGCTACACAGAGAATGAGAAGCTGCATATTGCGACAGAGCATTTGATCCCAAAACAGCTGGAGAAAAATGGTCTGAAGAAAGAACAGCTGAAAATAAGCAAAAATGCAGTCTGGAAGATTGCATCCAACTATACAAAAGAAGCGGGAGTACGTCAGCTGGAGAGAGAAATCGGTAATATTTGCAGAAAAGCAGCAAAAGAAATACTTACAACCGGGAAAAAGAGTGTTACAATTACAGAGAAGAATCTGTTCAAATATCTGGGAAAAGAGAAGTTTACGTATCAGATGGCAAATGCAGCGGATGAGATCGGGATTGTGCGTGGACTGGCATGGACAAGTGTGGGTGGGGATACCCTCCAGATCGAAGTGAATGTGATGCCTGGAAAAGGAGAGATCATGCTCACTGGTCAGCTTGGAGATGTGATGAAAGAATCAGCACGGACCGGAATCAGTTATATCCGTTCTGTCAGCAGAGATTATCAGATTGCGGATGACTTTTTTGAAAAATATGATATCCATGTACATATTCCGGAGGGTGCAGTGCCCAAAGACGGTCCGTCAGCCGGAATCACCATGGCAACTGCAATGCTTTCTGCGATCACAGAACAAAAGGTGCGTGCAGATATTGCCATGACAGGAGAAGTGACTCTGCGTGGACGTGTACTGCCGATCGGAGGATTAAAGGAAAAGCTTCTGGCTGCGAAAAATGCCGGGATAAAAACAGTTCTTGTTCCCAAAAAGAATCTGGCAGATGTAGAAGAGCTTTCTCAGGAAATCACAAAAGGACTCGAGATCCTGCCTGTAGAGCATATGGAGGAAGTGCTGAAGGCAGCATTTGTGTCAGAAGATCAGGATAAAATATCCGGAGGGGAGTAAACTATGGTAATAAAGAATATCAATCTGGAAACTGTTTGTGGAATTACAAGTAAATTGCCGGAAAATGAAAAACCGGAGATTGCGTTTGCGGGGAAATCCAATGTGGGTAAGTCATCCCTGATCAATGCGCTGATGAACCGAAAATCGTATGCCCGGATCTCTGCTACACCGGGAAAGACACAGACGATTAATTTTTATAATATCAACGAGGAACTTTATCTGGTGGATCTGCCGGGATACGGATATGCGAAGGTTTCCGAAAAAGAAAAGATCCAGTGGGGAAATCTGATCGAGCGGTATCTGCATACATCAAAACAGTTGAAAGCAGTCTTTCTTCTGATCGACATCCGGCATGACCCTTCGGCAAATGACAAGATGATGTATCAGTGGATCGTCGATCAGGGATTTCAGCCGATCATCATTGCTACAAAGCTGGATAAATTAAAACGCAGTCAGGTGCAGAAGCATGTGAAGATGTTAAAAACAGGTCTGAATCTGCTTCCGGGAACAAAAGTGATCCCGTTTTCTTCGGTTACAAAGCAGGGAAGAGACGAAATCTGGGATCTGGCTGAGCGGGAATATCTGTTTCCGGAAAGATTTTTGGAGGATGAAACGAAAGAATAATTTCGGAGAATGATAGAGTAAACAGGAAAAGCACGATGCGGGAAGGAGATTTTTATGGAGCGAAAAAGACCTTACTGGCAAGTGGCGGTAAGTCTTGTGTTCAGTATACTGGCAACGGCTGCGTTTATTATCCTGGGCGTAAAAGCAATTGGATTTCTCATGCCGTTCGTTGTGGGCTGGATCATTTCTGCCATTGCGACACCTCTGGTGAACTGGCTGGAAAAGCGATTGAAGATCGTAAAGAAGCTGGGAACAGCAATGATTGTTATCATGGTCATTGGGCTGATCGTTTTAGTGGGATATTTTGCAGTCAGCAGGATTGCAGCGGAAGTGACAGATCTGATTCAGAACTTTCCGGATATTTATGCACAGCTGGAAGAGGGGATGCGTGAGATTGGAAATACCTTATCCGGTGTGTTCAGCAGGCTTCCCCGGGGAGTGCAGAATGGGTGGACAACGATCGTCGAGAATCTGGATACTTATATGGGGAATCTTGTTTCGAAAATCAGCGAGCCGACGGTGACGGCTGCGGGAAATTTTGCAAAAAGACTTCCGTCCTATCTGATTTCTTTCATTGTTGCGATACTGGCAGCTTACTTTTTTACAATCCAGAGAGAAGAAGTGATCGCATGGTTTCATAAAATCGCACCGCCGTCTGTGGAAAAGAGGATGATCCTGGTGATGGATAATCTGAAATATGCAGTAGGCGGATATTTCAAGGCGCAGTTTAAGATCATGGGTGTTGTTTTTTTGATCCTGTTTGCCGGATTTCTTGTGCTTGGAATTCATTATGCGGTTTTGGTTGCATTTCTGATTTCATTTTTGGATTTCCTGCCATTTTTTGGAACGGGAACTGCGTTGATCCCATGGGCAATTTACTCCGTATTTATCGGTGAATATAAAATTACAGCCGGTCTGGTGATCATCTATGCAGTTTCCCAGATAGTGCGTCAGCTTTTGCAGCCAAAGCTGGTAGGTGACAGCATGGGAATGAATCCGCTGGTGACACTGCTGCTTTTATATGTGGGATATAAGATCAAGGGAGTCTTTGGTATGATTCTGGCAGTTCCGCTGGGACTGGTATTGATCAATATGTGTCAGGCCGGTGCATTTGATTATATTCTGGATGACGTAAAGATTCTGGTTGAAGGGATACTGGGACTTCGCGAAGAGCTTCCTCAAGGGCAAAAAGAAAATTCAGATAACACTTGATTCCAAGAATGAGAGTGTTTATAATATCAACAGAAACAAAAAAGGGGTGCTTGCAGAAAGCAGGCTGAGAGAAAGCTGGATCGCTTAAAACCCGTAACCTGATTTGGATAATGCCAACGTAGGGATATACAGAGAAAGTGATAGGATCTGAGAAGAAAAATTGCTGCTGTGATGCGTTTGCGTTGCAGCAGCTTTTTGCATACTCCGCGGCGGGCATGGAAAGGAATGCATATGAGAAACTATACAACACAGATGGAAGCAGCGAGAAAACAGATTGTGACAAAAGAACTGGAGATCGTGGCACAAAAAGAACACATGACGACCGAGGAGTTGATGCCGCTGGTGGCAGAAGGAAAGGTTGTCATCTGTGCCAACAAAAATCACACTTGTATTGATCCGGAAGGAATCGGTTCGATGCTGCGTACAAAGATCAATGTGAATCTGGGAGTTTCAAGAGACTGTAAAGATTACGATGTGGAGATGCAGAAGGTGATGCAGGCAGTTGAGATGGGCGCACATGCCATCATGGATCTGTCTTCTCATGGAAATACAATTCCATTTCGAAGAAAGCTGACCAGTGAGTGTCCGGCGCTGATCGGTACTGTTCCAATCTATGATTCCGTGATCCACTATCAAAGGGATCTGGATACGCTGACTGCCAGAGATTTTATCGATGTGGTCCGTCTTCACGCACAGGATGGAGTAGATTTTGTGACACTGCACTGTGGCATCACGCGCAAAACAATCGAGCAGATTCGGCAGCATAAGCGAAAAATGAACATCGTATCCAGAGGTGGTTCTCTTGTATTTGCGTGGATGTGTATGACAGGGGAAGAAAATCCATTTTATGAATATTATGATGAGATTCTGGATATCTGCCGGGAATATGATGTGACAGTTTCACTCGGTGACGCATGCAGACCAGGATGTCTTGCAGATGCAACGGACGTCTGCCAGATTGAGGAGCTGGTGCGTCTGGGCGAACTGACCAGGCGGGCATGGGAGAAGGATGTTCAGGTGATGGTGGAAGGTCCGGGACATATGCCTCTGGATCAGATCGAGGCAAATATGAAAGTGCAGCAGTCCATTTGTCAGGGAGCGCCGTTTTATGTATTGGGACCACTTGTGACGGATATTGCTCCCGGATATGACCATATTACTTCTGCGATTGGCGGAGCCGTGGCAGCATCGGCAGGAGCGGCATTTTTGTGCTATGTGACACCGGCAGAGCATCTGGCCCTTCCGAATCTGGAAGATGTAAAACAGGGAATCATGGCTTCTAAGATTGCGGCACATGCGGCAGATATTGCAAAAGGAGTGCGGGGAGCAAGACAGGCAGATGACAGGATGGCACAAGCCAGAAGAAATCTGGACTGGGAAGCACAGTGGGAGTGTGCCATGGATCCGGAGACGGCAAAACGGATCTGGAATGAGAGAAAGCCTGAACATGAGGATACTTGTTCCATGTGCGGAAAATTCTGTGCGGTGCGAAGTATGAACAAGGCACTTGCAGGCGAACATATTGATATTTTATAGAAACAGAATAATCAGAAAAACCAGGCAGGATATGTTCCCGTAAAAAGGAAGGCATCCTGCCTGGTTTTTATTTTGAAGCTATTGTGTCTTCTCTGCGTATTCAGCAGCAAGTGTATCAAATTCCTCTGTGTGAGTCGGATACCAGACGTCAAAGGTGCTGTCTGCTGCGGAAATTCGTTTTCCGAGAGCTGCGAAAAATTCCGGGATTACAGTCTCCAGAAGAACACCTTTTTCGATGCCCAGATGTGCTCCAGGTTCTTCGCTGTCTCCGTTTACAAATAATTTGAATGCAGGTTCCATTTTTCCATCCACCCGTTTGGAGTGTCCGACAAGACCGATACTTCCCGCCTGATGGCTTCCGCAGCTGGAAGGACATCCGGAAATATGGATACATGGAAGGACTCTGTCGGCGAACTGTTCCTTGCGGACCCGCTGAATGCAGGACTCTAACAGTGCATAGGAATTGCGCAGTCCGTGTTGGCAGACTGGAACGCCGATGCAGCTGACACTGCTTTCAAATAAAGAAGTAGCTCCGTCTTTTGTGGCTTCTAACACAGCAGGTACTTCTTTTGCAGTCAGATTGATGATATACAAGGTGCCGTCCGGTGAGATCCGAAGCTCGGTTTCCGGCATCTCTTTGATCACGGCATACAGTTCAGACGGTTTTTGAGGTGCAAGCCGTCCGCCCAGCGGATGATAAGAAACCGTGTACAGGCCGTTCTGTTTCTGTGGGAGTACCCGTTTTTCTGTCAGAAGTGCTTCGGACAGAGTGCCGTCAGCAGATTTGGAAATCGGATGGACTGGTTCTACAGGCCATGGAGTCATTTCTTTTTGCGCGTCTTCCACAAACTGGAGGAAATAGTTCCGGATTTTTTCTTCGCCAAGGGTATCCTGCAGATAGCG
>JABLTT010079845.1_pt1 | contig 13003 bp, 11 predicted proteins | sample 7160061 | NCBI WGS metagenome assembly JABLTT01 (sample SAMN14651232, study PRJNA627086) | human gut metagenome | isolation source: feces | host: Homo sapiens
GACTGTTTCCCTTCTTCCGTTCATTTCCAGCTAGCGCTGCGGGATAACCGTGGAGATGGCGTGTTTGTAAATCATTTCCTGCTTGCCGTCACAGTCAAACAGAATGACAAACGTGTCAAACCCGCGCACTACGCCGCGCAGCTGAAATCCATTGGTGAGAAAGACAGTCAGCGGAACTCTGTCCTGCCGTGCCCTGTTTAAAAAGGTGTCCTGTAAGTTGATTTCTGTTTTCATTATAAAAGAATCCTCCCATGATGTATAGAGATACTTTCAATATGTTACACCACGTTCAGATAAAATTTCTGTCACTTGCTGAAGAATTCCGGAAAAATCTTCCGGTGCGTCGTACTGCAGCCAGTGCACACGGCTGTCACGCCGCAGCCACGTCAACTGCCGCTTGGCATAGTTGCGCGATGCGCGCTTGAGCGTGTCCAGACAGATTTCCAAGCTCTCCCGTCCTTCCAGATACGGCACCAGCTCTTTGTAGCCGATGGCTTGTCCCGCCGTGCCGATGAGCTTTCCGCCCTTCCACAGGCGCTCGGTCTCTGCAACGAGTCCTTGTTCCGCCATCTGATCCACGCGGCGGTCGATGCGGTCATACAGCATCTGCCGATCTGACGGGCACAGGGCAAACAAAATTGCATCGTACTTTGGCTCCGGCCGCTTATTTTTCGCGTTCCATTCGTTGATGGTCATGCCAGTCTGGTCGTACACCTCCAGTGCCCGCACCACGCGCTTGATGTTGTTTTCATGGATGCGCTGCGCCGATACCGGATCGACAGCGCGCAGCATTTCATGCAGCGCATGCGCACCCTGCTCCCGCGCAATGGCATTGTACTTTTCCCGCGCTTCCAGATTGGTCTCATCGCCGGAAAACACGCTGCCCTCAATCAGGGCATCCAGATACAGTCCTGTGCCGCCGCACACGATGGGAATTTTGCCGCGCGACAAAATATCCTGTGCGCAGGCATCCGCCATCTGCTGATACTTTGCCACCGAAAATGTCTCTCCGGCATCCGCCACATCAAACATGTGATGCACAACGCCGTCTCGTTCTGCGGCATCCGGCTTTGCCGTGCCGATATCCATGCCGCGATACAGCTGCATGGAATCCGAGGAAATGATTTCGGTATCCAATTGTTTCGCCAGCGCGATGGACAGTGCCGTTTTGCCGGAAGCTGTTGGACCGGCAATGCAAATAAGTTTTTGTTTCATCACTGATTCACCCGCTTGAACATTTTATCCAGCTCATATTTGGTCAGCCGAACCGTTACCGGTCTGCCGTGCGGACAGCAGGTCACTTCCGGATCCGACAGCACGCGGTCACACAGCGATTGCAGCTCTTCCATGCTGGTTTTCCAGCCGCCCTTAATTGCCGCTTTGCACGAAACCGTATGAATCAAATCATCCAAACGATCCGGCACCGGTGTGCGGCGATCCATCAGCTTCTGCGCCATCTCCGACACAGTCATGGGCAAATCTCCCGCGTCAATGTACGCCGGTGCTTCGCGCACGGCAACACTGTGCTGACCAAACGGCTCCATGACAAAGCCAATGGATTGAATCTGTTCCATGCCGTCCATCATTGCCGCGTATTCCTCGCCGGACAAATCGACAACGACCGGCTGCAGCAGCATCTGTGTCGGAATATCCACTTGCTTTCTCAGCTGATTGAACAAAATGCGTTCGTGTGCCGCATGCTTGTCAATCAAAATCAGCCCGCTCTCGTCCTCTGCCAAAATATACGTGTCAAAGCAGCTGCCGATGACATGTGCCTTTGGCATATCGTCGATGAGCGTTTCTCTTTCCTTCGCTTGCTGCTGCGCGGGCTGCAGGGCAGGCATCGGCTGCGCAGGCCGAACCGGCTCCTTCACCGGCTCTTTCACCGACTTCGGCGCACCGACATGTTCCAGCGCGCGCTCGTCTCTGGCGTCTACATCAACAAACGGCAGAAAGCTCGCGCGTTTGGGCGCTCCGACACAAGCCCCACTGCGATAGGCGCTTGCCTGCTGCAAGGTGTCTGTGCTGCGCTTGGGCTCGTCCGACACGCGCGGTGTCAGGCGAATGGCGGAACGCGCAAGCACTTCTGTTTTTTCCTGCGGTTCCGGTTGCGTGCTCGGCAGGACATCTGCCAGCGGCTTGCGTGGCTTCGCCTCAATCTCCGGTATGTTTTCTTCGCCCGCCAGCGCATTTTTCACTGCGGCATACACCGCGGAGAATACTTTTTTCTCCTCCGCAAATTTCACCTCGGTCTTTGCCGGATGGACATTGACATCCACCAATCCCAACGGCAAATCAATGCAGACACAGCCGTATGGGAATTTTCCCGTAATGATACTGTTGCGGTATGCTTCTTCCATCGCCGCCTGCACCAGCTTGGATTTGATAAATCGCCCGTTGACAAAGAAATGCTGATAGGTTCGATTTGCGCGCGGCGCATGCGGTTTGGAAATGTAGCCCCACACGCGAATGCCGTTGAGCGTATTTTCCGGCATCTCAATGAGATTTTTGGACAGCTCCTTGCCGAACACACTGAACACGGCGTTTTGTAGGCTGCCGTTTCCCGGAGCATGAAACACGCGTTTGCCGTCTCGAATACACTGAAAATTGATTTCCGGATGGCTCTCGGCGGCGTGCTCCACCACAGACAGGATATATCCCGCTTCGGTAAAATCCTTTTTTAAAAACTTCATGCGCGCCGGTGTGTTGTAAAACAAATCGCGAATGATAAACGTCGTGCCGTCCGGACAGCCTGCCGGCTCGTTCGCCGTCATTTTTCCGCCCTCCAGCGACACATGCACGCCCTCCATGCATCCGGTCTGTTTGGTAAACAGCTCCACGCGCGCAACGGCGCTGATTGCGGCGAGTGCCTCGCCGCGGAATCCCAGCGTACCGATGGCGCTCAAATCCTCCCGCGTGCGAATTTTGCTCGTCGCGTGGCGGCGGAACGCAATCGGCGCGTCCTCCGGCGCCATGCCGCAGCCGTTGTCGCAAACGCGAAGATATGTAATGCCGCCGTTTTCCAGCTCCACTGTGATCTGTGATGCACCGGCGTCAATTGCATTTTCCACCAGCTCTTTGCACACAGAGGACGGGCGCTCGACCACTTCACCGGCGGCAATCAGATCCGCCATGTGAGAATCCAGTTCATGAATCACTGCCATGCAGCACACCTCCCAGTTGATTTGTGTTTTTTATTATACACGTCTTGGCGGGATTATTCCACCATCTTCTGTAGCTCAAAGACGAGATTGAGCGCTTCAATCGGCGTCATCGTATTGACATTGACGCCGCGCAGCTTTTCCGCCACATCGTCCGAGCGGTAATTCGTCAGCGACATCTGCGGTTCTTCTTCCTCCTCGACCTCACGCACCTCAATTTTCGGCGCATGTGCCTCCAGATCCTTCAAAATCGCCTTTGCGCGGCGCAGCACCGGCTTCGGAACGCCCGCCAGCTTTGCCACGGCAATGCCGTAGCTGTCATCCGCACCGCCCGGAACAATCTTGCGCAAAAACGTAATGTCCTCGCCGCGTTTTTTCACCGCGATGTTGTAGTTCTTGACGCCGTCCATCAGGTCTTCCAGCGCAGTCAGCTCATGATAATGCGTGGCAAACAGGGTGCGCGCGCCGATTTTCTTCGGGTCTGCGATGTATTCCACAACCGCACGCGCAATGCTCATGCCGTCAAACGTCGACGTGCCGCGGCCAATCTCATCGAGGATGACCAAGCTGAATCGGGTTGCATGCGTCAAAATATCCGCCACTTCGCTCATCTCGACCATAAATGTCGATTGTCCGCTCGCCAAATCATCCGACGCGCCGACACGCGTAAACACACGGTCTGCGATGCCGATGCGCGCCGATTTTGCCGGAACAAACGAACCCATCTGCGCCATAATCGTAATCAAAGCGACCTGACGCATATACGTCGATTTGCCCGCCATATTCGGTCCGGTGATGACGGCGATGCGATTGGCTTTGTCATCCAGCAGCGTATCATTGGCGATAAACATGGTATCGCGCAGCATGCGTTCGACAACCGGATGTCTGCCGTCCTTGATGTCAATGACCGGAGAATATTCTACCTCCGGACAGCAATACTGATACAAATCAGCTACTTCCGCTAGCGCGCACAGCACGTCGGTCTGTGCCAGCGTCTGCGCGGTAATCTGAATGCGGTGCACCGCGGCGGAAATCTGTTCCCGCACCTCGGTAAACAACTGATATTCCAGATCTGTGATGCGCTCCTGTGCCTGCAGGACGGTATTTTCGTACTGCTTGAGCTCGTCTGTAATATATCGCTCCACGTTGGCGAGCGTCTGCTTGCGCACGTAATGCGCCGGCACTTTATCCGCCAGCGAACGCGCAACTTCAATATAATAGCCAAAGACGCGGTTATAGCCCACTTTCAGCTTGGCGATGCCGGTTGCCTCGCGCTCGCGCTCTTCAATCGCCGCAATCGAGCCCTTGCCGCCGGACGCGATGTCGCGCAGCTTGTCCAGTTCTTCGCTGTATCCGTTCTGAATAAAGCCGCCCTCACGCAGAGAAAACGGCGGATCGTCTACAATCGCCGCGTCAATGAGCTGCTTAATATCCTGCAGCTCATCCATCGACTCGCACAGCACCTGCAGCATCGAGGACTGGCACTGTGCCAGCTGGATGCGAATTTCCGGCACATGCTCCAGCGTGGCAAACATGCTGCGCATGTCGCGGCAGTTGGCTGTTCCGTACACAACGCGTCCAATCAGGCGTTCGATGTCAAACATCTGGCGCAGCTCATCGGCAAGCGCCGTGCGGCGCACCAAATCGTCCTTCAGCTCGCCGACTGCCTTTTGTCTCTGTGCAATCTGGTTGGGACTGCGCAGCGGCTTGCTCATCCACTGGCGCAGCATACGTGCGCCCATCGCCGTCTTGGTGTGATCGAGCACCCACAGCAGCGAGCCGCGCTTTTCCTTGGTGCGCATGGTCTCAAACAGCTCCAAATTGCGTCTGGCATTGAGATCCAGCTCGAGATACTGTCCCTGATAGTACATCTGCAGCGTGTCCAAATTGGACAGGTCCGACTGCTGGGTGTCCATCAGATAGCGCAGCAGGGCGCCGACCGCACACACAATCATCGAATGATCGGTAAAAATCGTCGGCTCTGCGCTGGCGGCAAACTGCCTGCGCACCAGCTGTTCGCACGCCGCATAGTCATACTGCTCCTCCGTCATGCGCTCCAAGCCGGAATCCATGTGTTCATGCAAAAAATCGACCAATGCGCCGTCATCTGCCGCTGCCGGATTGAGCAGCACTTCTTTCGGCGTAAACCGACCGATTTCGTTCATTGTGTAAATGGTCATCTCTTCGCCGGACATATCGGTTGCAAGTATCTCGCCGGTTGTAATATCCGCAAAGCAAATACCCACGCCCCCGACGCCGAAATAAACCGACGCAATATAATTGTTGCAGTCCTCCTGCAGCATGGACGCCTCAATGACCGTGCCCGGTGTAATCGTGCGGATGATTTCGCGCCGCACAAGTCCCTTTGCCTTTTTGGGGTCCTCGGTCTGCTCACAGATAAATACCTTGTGACCGTTTTTTACCAGTTTGGCAATGTAGCTCTCGCAGGAATGAAACGGAATGCCGCACATCGGCGCCCGTTCCTCCTGTCCGCAGTTTTTTCCGGTCAGAACCAAGTCCAGCTCTTTGGATGCAATCTTGGCGTCATCATAGAACATTTCATAGAAATCACCGAGGCGATACAATAAAATGCCGTCTTTGTTCTGATTTTTAATTTCAAAATACTGCCGCATCATCGGCGTAAGTTCAGCCATGATACCCCTTTCTAACCGCTCTGCCGTACAGCGCGCGCAGAGAAGTCTTTGTAATGACCACATCGACAAAATCGCCTACGTGCAGATCCTCTCCGGAAACCAGCACCAGCAGTCCGCCGTCCGTGCGGCCGCAGTGCGTAAACTCGCTGTCATCCTTGCCGTTGGACAAGCCGTCAATCAGCACGCTCAGCTCCCGATCCTGATAGGCATCCTGCCGCACCTGATTGATTTCCTCCTGTGCCGCCAGCAGACGGTTAAAGCGATCCTGTTTTTCCTCCTGCGTCGCCGTATCCGGCATTTCTGCCGCCGGTGTGCCGCTGCGCTTGGAATACAAAAACGTGAACAGCTGGTCATACTGCCCCTGCCGAACAACGTCCAGCGTGCCCTGAAAATCTTCCTCGGTCTCACCGGGGAAGCCAACGATAATATCCGAGGACAGCACGAGATCCGGCATGTATGTCTTTGCCGCCGCAAGCAGCGACAGATATGCCTCTTTGGTGTAGCCGCGGTTCATGCGCTTGAGGATTTCATTGGAACCGGACTGGAACGGCAAATGCAGCTGATGGCTGATATGCGTTCCCTCCGCCATCGTGCGGAACAGCTTTTCCGAAGCATCCTTCGGATGGCTGGTCATAAACCGCAGACGATATTCGCCCGGCACGGCATCCAGCCGCGCCAGCAAATCGGAGAAATCCATGCCGATGCCCAAATCCTTGCCATACGAATTGACATTCTGTCCGAGCAGCGTGATATCTTTATAGCCTTCTTCTACCAAGCAGCGCAGCTCTGCCTCGATGTCCTCCGGCTGCCGGCTGCGCTCTCTGCCGCGCACATACGGCACGATGCAATAGGTGCAGAAATTGTTGCAGCCGTACATAATGGACAGCCATGCATGGCAGCCCTCGCCACGCTGTACCGGCAGACCCTCGGCAATTTCGCCCTTCGGGTCACCGGAAATCTCAAAAATGCGCTTGCTTCCGCTCAGACGATGCAGCAGCAGCTCCGGAAAGCGCCACTGCATATGCGTGCCAAACACAATATCCACGCGCGGATAGCTCTTTTTGATTTTTTCCGTGATGTGCTCCTGCTGTACCATACAGCCGCACATGCAAATGACCAAATCATCGCGGCTGTCTTTCAGATGCGTGTACTTGCCCATCATGCCGAACACGCGCTTTTCCGCATGCTCCCGCACGGCGCAGGTGTTGACAACGATCACGTTTGCCTTGGTATAATCCTCGGTTCGCTGATAGCCCATGTCGCGCAGCATACCGGCAATGCGCTCGGTATCCGCCTCATTCTGCTGACAGCCGAAGGTCTGACAGAAAAACCACTGCTGCTCCGGCAGCAGCGCATTGCGGCGGCTCACCTGTTCGATATACTCCAGCTGATGCGCAATCTGTTGTTTTGGAATTTGTCTTGAAGTTGTGTTTTTCATGCTATATCATCCAGTTTATCGAAATTCGTTGAGTTCTGCATCATATACCATTAGATGATGATAGTTTGCGCCGTCCGGTGTCAAATCCGGCAAATCGCGCGCGATGGTCTTGGTGAGATACTCCGGACTCAGGTTGTTGTTGCCCGCGCCGAGAATTGCATAGCACCGCACGCAGTCGGTATCCGGCTCCAGCGTGAGCGCCTTTATATAGTCCTTGATGTTGACCTCTTTTTCGCCGCGCTTGGATTTCTTCATGATGAGAAGTTCTTCCTGCGCAAACAGCGCCTGTACGCGCTCACAAAAATCTTCCGGCACGCCGTTGTCAAACTCCCACGTAATTTCAAACTTGGAATACGCAATATCGCGGACTTTTCGGCCTGCGCCGTTTTCAATGGAATACATCTCCTGCACGGAAATGCCGGACGGGCACACCGCATTCATGCGCTGTACCGCGTCCTCCGGCAGCTGTTCCGCCGTACAGTTGAAATCCAAAAATTCCCACTCACCGGAGTATCCGGTGGACAGCGGCAGGGCGATGGAAATATAAATGTGCTGGTTGAAGCCCTCGGTGTACCACACCGGCAGCTTTGCACGGGTGATGATGCGCTGCATACAGTGCATCAAATCCAGATGAGAAATATATGCCGCTTCATCGGTCTTGGAAAATCGCATTCTTGCCTTAAACACTGCACGCACATCCTTTCAACAAGCCGGCCGCACCGCAGCCAGCGCATTTTTCGAGACAAGACGGAGTCGGTTCCGCTCTGCGCGAGCGCTCCCACTCTCTCTTGAGGTGTTCTTTTGTCGTTCCGCAGCCGATGTGATCCCACGGGAACACCTCATCCAGCGGACGCTGCCGGTTTGCATAAAACGCCGGATCCAGTCCGACGGTCCGGAACGCATCCATCCACTTCTCCAGCGAGAAGCAGTCCTCCCAGCCGTCCATCTTGCAGCCCGACTTCCATGCCGTGTACAGCACCTCTGCCATGCGGCGGTCGCCGCGGGCAAAAGCACCCTCCAAGAAGCTGGTATCCGACGCATGCCAGCGGAACGTCACGTTCTTGGTCTTCATGACCTGACGCAGATATGCTGTCTTTTCGTCCAATTCCTCCTTGGTTGCCTGCGCATCCCACTGGAACGGGGTCTGCGGCTTCGGCACAAAGCAGGAGGTAGACGCCGTAATCTTGACGCCGCGCGCGCGGTTTGGCGTCGTCATGCGCCAGCGATAGGCGATGTTTTTGCACAACTGAGACATCTCGTCAAAATCCGCGTTGGTCTCGGTCGGCAGACCCATCATAAAGTACAGCTTGACGTTGTTCCAGCCGCCCTCAAAGGCATAGGTGCACGCCGTAAGCAAATCTTCTTCTGTGATATTTTTGTTGATGACATCGCGCAGACGCTGACTACCCGCCTCCGCCGCAAAGGTCAGGCCGCTCTTGCGCACCTTCTGCACGCGCTCCATCAGCTCTATGCTGAAGGAGTCTGCGCGCAGCGACGGCAGCGACAGGCTGACACGGCGCTCCTCACAAATATCCAGCAAATCATTGGCGAGCTTCGGCAGCTCGGAATAGTCACTGGTAGACAGTGAGGACAGTGAAATTTCTTCATAGCCGGAATTGTCCAGCACGGCCTTTGCCTGCTTGAGCAAGACATCTGCGCTCTTTTTGCGCAGCGGGCGATAGGTATGACCCGCCTGACAGAAGCGGCAGCCGCGCGGACATCCGCGGAACAGCTCGACCATCGCGCGGTCAAAGACAATCTCCGTGGACGGAACCACAAAGGATTCCGGATAGTACATGTTGTCCAAGTCGCGTACAATGCGCTTTTGGATAAATGCCGGTGCGCCGTCCTTCGGCGTGACATCCTCTACAGTTCCGTCCTCATGATACGTCACATCGTACAGAGACGGCACGTACAGACCTTCGATATGGCACGCCTTGCGCAGAAATTCGTCTTTGCTCCAATTTTCCCGCTTTGCCTGACGGTAGAGATCGGTAAACTCAATCATAATCTCCTCGCCGTCGCCAATCTGGAACGCATCGACAAACGGCGCGAGTGGCTCCGGATTGTACGCACACGGACCGCCGCACACAACAAAGTTTTTCAGCGTCTTTCTGTCGCAGGCGCGCACCGGAATGCCGCCCAAGTCCAGCATGTTGAGCACATTGGTGAACGACAGCTCATATTGCAGCGTAAAGCCCAAAATATCCAGTTCGGCAATCGAGTCTCCGCTTTCCAGTCCATACAGCGGAATACCGGCGTTTCGCAGCTCTGCTTCCATGTCAATCCACGGCGCAAAGACGCGCTCACACCAAATGCCGTCCTGATGGTTGAGCAGGCCGTATAAAATGCGGCTTCCCAAGTGGGACATGCCCACCTCATAGGTATCGGGAAAACACATGCCAAAACGCAGGTCAACGTTTTCCTTATCCTTGACAATGGAACCCCATTCGCCGCCGACATATCGCGCAGGCTTTTGCACGCGCGGCAGGATTCGTTTCAGCTTCCGAGAGAGCTTCATAAAATTCGTACCTCATTTTTTCGTAGTCGTTGATTCAAAAGAAAGGAGCTCTCCGACCACTTGGACCGAAGAGCCCGCTCGTGCAGGGTTCAGGTAGCTGCGTTTTGTGCATCCGTCTCATCCGGATCGCCGAAAATGCGCTTGTGCTTTTCGTAATCCGACTGACGCTCCAAATAGGTATGTTCCAGACGCAGGGTCTCTTTGAGCAGCACTTCCAGTTCGGAAGCATATGCCGCCAATTCATCGGTAGACGGCAGCTTGCCAAAGGACACGATTTTCATGTACTTGTTCACAGCCAGATGCAGCCGCACCTGTGCACGGCTCAGTTCTCCGTAGGTCAGCTCACTGATAATCTGCTGAAGCTCTGCACGCAGCCCCAGTGTCATGAGCTGGAATACCACGCGGTCGGTCGGCATGCTCAGGCGCATTTCATACCGCGCCAGCAGCTGTTCCAGAAGCGTGTTGTTTGCCTCATGCATTTTGTGCAGATCTTCCATCTTGTAGGAGTGCATCTTGAGACCGACAGATTCCTCTGTCAGACGAAGCTCCTCCATCTCTTCCGGCGTGATTGCGATGTCCTCCGGCACGGAGGACAGGCTGTAGCGGGAAATGGCTGCGCGCATCGCCTTGTACAAATTCGCCATGCAGTATACCTGCCGCTCGCAGTCCTCAAAATGCGTCTCCGCCTTCTTGAGCAAATCCTCCGTCTTGTCCAGCTTGCTGTGCGCCGCTTTTTCCAGCTTGTCATAGTGGTCGACAATCTTTTGCCGTTCTTCTGTCGTCTGCTTGTGAATCGCAATAACAATATCATCCTTCTTTGCGATGGTATCATTGCGTGCGGCAAGTTCTGCCTCAGCATCCTTGAGCTGCTCCTGCAGCTCCTGCAGTTTGGCTTCAGACTCTGCGATTTGTTCCTGAATCGTTTCCAGCGTTTCTCTTGCGCTAAGCAGTTCTTTTACACTCTCAAACATGCTGTCTCTCCTATTCCATCCGGATAAAACCGTCATATCGTAAAAATCAAATCATAAAGCGAAACCTTCTTCGTACACTTTGCCGTAAACCCGCAAAGCATTCCGCGTTCCCATCTGATTCCGCAAATAAAATCAAAATTATTGTACTACGAATGCACCATTTTCGCAATAGTTTTGCGGCGTACAAAGCAAAAAAGCCGGAAATTTCTCTCCGGCTTTCCCGCCTGCTGGCGCGGTTTGTTTAGCTGCGGCAGCCGCGGCATTCGTCCTTTTTGGGACGGCATCCGCAATCCTTGTCGAAATCACTCGGCGCGCCCCGCCCGTCCTTCGGGAAAAATTCCTCAACCGGAAATTCAAATCGGCTGAACATCTCGCACGGGTCCTCCTGTTTGCAGCAGCCGCCGGAACAGCTGCAGTCCTTGGCAGGCATGCAGATGTCGTATGCCGGCATGAGCAGCTGAATGTCGCGCTCCAAACGAATAATGGAAAACTGTCCCAGCGTGACAAACAGCTTTTTCACGCCGGTGTCCAGAATGATGTCGTCACCGAACAGGCAGCTCAGTGGTTCCGGCACCTCGCTCAAATCACAGCAGCAGCCGCACCGGCACTCCGGCTCCATAATCTTGGCGGACAGCACCAGCGGGTCAAGTGTTTCTGTTTGTGCCGCAGGCTTTTCCCTGTGCGGCAATCGCCCGCCGACGGCGGCGCTCGCCCTGCACGGCTTCAAACAGCTCCCGCGAGACAATCGCCCATTCCGGCCGCGCATGCACATACCAATCCTGCTGCGGCAGCGCCTGCGTCTTTCCCTCCAAGTAATCAACCACGGTGCTTTTATGATTGACGAACACGCCGCAGTAAATCGAATTGTCCAGACAGCGCCGCACGCCGCGTGCATCCCATCTGTTTCCGCGCTTTGTGAAACGTCCCACATGATTTAAGTGTGCCGCGATGCCCGCCGCACCCATGCCCGCGAGATACAGCCGAAACATCTCCCGCACTGTCTCCGCCTCTCTCGGCTGGATGCGCAGGGAAAACAATCCGGTGCGCGTATACCCGAAAATCACCGGCGGCACCCGCCCGCGTCTGGCATTGATGTCCTTACCAAATTTGATGCGCTTGGACAAATGCGCGCTCTCCTCCTGCGCCAGTGACGCGTATACGGTCAGAATAAATTCCGAATCCCCCATGCACGCCTGTCCTTCCGACAAAAATCGAAGCTGTACGCCGCATTGCTTGAGCTGGCGCACTGCCTGCAGGCAGTCGACCGTGTTGCGCGCAAAGCGCGAGATATCCTTGACGCACAGCACATCAAACGCACCCGCCCGTGCATCGTCCAGCATGTGTAAAAATTCCGTCCTGTTGCGCATTTGTCTGCCGGAAATGCCCGCATCCGCGTAAATATGCGTCAAGTGCAGCTGATTGCTGCGCGCATACGATGCAAAAAACAAGCGCTGATGGGCAAGACTGTCAAGCTGTGTCTGTTTTTGGGTGGATACGCGGCAGTATGCCGCCATGCGCAATGGAATCATGTTCTTCCCTCCTGTCCGACAAGTATATGCAGAAATTCATTGCGTTTTTCCTCCGAATCTTTTACAATAACAGACAGAAAGTCAGGTGATTTTGATGCGCAATACAACGCTGATTTATATTCAGAAAAATGACAATTATTTGATGCTGCACCGCACGAAAAAGAAAAATGACCAGAGCCATGACAAATGGCTCGGCATCGGCGGCAAATTTGAGGACAAAGAGAGTCCGGAGGACTGCGTCGTGCGCGAGACCAAGGAGGAAACCGGTCTGACCTTGACGCACTACAAATACCGTGGCATTGTGACCTTTGTTTCCGACGTCTGGGAGACCGAGTACATGCATTTGTTCACGGCGGACGGCTTCACCGGCAATCTTATCGAATGCGACGAGGGTGATCTGGAATGGATTCCGCGCGAACAGCTGCTCTCTCTGCCAGCATGGGAAGGCGACAAAATTTTTCTAAATCTGCTGTTTGACGAAACGCAGCCGTTTTTCTCCCTCAAGTTCATCTATGAGGGCGATACGCTGACCTTTGCGTCCAAGGACGGCGTACCGCTGCCCTTGGCATCCTCGCATTGAGCGGGGCAAACGGTTCAACAACTGCCTCCGGCTTGTTCGTGCGCTCGATGGTCTGCGCATTCGGCGCACCTGCCTGTGAGGTAAAGATGCGCGCCGTGCCCTCACTGCCGTACAAAATCGTTCGCTTGTCAAAATATGCCAGACCGCAA
>JABLTT010049411.1_pt1 | contig 12872 bp, 11 predicted proteins | sample 7160061 | NCBI WGS metagenome assembly JABLTT01 (sample SAMN14651232, study PRJNA627086) | human gut metagenome | isolation source: feces | host: Homo sapiens
CGGCAGGGCAGACAAGGCGGGGCGGCTGGGAGCGAACAGCGAGGCATAGGGGGGCTCCTTGCCGCCGATGAGGCCGGTCAGCAGCTGGGCTGCGGCCATGGAATGGGTCATGCCCCACTTTTGAAAACCGGTGGCCACATACCAATGGGGCCGGTCTGCCGCATAGCGGCCAATATAGGGCACACTGTCCGGGGTGATGCAGTCCTGGGCCGACCAGCAGGCCACCTCCCGGCTGCCGGGGAACCACTCCCGGGCTTTTTGTCGCAGCAGGTCATACCGCCCGCCCTGGGGGTTCCGGCCTGCCCGGTGGGCGCCGCCGCCCAACAGCAGCAGATCCCCATAGGAGCGGAAAGAATAGCTGTCTTCCCCAGAGCCGATCAGCATGCCGGCCAGCGGCGCCGCCCCTTCCAGCGCCAGCACATAGGAACGCTCCTGGTGCATCCGGGAAAAGAAAGCGCCTGGCAGATCCACAAAGGGGAAATGGCAGGCAAAGACGATGTGTTCCGCCTGGACCGTGCCCCGGGGCGTTTCCAGCCGGCCGCCTTCCACGTGCTGTACCGGGGTCTGCTCATAAATGGTCAGCGGCTCCGCCAGGGCACGCAGCAGCAAGAGGGGGTTGCACTGGGCCTGGTGGGCAAACAGCACTGCCCCGGCCGTGGGGAAAGGCAGGGGGACCTGCTGCACAAAGGAGGCCGGCAGGCCCAGCCGGGCGGCGGCATCTGCCTCGGCCTGGAGCGGTTCGGCCCGGCTGCCGTAGACATAGGCAGGGCATTCCTGCCAATCGCAGCGGATGCCCTGGGCGGCGATGAGCTGCCGGTAGGCCTCCAGGGCCCGCTGGTTGGCCTGGGCATATTGGCCCGCTTTGTCTTCGCCCAGGCGCCGGATCAGCCGGTCATACAGCAAGCCGTGCTGGGATGTGACTTTTGCCGTGGTGTTCCGGCTTTGCCCGCTGGCAATGCGGCGGGCCTCCAGGACCACCACCCGATGGCCCGCCTGCTGCAGGGCAAAAGCGGTGAGAATGCCCGCCAGGCCGGCTCCGATGACGGCGACTTCTGTGTGTAAGCCGCCGGGCAGAGGGGGCCGCTGGGGGATGTGACACAGCTGTGACCAAATGGATTCCATAACTTCCTCCCAACTGCACACCTGTCAAACAGGGGCGCTTTTGTGCGGCTGCCCATGGGGCATCGGCCGCTCTGGCCTTATTCTGCCATGGCGGATGCGATCTATGCGTGGGGGGAGGAAGCGGAAGGAGAGAGGCAGCAGGAAGGAACGTCAAATGGGCGTATATTGCCTCTGTACGAAAAACAGCCCGGCACCATGGAAGGGCGGGCTGTTTTTCACATCCGGCAAGTCAATAGGAATAGGTCAGCAGATCCTGACGGTAGATCCGCAGCCAAACTTCCTCGCCTGTCTCGAACAAAACTTGGGTATGCCGGTCAAATAAGAGATAGCATTTAAGGCGCAAATCACCAATTTGGATCCAGTAAAGGATGGTATTGCCCTGGGGAATGCGCTGAGCAACGATGCCTTTTGCTACAGAGCTATCTGCGTCGGGAGACAGAGGGACCCCAGACATGGTAATTAGCTCCGGCCGAATACAGACTGAGTCCGATTCGGCAGGTTCCCCTGTCAGCTGTAAGTACTCTTGGGCAGACAAAATGTTGTAATTGCCCATAAAGCTGGCGGCAAAAGGTGTTTTGGGCTGTGCGTATAGCTCCATAGGTGAGGCCGACTGTTCGATTATACCGTTGCGCATCAAGTGGATGGTGTCGGACATTGTCATGGCTTCATCTTGGTCATGGGTTACGAACAGGGTGGTCATACCCAGCTGTTCATGGATCTCTTTGATGCGGGTTTGCAGTTCTTTGCGCAGCTTTGCATCGATCGCGCTGAAGGGCTCATCCATCAAAAGGACTTTTGGCTTTGTCACAAGGGAGCGGCACAGGGCGACCCGCTGCTGCTCCCCACCGGAAAGCTGGGAGGGATATTTCTTTTCGCTGCCTTTTAAATCGACAATCTCCAACACTTCCCGTACTCTTTCGGCGATCTCACTTCGACAGACCCCTTGGATTTTTAGACCAAAGGCAATGTTGCCAGCCACAGTCATAGTGGGAAACAGACTGTATTGCTGGAAGATCATCCCTACATGGCGCACGCGGGGAGCTTTGTGCGTGATATCTTCCCCATCCAATAAAATGCGACCGTGTGATACTGGTTCCAAGCCGGCCAAGCATCGCAACAGGGTACTTTTGCCGCAGCCAGAAGGACCCAAAAGGGTGACAAAGGCCCCTTTTTCCACAGACAAATTTAAGTCTTTGAGGACATGCTGGCTGCCGTAATATTGATCGATGTGTTCAAAAGTGATATAAGCCATGGTGCCTCCTTGGCGGCAACGAATCTATTTGCCCAGTGCTTCATTCATAAACTGTGTCGCCACAATATCCCCATAGGGGATGTCTTTAGAGATTAGACCTTGTTCCAAACAGAATTGGTCCACGGTAGAATAGCCCTCTTCCGTGATCTCGCCGGTGGGGGAGAAGGAAGATTTAATGGTCTCCAGCTTTTGAGCCAGCTCTTCTTCTGTCATCCCCTCAAAAAGAGGGATCATCTCGGCTGCCATCTCTTCGCTCGTGTGCTCACTGATCCATTGGAATGTCCGGACCGAAGCGTTGACGAATTTTTGCACCACTTCTGGGTTCTCTTCTGCAAATTTCTTTGTGCAGGTAACAATGGAGGTTTGGCAGAACTGGGAGCCAAACATGGCCTCATGGGTCGCCGGATCACTGCAATCCACCAGGATATTGGCATCCGGAATAGCATCCAGCAGTTCGGGCTTATTATAGATGTCGTAGAAGATACCGTCTACTTGGCCTTCGCCCAAAGCGATGATGGCTGCCGCATATTCCATATTGACAAAACTCACATCGTTTTCTCCCAATCCTGCCGACTTCAGCATGGAAAGGACAAAAGAATAGGGAGCAGAGCCGGGCATACCGGCAAATACGGTTTTTCCTTTTAGATCAGCCACCGACTTGATATCGGGAGTCGCAGCAAAAGCATATGTGCGGTTGTTGGTGTTGCTGAGCAATACATAGGATTCCATGCCTTCATCGTAAGCCGTCATAACCGGCTCGATGGAAAGCAGGCAAAAATCAGAATCGCCGGCGTGCATCCCCTGAAAGGCAATCGGCCCGTCTTTATAAAGCATGAACTCAAGATCCAGGCCTTCATCCTCGAAAAAGCCCAACTCATAACCGAGGTAAGTAGAAGCCCAACAGATGCCGCGAAATTCCGAAACTGTAACAGGAATCAGCTCTTCCTGCTCTTCCGGACTTCCAGAGCTGCCATTCCCATTGCTGCTGCTGTTTCCGCCGCTCTCCTGGCTGCAAGCGCAGGAAGACACCAGCAGCAGGGTGGAAAGGAAGAGGGCCATCCATTTTTTTGCTTTTTTCATTGTTTTTCCTCTCTTTTCTTCACAGTACTCTTTGGTTCTATCAAGCGCTTTCACGGTCAGCCCCCACGTTTAAAGTCGTAGCAGGCCGCCATTTCAGCAGCAGTGATTCGATTTTATCCAGCACAAAATTGAGAATCAGCCCCACCAGGAGCAAAATGACAATACAGGACATGACACGTTTCATCCGGAAATAGGAGGTAGCATATGCCACCATCCAGCCAAAACCGGCAGCAGCCCCCATATATTCGCCTACGATGGCGCCGATCAGGCTGGAGCCCAGCGCCGAGCGGAAGCCTGACATGATCCAGGGGGTACAAGTCGGCAAGACCACCCGTAATAAAGTTTGGAGTCGGTTGGCGCCCAACAAGTGGGCGGATTCGATCAGCTTTGGCTCCATATCCTGTATCGCCCCATAAGTAGCGAAAAAGATATTGAAAAAGGCCATCAAACCAGCCAAAAAGATTTTAGATTGCAGGCCGATGCCGAACCATAGGATGTATACCGGCGCCAACGTCAGCTGGGGGATGCCGTAAATAGCGGTGATGATCGGCTTTAAAACATGCCCCAAAAATGTAAATTGGCCAAAAACAACACCCACTGCAACACCGATGATTGTACCGTAGAACAAACCGGTAAAAGCCTCGCGCAAAGTGATGGAGGCATGCTTATAAAGGTCACCGCTGGTGTAAAATTCCCACAGATCTGCGGCGATCTCGCTGGGATAGCTGGTATAGAAGGAGGAAAGGCGGCCTGATCGCACCATAAATTCCCATAGAATCAGCAGGCCGGCGATGAGAAGCAACCGGACCACAAGAGCCTGGGTGCGCCTTTTTTGCGTCCTGCTTAGGAAAAGTTTGCCGCCCGTGATCTTTTGTCTCATTCTGGACCTCCGCCGTTTAACCGCGGCAGCGGATGAAGTAGCCTTCCCCATCGATCAAACCCGGGTCAGCCAGCTGGCGGGCGGCGAGTCTCTCCCGCATAGCGGCTTTATGTTTGTTGTCTTCAGCACCGTTGGCACTGAGATAGAGACCGTCACACATTTGCAAGAATTGGCCATAGGGCATCCCGATTGCAATGTCAGAGTCTTTCCAACCGGCTAGGTAGCGGGTGCCGGAGCACAGCAAAGAGACGTTGATGTGGTTGGATTCAAAGGGATAGGCGGAACATTCGGCACACAAAGCTTGGTTGCCGGCTATTTTAAATGTAGTCTGTGTGCCATATTTGTAAGTGTATCCTTGAACCACCCGCATGGCGTTGTAGCTGTTCGTCACCAAAATGGCAATGTGAGGCGGGCAATCCTCTGTGAAATCTTCCAGGGGCTGCAACAAAACGCCATGCGTGTGATGGCTGCACAGGGTGATGTGATTTGCCGTATATTTGGAGACGGCCAGATCTTGATACAGACCAAAGGAAAGGTATTCTTGACCGGTGCAAAAGGTGGGGCTGGGTTCCTCCAGGCCCAAGGCACGGGTGGCGCCGCCGCAGCCAAAGAGACTCAGGTCTGCCTTTAAACAAATACCGGAAGACGCTACCTTTACCATGACACAATACGCCATCTTTGCTTTGGCCGGCGGTACCGGGCAAGCATCGTATTCCTCTTTTGTAAAGAGAAAGCGGACGCCTATAGCCTTTCGATCCAGTTCCAAGGATGCATACAGCTGATTCAGTGCAAGCTGATGAACAGATGACATGAGTATTCTCCTTTTTTGATATTCTCTCTAATGAATCACCAGATTAAACCGACGAAATTCATTGTATCATGCAGCAATTAGAAAGTGAAATCGTTTAGCGCGATTAAAAAGCCGGGATTTATTGATAATATCTTTAAAGAGGAAAAATTTTGGAAAATAAGAGACTGTCTAGATCGGTGCGGCAGACAGCAGCTCTTCTTGGCCGGTGGAGGGCAGGGACAAGGCGGCGGAGAGCAGCAGATAAAGGGTCTGAGACGGGTCATCCAAGGGCACGCCGAATGTGTCGCGTATTTTGCGGATGCGGTACAGGGCGGTGTTCCGGTGCAGGAACAGCCGGGCGCAGGTCTGCTGCAAGGAGTGGTGGCAGGACAGGTAGACATACAGCGTGGCGCAATATTGGGTGTGGTGCTGCCGGTCGTGTTGGGCCAGGGCCAGCACCGCCGGCGAACACAGGTCTGCGGCCGGCTGCAGGCGTTCCAGCAAAAGGGCGGGGTACAGCTGTTCGGCTTCCACGGCAAAACAGCCGCCCCGGTGGGCCAACAGATAGTCCATCACCTGGCGGGCCAGCCGGTAGGCTTTGGGCAGGCCGTACAGGTTGTCCAGCGGGGCGGAGACCACCAAGGGCAGGGAAAAGCGCTGGGTCAACGGCTGCAATAGGGCGGTGTCATGGTCTTGGGTGAGGAAAAAGAGGACTTGGTTCTGGTAAAAGAAGGGGTGGCTGGCATAAAAGGCGTATTGCAGCTCTTTTTTCAGCGCATCCTGGCCAAAACACTGGCTGTGGTACTGGGAAAGGTCGATGAGCCCCAGGCGGCGCGGGTGATAGCCCGCCAGATAAGAAGAGGCGATCTGCAGCCGGAAGATGGATTCGCTGGCGAATTTACCGTCCAGCAAGCGGGCCAAGATCTCTTCGGCTGTGCTGGATAAGATGCTGTTGCGGCTGGATTCTGACAGAAGCTGCTTGGCCAAGATGGATTCCAGCATGGCCATGGGCTTTTCCGGCACCTGGTCCAAGGTGCCGTGCCAATCCACGCAGGTCAGGTAGCCCACCCGGATGCCGCTGCTCACCAGCGGGGAAAAGCGGCGGGGGAAAGGGGTATCGGCCAAGGGCAATGTGATAGAGCGGCCCTGGGTCAAAGCCGGGTCCTGGCTGATGACCGACATGTTCTCGTAGGTGATCTGCCCCCGCTCCAGCGCGCCGCGGAACACCGGGTCTTCAAAGCCGGGGGGCTGGTGGCTGGCCTGGACCCGGAAGGCGTTGTCCACGATCATCAGCGGGCAATCCAGCAGCCGGCCGGCGTCTTGGGCCAAGATCTGCAGGCTGTCTGACCGGAAAAAATCATCGATGATCTTGCGCAATTTCATGGGGATCCCTCCTTGTGCTATTAGCACAAATTAAATCCATTGAATTATACTCCCATCTTGGTGAAAAGAAAAGGGGGGTGCGCTACAATAAGCATGTGATCGAAAGAGATCATGGCAGAAACCAAAAGAAGGTGTCAATATGGATGGGAAAAAGAATGTGAACATTTGGAAGACGCTGCAAAAGGTGCCAGCCGGCACAATGTTTGTGCCCCTGATCATTGGTGCTCTTATCACAACCGTGTGTCAGGGCATGCTCCACTTTGACCTGTGGGCAACGCTGGGCAACCCCATGCAGGATATGTTTTCTTCCAGCGGCCAGATGCTGCTGATTGGGCTGATGCTGTTCTGCACCGGCACTTCGCTGAAGCTGAGCGATATGAAAGAAGCGCTGCACCGGGGGTTGGTGCTCATCGTCACCCGACTGGTGGTGGCCTATGGCCTGAGTGCCCTCTATTTCGTGCTGTTCGGCTATGATGGGATCTTCGGCGTATCCTTCCTGGCCTTTGTGTGCGCAGTGTCCAGCGCCAACGCCGCTTTGTATATGGGCATCATCCAGCCCTTTGGCGACAAGGCGGATAAAGCCAGCTTCGGCATCATGCTCATCTGCTCTATGCCGCTGCTGCCCTTGCTGTTCCTGGGCTTTTTCGGTACATCGGGCTTTGGCATGGCCCAAGTTATTCAGATCATCTCGCTGTTGATCCCCTTTGTGCTGGGCATGGTGCTGGGCAATTTGGATGGGGACATCCGCCAGGTGTTTGCCGGCGGCAACGCCATCATCCTACCCTTCTTGGGGTTTGAGTTCGGTTCCACCATCAACCTGTTTGATGCATTCAAAATGCTGCCCCAAGGCCTGTTGATGAGCCTGCTGTACTTTATCATTGTCATCGGCCCCTCGTATTTTGTGGAGCGCCGCCTGCTCAAGCGGCCGGGCTATATCTCTTTTGCCTCCGCTTCGCTGGCCGGCGTAGCCCTGAGCATTCCCGCTATGGCGGCAGCTTCCAACAGTGCGTTGGAGCCCTATGTTACCAGCGCAGTGGCAATCTTGGCCTTTGTGTTGGCAGTCACCAATATTCTGGCGCCCTTCCTGGTCAAATGGGAACTGAAGCGCCACCCGGCGGAACAGAGCCGCTGATTCGTTGCAGTCGAAGGTTGCGGTCAAAGAATATCAGATTGGAAAGGAATGTGTGAACGATGAAAAAGCTGATCCAAGCTTCTACGCTGAACGCCCTGATGCTGGGCAATTTTGACGAGACTGTCAAGGTCAAAGATTTCTTGCGCCAGGCAGACACCGGCATAGGCACTTACACCGGACTAGACGGCGAAGCCATTTTCGAAGACGGCGTGGCCTATCGGGCCACGGCGGAAGGTACAGTCACCGTGATGCGGCCGGAAGACGGGGTTGCTTTTGGTACAGTGGCGGCTTTTGATGCCAGTGTGCCGAAGCACACGCTGCAGCACGTCGATTCGCTGGATGCCCTGCGCCAGATGCTGGCCCCCTATGTGGAAGACAACGAAAATGTCTTTTACCTGCTGCGGGCCGCAGGCGAGTTCAGCACCATGCATGTGCGCAGCTGCTTTGCCTGCCAAAAGCCGTACCCCACGCTGGCTCAGGCGGCCAGCTGCCAGCGTGAATTCCACTATAACAATGTGCCGGGCAGTGTCATCGCCGTCTATTGCCCCCGGTATGTAGAGGGCATCAACTTGCCGGGATGGCACTTCCACTTCCTCAGCGGCGATAAGACCAAGGGCGGTCATATCCTGGGGCTGAGCGCAGGGCAGCTGACGTTCCAGATCAACCGGCTGGAGTGTTTCGAGCTGACGCTGCCACAAAACGAAGAATTTGCCAAGCTGGATCTTTGCCAGGACTTGAGCGCGAAGACAGCCGCAGTAGAAGGAGCGGGCGCATAACCACCCGCTGGGCGGAAAATTCCCCATGCAAATAGGCATGGGGAATTTTTGATTGGCTGGTTCAGCCGGGGCGCCGGGCCGGGCTGCGGCATTTTGAAAGAAGTCCGGCCCGGCCCACAGGCGGGGACGGATGCATTTGCTTTTTTCCCTGTTTGCTGGTACAATACCTACAAGGATCGGCCGTCTTCGGCCCGCCTGTGCGGCCGGGTGCCGCACCGTTTCATCAATGTGAGCGCAGACCCATTATTTTTAGTGAAGAAGGGATGATTCCAATGGATGTAAACGAACTGAAACGCCGTGCTTGCGAAGCGGTAGACCGCAATGCGGAAAAGATCATCGCCGTGGGCGAATCCATTTTCGCCGAGCCGGAACTGGGTTACAAAGAATTTAAAACCAGTGCCAAAGTGAAAAAAGTGCTGGATGAGCTGGGCATTGCCCACCAAGACGATGTGGCCATCACCGGCGTCATCGCGCCTATGAAAGGCCGCAATTCCAACGTGAAGCTGGCCCTGATGGGTGAGCTGGACGCCATCGTTGCCCCGGGCCACCGCTGTGCAGACCCGGTGACCGGTGCGGCCCACTCCTGCGGCCACCATGTGCAGATCGCCACTGTGATGGGCGCTGCCATGGCCCTGAAGGACAGCGGCATCATGGAAGAGCTGGACGGCGACATCGTGCTGATGGCCGTGCCTGCCGAAGAAGGCGTGGAGCTGGAATACCGCCAGGGCCTGATCGATGAGGGCAAGATCTCCTTCATTGGCGGCAAGCAGGAATTCATCAAGCTGGGTGTGTTCGACGACATTGATATGATGCTGATGCAGCACACCGACAACAGCCGCAAAGTGGCAGCTGGCGGCGGCGTAGGCATGGGCTTTGTAGCAAAGCTCATCTACTACAAAGGCCAGGAAGCCCATGCGGGCGGCGCCCCCTGGCTGGGTGTCAACGCATTGCAGGCGGCCAAGATCGGCTTGATGGCCATCGACGCCCAGCGGGAGACGTTCCAGGATAAGGACAATGTGCGGGTGCATCCCATCATCACAAAAGGCGGTGACCTGGTCAACGTGGTGCCGGCCGATGTCCGCATCGAGACATTCTGCCGGGCCAACAACGTGCCTGCCATCCAAGACGCCAGCATGAAGGTGAACCGGGCGCTGAAAGCCGGCGCCGACGCGGTGGGCGCCGAAGTGAAGATCGTGGACATCCCGGGCTATATGACGCCTTATGAGTGCCCGGAGATGAAGGCCATCGTGGAAGAGAACCTGAAGCTGATCTACGGCGAAGAAAACGTGGTGCCCGGCGTGGGCTACACCACCGAGGCCAACGATGTGGCCCACTTGATCCCCACGGTGCACTGCACCATCGGCGGCGCAGAGGGCATCGCCCATAGCTCCAATTATGAGATCGCGGACAAGGATTCCGCCTACATCAAGGCCACGAAAATGCTTTTGTGCTCGGCCATCGACCTGCTGGCCAACGGCGCGGAAAAAGGCCTTTCGGTGAAAAAGAACTTCCAAGCGCCCATGACCAAAGAGCAGTACTTGCGGGAATGGGGCCATCTGGATATCTGATCGACCTAAGACGCCCTTCTGCAAGAGGGCGCTGGCAGCGGGGGCTTTGGCCCCCGCTGTTTTCGCGCCGCTGCCAAAGGGAAAAACTGCTGCAAATAACATAAAAATACGGGGAAACTTTCTGTTGATTTTATGCACTTATTCTAAAAATACTTTACAATGACGGCCCTCTGTGTTAAGCTATAACTACCTTTTATAGAGAGAAAGAACAGCATGAAAGGGACGTGGGAAGATGCATGTAAGACCAAAAGAAGAAAGCATGGACGAGCTGTTCCAAGCCATTTTGTCCATGAAGACGTTGGAGGAGTGCCGGGCGTTTTTAGAGGACCTGTGCACGATGACAGAGTTGTTGGCGATGCAGCAGCGGCTCATGGTGGCAAAGCAGCTGCGCGCCGGCATGGTGTATAGCCAGATCGTGGAATCCACCGGGGCCAGCACAGCCACCATCAGCCGGGTGAACCGGGCTCTTAATTATGGAAAGGGTGGGTACCAGATCGCCCTGGAGAGGCTGAAACGATGACCGTTTACACTGCCCTGGCCCAAGTGTATGATGCGCTGACAGATGACGTGCCCTATGCGCAGTGGGCGGCTTTTGCACAGCGGGCTTTTGAACAGTATGGCCGGCAGCCCCATTTGGTGCTGGATCTGGCCTGCGGCACCGGCAGCCTGACCAAACTGCTGGGGCAGGCGGGGTATGAGATGATCGCCGCCGACCTGTCGCCGGAAATGCTCACCGTGGCCAGGGAGAAGTGCAGCGGATTGCCCTGCCCGCCGGTTTTCCTGTGCCAGGATATGCGGGAGCTGGATCTGTATGGCACCATCGATGCCGCTGTCTGCGGGCTGGACAGCCTCAACTACTTGTTGGGGCTGCGGGACCTGCGGCAGATGTTCCAGCGGGTCGCCCTGTTTTTGGAACCGGGCGGCCTCTTCCTGTTCGATGTGAAAACAAAGCGGGCCTTTGAACAGATGGCAGGCTTGAGCTCCATCCAAGAACTGGATGGAGCTTATTGCGCCTGGCAGTATGGCTACGACCCCCAGAGCCGGCTTTATGAACATCAAGTGGATGTGTTTTTGCAGCAGCCGGAGGGAACCTATGAACGGCGGACAGAATACCATGTGCAGCGGTGCTACAGCCGGGAGCAGGTGGAGAAAGCGCTGGCCCAAGGCGGGCTCAAGCTGCGCCGGGTCTGCGGGGGTCCCGGTTTTCAGCGGGTGACAGAGCGGACGGAGCGGCTGTTTTTCATCGCCCAAAAGCCGGAGATGCCCGCGGAAACAGATTACAAAAGAACGACGCCCGGCAAACGGGCAGAAACAGATACGAAAAAAGAACAAAGGAGATCACATGGCAGATAGATTGATTCGAGGCATCACGGTGGATGGTTTTGTACAGGTGTGCGCGGTGGAATGCACCGGTATGGTAGAAAGGGCCCGCCAGATCCATGGCACGCTGCCCTTGGCCACAGCGGCCCTGGGCCGCACCTTGGCCGCCTGCTCCATGATGGGCAGCATGCTCAAAAGCGACGAAGGGTCGCTGACCATCCAGGTGCGGGGCGGCGGCCCGCTGGGCGCCATCACCGCCGTGGCCGACACCCAAGGGAATACCCGGGGTTACTTGCAAAATCCCGCTGTATCGTTGCCTTTGCGGCCCGATGGCAAGTTGGATGTAGGAGGCGGCGTTGGCCGGGAAGGCCTGCTCACGGTGATCAAAGACATTGGCGCAGGCGAGCCCTTTTCCGGGAAAGTGCAGCTGCGGTCCGGGGAGATCGCAGAGGACATCGCCGGCTATTATGCGGAAAGCGAACAGATCCCCACGGTATGCGCGCTGGGTGTGCTGGTAGACCGGGATCAATCGGTAAAAGCCGCAGGCGGCTATCTGGTGCAGCTGCTGCCCGGCGCGTCGGACGCCCTGATCGACCGGCTGGAACAGAGCTTCCAAACGCTGCCCAGTCTTACATCCCTGCTGAGCCAAGGGCTGGATATCCAGCAGGTGATGGAGCGGGCCCTGGAAGGCCTGGGATTTGAAGTGCTCAGCAGCCAGCCTGTGGCATATGAGTGCAAATGCAGCCGGGAAAAGGTGGAGCGCGCGCTGCTCAGCATGGGAAAACAGGAATTGGAGCAGTTGATCGCCGCCGGGGAACCGGCCCATGTGACGTGCCAGTTCTGTGACGCAGAATATGTTTTTGAGGTGGAAGAGCTGAAAAAGCTGCTGGAGAAAGCCAAAGGCGTATAAGCTCTGTTGCAGCAGGGCCCTGCCAAGCGAAGGACCTGCACGGCGGTTGCCGCAGTGCCCTTTGCACGTCAAACGTGCAAAGGGCACCAGCTGCCGGAACGTGGCCCCCATCCCATGGGGGACGAGTTCCCCTCATGTCGCCTTTTTGCGCTCTGTCGGTACTGCACAGGTATGCAAGGGGGCCAGCCAGGAAGACGCCGGTCAGATTTCTCCTATGATCTATGGGGTGTGGAAGCCTCTTTTTCTTCCGGTGCTCTGCTCCGGTTTCACGGAAAAACCGAGGCAGGTCCCGCAGCGCGCACCATGGCAGATGCTATGGCAAACTGTGTACAAAGAATTTTGGAAAAAGTGTTGACAGACGCTGGGGTTTTCGGTATAATAATCATCGTCGCCGTGAGGTGTTGCTCCGATGGGTCAGAAAGAAAGCAAGAAAAAAGTTCTTGACAAATAGAAGACAACGGAGTATAATAAAATGCGTCGCTGCGAAATGGGAGCATAGCTCAGCTGGGAGAGCATCTGCCTTACAAGCAGAGGGTCACAGGTTCGAGCCCTGTTGTTCCCACCACGATTTGGCAGTGTAGTTCAGTTGTTTAGAACGCTAGCCTGTCACGCTAGAGGTCGACGGTTCGAACCCGTTCCGGGTCGCCAATTTTTGCCTC
>JABLTT010067206.1_pt1 | contig 12860 bp, 5 predicted proteins | sample 7160061 | NCBI WGS metagenome assembly JABLTT01 (sample SAMN14651232, study PRJNA627086) | human gut metagenome | isolation source: feces | host: Homo sapiens
ATCTGTTTTTTCAGCGTACATAACAACTCCCTTTAGCCATTTTATTTATCATATAATTTATCAACCTCAGCTTCATACACCGATTCAGTATGAGTATCAAATAGTACCCTCTCCACCAGATCAAAACAATCTGGATTATCCTGCAAAAACCGGTTTACTGTATGTACCGCAATCTTTGCCGCCAACTCAACTGGAAAACTATATACTCCCGTTGATATGGAAGGAAATGCAATAGACCTGATTCCATTATCCATTGCCAGCTTCATAGAATTAAAATAACAGTTAGCAAGAAGTTCCTCTTCTCTATTTCTTCCTCCATTCCATATTGGTCCAACTGTATGTATTACATAATCACAAGGCAGATTATATGCTTTTGTAATCTTTGCGTCACCAGTTTCACATCCATGAAGTGTCCTGCACTCCGCAATAGCTCCGGTCCTGCTGCTCTATTAATCGCACCATCTACACCGCCTCCGCCAAGAAGAGAGTTATTTGCTGCATTAACAATTGCCTGCACATCTGTTACTTTTGTTATATCTCCTTTTACTGTCTTAATCAAATACATTGTTTAATATGTGAGTTCTCGAATGGTTTATAACAAAAAATACAGCATACATGAAATTTCTCTCACATATGCTGCATCTTAATTAACTGTTACTGATTATCTTTATCTTCTTTATCTTCTTTTTTCTTTATGATAAAGAATATTCCAAGTCCTGCCACAATCACGATGGCTCCGATGATGATAATCCAGAGTGGATTCCATGAATCCTCTTTTGACTCGGTAGTCACATTGTTGCTGCCAGTTCCTGTACTGTCGTCTGCCCCGTTTCCATCCATCGGTGCTTCATCAATCACGATGGTGTAATCAGAAGCATGAGTGAAAGTCAGGTCAGCAGTTCCATCCTCTGCAATCTCATCCGCACAGATAAACTCAAGCTCTCCTGTGGTTTCATTGTAGTAGAACAGGTTCGCATAAAGTCCTGCGTTCTTTGCTTCCATGTTAATAGAAAGAACTGCGGTAAATCCGAACTCGCCGTCATAGGCAAGGCTGATCTGGATAGAATATCTTTCTCCGGTCACATTATTGATAACATCCACAGGTATGGTGTTGCCGGCTTCTTCTCCAACCTTTACGCTGAAGTCGATGTCGCTTACCTTGTCAGTAGTTATGCTCTTTCCGTTTACACTCCAGGTAATTCCATTACTCATGTCAAACACAATGGTTACATCTTTGCCTGCGATAGTGTCAAGAACATCTCCCGGTACTACGGTAGCACCGTTCATATCAACCTTTACCACATCGCCATCTTTTGCACCAGAAGTTTCGGTTTTGATAACATCCCAGCCTTCTTTTCCGGTTTCATCCTTGATAAAAGGCTTTCCGGTATCCGGTGTTTCCGTCGGCTTCTTATCGCCGCCTTCTCCCGGTTTATTATCTCCCGGCTTCTTATCATCCTTTAGCTTCTCGATTGCGGTGGTGTAGCTGTGTCCACAGTTCTTGCAGGTGTAAGTCATCACACCTTCCTGCGATTTTGTAGGTTCTTTTGTTACCCGGCTCACATAATTATGTCCGATTGCCGGGATGCTCTCCGTATAGCTGTCACCACAGGAGCAGGTATATGTCTTTGTTCCGTTTTCCGTACAGGTTGGCTGTTTTGTTACAGTCTCTTTGTAGGAATGGGTATGCTTCTCTTCCGGCAGCTTTGGAATAGATTCCGTATAGCTGTGTCCACAATTCTTACAGGTGTAAGTACGCACACCTTCTTCGTTTGTGGTTGCCTCTTTGGTTACTGTGCTTGTATAGCTGTGTCCTTTTGCTGCAATAACCGAACCGGTTCTGATTATTACTTTACAATCAGAGCAATAGGTATCTCCGGTATATCCTTCTGTGGTACATCCTTCTGCTACTTTGCCACGCACTTCTGTATGCTCATGGTTGCTGCTGTCCAAATCGCCATAGGAAGTTCCACATACGGTGCAGACTGCCTGATGTATACAGGTTGCCTTGCCACCCTGATGCTTTGCAAGAGGGATTACCGTTCCTGATACAACCAGTTCTCCACATTCTACGCAGTAGGTATCTCCGGTATATCCGGTTTCCTTACAGGTAGCAGGTTTGGCATTTTTAAGTTCTGTCTTGAGATGGTCACATTTTGATCTTGTCAGGGTAATCACTACCGACTCATTCTCATAATTGCCTGCATCGCTTCCTACATAATTAGCGGTTGCTGTTACAGCCTTACCATCTTCCAATGTTTTTTCCTTATCAGAATCAGCCCATGCCCAGCCCTGTGGCAGTTCCACATCGCCTACTTTATTCTTACTATGTGCAGGCTTCATGGTTAGTCCCGGCATTTTCGGAGCATCCTGCGCCTTATTCACCGTAAGGGTAACGGTTGTAGTGGCTGTATTCCAGTTTGCAGAATCAGAAGGTGTAAACACTACTTCATACATTGTCTTTCCGCTGTCTGCTACGGTAGGATTGGTATCCGGTGTTACCCACACAAAACTTCCTGTGGTGTTTACCTTGCCTCCACTTAACGTACTGTCTTTTAATGACTCTTTATAAGTAATCGCTGATGCTGTCGGGTTTTCGGTAATCACTGGTGTTGCCTTCGCTACTGTTACGGTAACGGTCTTTTCTACCGGATTGTAATTGTTGCTGTCTGCCGGTGTAAATACTGCAACATATCCTCTGTTGTTTACTATTGGTACTGTTGTATCCGTCTTCCAGCTCCAGCTACCTGCAACGGAAGTTTCAGTTCCACCGACTATCCATGTACCATCTGTGCCATTTAAGGTGTAATCCTTCAATGTCTTTGCCGGATCATAAACGATATTCGTTTCACTTACCGTTGGTATGGTTACATTCGGTGTTGCCCTGCTTACAGAAATTTCCACAGTTCCGGTCAGCTCGGCATAAGTGTCTGCTTCATCCGGTGTAAATTTCCATCCCGCAGTTGTTGTGCCTACTGTCGGCACATCATCAGGTGCTGCAAACTCAAGTGTTCCGTGAACAACCGTATTCGTTCCCGCTTCTACAAATACCGCATTGCCAAGATTAAGTTTTGACAGCTTATCTCCATAGGTAAGGGCATTGCTTCCGTTAATTGTTACGCTGCTTCCATTCTGCAATGCAACGACTATCTTATCCGTAATACTGATATTTACAGTAAATGTTGCAGATTCATAATTTGCCATCTGGGCAGTTACGATAATGCTTGCTTTATCGCCCACTTTTTTACCGGATTTTACAGTGTAGGTCAGCTTACCGGTAGTATCTACCGCCACATTCTGCAAAATTCCACTGCTGTCTGTCGTATCCGTTACTGTGTAAGTTGTATCTCCTCTATTCTCCGGCAGTTTATCTGCAATATCAATGGTCACAGCTCCGCCAGAGCCTTTTGTATTCACATAGCTTATGTTTTCGGAAGCTAATGTTGGTGCAGATGCCTGATTTACGGTAACCGTAATCGTCTGCTCTGCCGCACCGGTATAACACTTCGTTTCCGAAAGAGATACTGTTACGGTGGCACTTCCTGCTCCCACAATCGTTACTACTCCGGTATCGGAAACTTTAATGACCTTTTCATCGGAAACCTTATAGGAAATCGTTCCGTCTCCGGTTCTGCTACATCCAAGCTCAAATGCCTCATCCCCAAAGGTCTGGGTAAATTCAGCCTGTTTCAGTGTCAGCACTCCGTCTGCTTTTGCAACAGTATCCGAAGTATCATTGACTGTTCCTTTGTATCCTTCCGCAGATACCTTAACTGTAATCTGTTTTCCAATTGCTTCTTGTTCAATCTTATAAGTATTGCTGCTTCCCTGCTGAAGCACTGTATCGTCCGCACAGAAAGTATAGGTTAATACAGCTCCCTGCTGTGCTCCGGTTACAGTTGCCGTTAAGGTTTCCCCATACTTTGCAGTTCCTGAAAGGCTTACGCTGCCTTCTAAGGTTGCGGTATAGGCAGATGTATTGGAAATAACATCACTTGCCTTATATCCATCTGTTTCCTTTGCCCGTACCTGTAAATCTCCTGTGTTGACTATCACGTTTCCAACTGTAACAGTACCAACACCGGTGCCGGAATCTACCGTAATATCCGTCCAACTTGCTCCACCATCGGTACTGTATTCGTAAGTAACTCCGCTTGTTCCGTTAAAGGTAAAGGTATTGTTTTCATCATCCACATTTCCATTCGTCGGTGGATTTGGATGTTCTGCCTTTGCTACCTCGGCGGTGGAATCCGTCAGTTCTCCGGAACAGTTTTCAGCGGTAACCTTAACTGTAATCACTTTTCCTACATCATCTGCTGTTAAAGTATATGTATCTCCGGTAGCAATCGCTGTAGTATCTTCTCCACGATACCATGAAACTGTAACTTCGCCGGCATCTGTCGCAAGTCCCTCATAGGATGCTGTCAATGTTTTTCCATATACTGCCTCTCCGGAAATGGATACAGTTCCCGTGATGGCTTCCTTTAATGTCTTAAATGTGCTATTTACAAGATAACTTTCATTTCCTGCCTTATCCACTGCAAGAACTGCACAGTAATACTCGGTATTTGGTTTCAGGTCTGATAATGTAAAGGTTCCGGTTGCATTGTGATAATCAGATGCTTTCAAATTCTCTGTCGTAGCACTTGTTACCTCATTTATATCCGTACTATATAAGAAATAAACCTTCTCAAGACCGCTTCCATCTTCAAAAATATCAAATGTCACACTACCGGAGCGATCCTTCATGACCGGGGTTATATCAAAAATATACGGTTTCTCATCATCATGCAAAATGCCATCACTGGACAGATAGGTTACATTTCCGACATTGTCTGTGATTCTCGCATACACATAGTTGGTCCTGTTCGTCTTGATTTTAGGCTTATTGCTATTATCATAATCTTTCCAGCCACTCAGATTCTGCATATCTGAAATTTGTGTATATGCCTTGTCAGATACCAGATATTCTGTAGAGGCTATACCGGAGCCGGTATCCTCTGATGTAATCGTAATTTTTTCTTTGGTGTTGGTATAGAAGCCAAAGGAAATTTTCTCTAAAAATTTATCCCATGTACTTTCTTTTACCTGAATGGTTCCGGTTGGAGCAGCTTTATCAATCTTAATCTCTTTGTTTATGCTATCTGTAATGTATCCGTTACTGTCTTTAAAATAAAGAGTATAAGAATGTGTTCCCTCTTCGGTAACCGAAATGCTGTCATTCCAACTGCTTCCATCCGTTGATACCTGCCAGTCTGCTACGCCGATTGTGACATCTGAAGTATACCAGTCATTCGCACCTTTCGTTCCTGTTATATAATTATCCGGAGCAGTAATGTAAGCAATGGTAAAGTTCTTTGTAATTTCTCCTGTATAATTACCCTTTCCGGTAATCTTCACATAAGGAGCGTTTTCAGCATTGCTGCCTGCCACATCTGTATTGTTTCCATAAGTAATGTTATAATCTTCACCAAGAGTTAATGATGTCTCGCCTTTTTTTATGGTAATATCCGGCTTAATCTCATTACCTGTATAGTAGTAAGGGGTATCCACACCGCTAATACTGATACCAGAATAGTTGATGTTCTTTATATTACAGTACGAACAGCTTTCGCCAGTCTTGTCGTCGCCAAAGTCATGTTCCTTTAAGCCTTCCGCATTATTTGTGTATCCAACCTTACAAGGAGAACTTTCTGAAGGTTTATAGACTTTCGCATTACTAAAAACAGGAAAAGATTGTTTCTCACCATCATTATCAATGTTCTGTCCCCAGACCTGTGGTATCGTGCCATCTTCTCCCACTTTCTGTCCATCCTGCAAAAGGTATGCAACCTCGCCGGATGCAAACTGTGCAGCGGTTTTTCCTTCAGCCTGCCCTTCGACATCTGCGCCGTTAATGCCACCCAAATCCGTGCCTTCCGCTTTCAGATAATAGCAATTGTTTATCGTACAATTTTCACCATATCCGAACACGCCTCCGACATCATCATTTCCACTTACACTACCTGTGTTATAGCTGTCAGTTATCGTAACACTGCTACCAGTTCCACACACGCCTCCGACACATCCTTCTCCACTTACCACTCCTGTGTTATAGCTGCCAGTTATCGTACCATCTACACCAAATGCGCACACGCCTCCGACATAATGTTCTCCGAAAAAATAAGAATCAACGACACCGACATTCCGAATTGTTGCCATATATATATTGTCAAACAAGCCAACATGACTTTTTTGGCTATCATTGAAAAAGAGTCCGCTGATGGTCTTTCCATTTCCATCAAAAGTCCCCTGATAGCCGTTATTAGCTGCTCCAATCGGTGTCCATGAAATGAAGTTCCCGCCGTTTGCTACTTCATTGGTCAGATTGCCGTCATCATCTGTTTTATATGTAATCCTGTCAAGCAGATTATTATTTACCGTGATATCATTCATCAGCTTCGCACAGGCTGAACTATTTTTAGTAACGTCTGTAAGAGTTCCGTTTACAAGTCCGGCGAACCAGTAAAGTTCTGCCGCCGAGGTAATCTGATACGGGTTTTCTGCTGTACCTTCACCATTTTTCGGTTGTGCTGGTGTGATGGTGGTTGCTTCCAAAAGCTGTGCTCCACCCAGTTCTACATTTACTTTCAGTGCTGCTGCGTCCTCTGCGAGTTCATAGCCCTCCGGCAGATTCGCAGTAAAAGTATAGTTACCGCTGTACGCACCTTCCTCCGGGTAGTTTTCACATACCCAGCCTTCCAGAGTCACGGTTTCTTCCGCTCCATCCGTTTCTTCCGATTCGTTTGTTGCTTCTGTATCCTCTGTTTCGGTAACGGACGCAGATGTTGTAATCGTGGCTGTGATGGAAGCAGGAAGGAATGATACGATGTCATCAAAGGATACGATATAATCTTTGGATGCACCGGGAAGTGCCAGCACGTTTTCCTCCAAGTCCAGCATTTCCTCTTCATCATTCCATGTCCATGAGGTGATACGCTTTGCTGTCTCGGTTATTTCTTCTGATTTCTCCTCTGAGGTTTCAGTTTCTTCCGATGTAGTCTGCTCAGGGCTGTCTCCTGTCACCGTTGTATCGTCCTGACTTTCATCCTCCTGCTTCTCGTCCTCAGAATCGGAAGATGTCGTGATGGTATAGCAGCTATCGTCATGGGTGTGTTCTTCCTTTTCACAGATCAGCTTATCTTCATAGCAGCTATCGTCATGCTCATGTTCCTCTGCTTCCTCAGTGCAAATCAGTACACTTTCGTAACAGCTATCGTCATGGGTATGCTCCTCTTTTTCACAGGTCAGAGTTTTTTCTTCCTCCGCTGCATTTACCGTAAGAGCTGATAAGTCCACGCTGCTTCCAACAAGGGCTGCCGTAAGTAACAATACTGCGATTCGCTTTCCTCTTTCTTTCCATTTTTTCATAATACCATTCCTCCTGTCCGAATTATGGTGCAGTTACACATCCTGTCCCCATAAAGATATTCTCTTATTTTCCAGTCATGTTCAGATAGATAATATGAACAAAATCTATCATGAATTTCTATTTATCATTCTATACACTAACTCAGTTTTATTGTACTAAAAAAAGGCTGTTTCTTCAAGAATTTTTATTTGAAATTCAAATATATCTTTTTATAAACAAAAGAGCTTCCCTTGATTATCCTTGAAAGAGCACGATGCTCCATCCTTCTAATCTTAGAAAGCTCCTGATTTTTTTGTATATGAAACTTTAACCATCCCATAATGGCTGACTGAAAAAGAGTACAATAATTTTTTACTTTTATTGCAGCCTCTGAATATATCCTTCACTTACCATCCGCCTTAACGGTTTTGCTCCATACAGCAGACCTGATTCCTGATTTTCTTCTTCATCTTCCTCGGACAGTTCTACATAAGCACATCCTGCTTGTTTTCTTGCGTTATTTAATGCCTGATAGAATACTTCTTCATCCGTGATGTTGAAATATCCATGTCCGGAACCATGCGGAAAATACTTCTCTACCACAGACTGGAGCTCTCCATAGAACTTGTCATAGTCCCTGTTGTTCATAAGCTCAGTTCCATTCTCTGCATCAGCGTTCTTATAAGAACTACGCATTCTTTTTGTCGTTCTTTCAGTATCTATGCTGTCTACGCATTCCTTCACACGCATACTTGATTCTTCTATTGTCGTGGCGGACGGGCGGATGATATTCAGATAATCATCTATACATGACTCGGCAAGCTTGATTTCTTCAGGACTTATCTGTCCGTCCTCCTTTGCTTCCTCTATCTGCGTAATCAGTTCGTCCATACCATCTATGTATACGTTATCCGATGCTTTTTCCAGAGAGTAGCTTACCATCTGTGCTGCCGCCTTAAATTCTGTATCCATATCCTCAATCTCGGAATCCAGCTCCTGAAGCTCGTCAATGTACAGGTCTTGAAGTTCTTCTACCATTCCCTTTGCCTGCTCGATTCGTTTTGCACCATAGGCAACCATTTCTGACAGTTCCACTGGATCTTCCGGAAATTCCATATATGGATATGGCGTTGCCTCTATCCTCTCGTATTCCGGTGTCTGTCCCAATGACAGCATATCTATCAGGTCCTTGATCTGATTGATGGTCAGTTCCTCCAACAGAATGATTGGCTTTTCAATCAGTTTGTTCATATCCACTTCTTCTTTTACGGATATCTGTTTTCCAATAACGGTAAGCTCCATATTGACTTTTACAAATATCTGGCTTCCATTTACGATTATGCCAAGAAGTGCCTTGCTGATATAGAATACATTAAGCACACCCTGAATCACTTTGTTAATTGTGTTAAGGAAACCGCTACCCAGTTTGTTTGCAAGCGACAGTACCTTATTGGCTGCATCAAGAGCTGCCTCTGCCGTTTTCATCGCAAGATATATGCCGCCGATGGCAACCTCATAGCCTACGATTTTGGCTGTTTCCTTAGCCATCTTCGCCCACTGATACCATTTTGCTTTCCTAATTACCCTCCTGCACTCTTCGATTTTACTTTTGTATGAGTTTATCTCATTTTGCAGGGAGGATACTTTGTTCTTTGCATCATTGATTTTTTTCTGTGCATCATGTATCTTTTTGTCATATTTGGTTACTGCTTCATCCAGCAGGTACGTCAGTTGTTTCAGGTTATTCTGTAATCCTGTGCTGTCGAGAGAGACTTCAAATTCAAAGAACAGATTTTTCATTTTCTGATAATCTGCATTCAGATACAATGAAGCCCGAAACAGGTTGAAATAGCTTGTTTCAACAGCAATCCTTATGTTTTTGTTGGCAAAATATACCAGTGCATCAAAAGAAAATATTTTGCACAGTTCTATATGCCCATCTATATAAAAATTGCAGGCGTTTTTGGATACATCCATGTATAAAGTGACCGGTCTGTCTGTCACTTCATTTCTGTAAAAATCCTGTGTCAGCAGTTCCAATGTACTGTTTGATGTACTGCCAAGCACCGGGTTTATCCTGTTTTTCTCAGAACGGGAACCGCTGATAATAAGCACACTGTTATGTATTGGTGATACTTCCGCATATCCAAGAATGCCTTTATCATTTACTGATGAAAACATGACTTTGATTTTCTGTCCGAAAATCTCCAACTGTCCTGCAAAGAATACTCCCATATCAAAATTGTATCTGCCTATGGTCAGATGCTTAGATGCATAATATGCCTGCGGTGGAAAGGATAATTCTCCCTTACTGTTCAGCCAGTAATGGAACATGGTCTTTGTGTTCAGAACGTCACAGGCACTATCGCCCGGAAGTCTTGTCACACTTACATTGTCCTGACTCAGCAGATACTCCTGCTTCATTCCCGCTAATGCATTATTTACAGCCTGTATGATTTCCGCATCTGTAAGTGTCTTAAAATCAATCGTTTTACCGCCACCTGAACTATTGATGTCAAAGGCTGTGACGGTAAATATATCCAGTTCTTTTACTGACTGCGAATCAATTCCTGCAAGGTTTGATACCAGAGAGGATACCGACACTTCACTCATGGCTATGTTGATCATATCAAGCATTGGAACCGTACCATTATAGGATATGCTCAATGCTCCATACCACATAAGATTGCGGATATTTATCTGTGACATTGCCCCGATATTGATACCGGATTTGCCAAAGCCAAGCTCCAGCCCACAGTTGCAGATTGATATTTTTGTATTAGGTATCTGATAAACGCTTGTCGGCATGGTACTTGCCGATATTGATACATTTGTAAGTGTGAATTCTGCATTCACATAAAATTTTAATCCCGGAAAGCAGCTTAGTCCGATAGCTCCCGCCATCTGGAATTTCACATTATTGCTGCCAAACTGTGTATAGATTACTATGTTCTGACAGCTTAACAGTGCATTTTCAATATCCGGCACAAGCAGTGCACAGCTTACCTGTTTTCCACCCAGCCCCACGAATATATCCATCTGGTTTATTCCGAAGATTGTTCTCATGGCATCTGTAAATGGATATTTTGCCACTTCATCAAATCGAAAGGCTGTGCTTAATAGAAGGCTTCCTTCTATTATGGGCGGAACTTCCGGCAGGTACGAATATGCTTTGTACAATTCGCTACAGTTTATGTTCGTATTACGGTAAAGGAAGGTGAAGCTGTGTATTCCAAACACATACATCACTTTCTTTACTACCTGTGCCAGCGAATCGTTTTCCCCATTGATAATTTCCTGCGGAAGAAGGGCAAAGGCAACCAGTTTTCCCTGTTTTCCATCATAAGCCAAAAATTTTAGTGCTTCTGTACGCACCTCCAGCATGGTCTGCTGATTGCTATGTGCAAACAGGGCTTTTACCTCAAAATCGTTCAGCAGTTCCACGTAATCCCCTACTTTTTCTTTCGTAACGCTGCCAAACAGTTTTAGAAGTTCTTTCAGGCTGTCTTTGGTTATTTCCACTTCCGCAGAAAACAACAGCTCATCTTCGATGCAACCTGCCAAAAGAGTGGTTTTGACACCGCATAATTCACCTTCCATATTCAAGGAACTGTTCATATATTCTTTTGACATCAAAACCACCTCGCTTCTTAGATTTCTTTTAACAAATCTTCCGGTTTGTAAAGATTCATCTGGCTGATAATCTTACTTCTCTCTGTGTTCCAGACTGCTACACCGACTCTCTGAATATTGAAAATCTTGAGGCTTTCCGGGAGTGCTTTTGAAGTATCAATTTCAAGCTGGAATGCGTATTCTGTATTGTTTACCGGTGCCGCATTTTCCCCTGTACTGTTCGTACTGTCCACAACCGAATAAAAATATGCCATTTTTAATACAACTTTGATATCTTTAAAGCTTAACCCCAACGATTCAATACAATCAGTTAATTCCTTAACCTGTAATTTTGCTGTATCATCCAAGCCAATCAGATAACAAATATCGTTTATCATGTCATTAATGGTAATTCCTCTGGCATCTGCCTGATCTGTAGGCATCAGCAGATAATATTCCTTATCATTTGACTTGTAGTACTCTGCCACAAGCTTTGTTCCAAGAAGTTCAAAGTCTACTTTAATCAAAGCCTGCATAATGTCTGGTTGCTTTACTACTACCGTTGGGGTAACATCTGCGCTGGTTGGTGTTACAACTTTTGTGTCTGCCATAATTTTGTCCTCCTTTTTATTTCATAAAATTGTTTAACTTTATTGCCAAAACCGCCTGTTCTAATTTCATATAAGTACGTATAGTGCCTGCCTTATTGTGACGACTACACAATGAAACCAGATAAAAATTATTAGGGTCAATTTGTCCGCCAACCATTTCATATACATGTGCACCTGCTGGGTATACAGAATGTGCACATGGAATAGCAATTTCATCACCATTTTCATCACGTTCATATATATAGTTATCTACTGAGCATCCACCTACAAGACCATTTTCTAATCCTATTTTCTGATACGCAGCTCTCATAAAATCTATCCAACTATTATAACCATGTTTTGGATCTTTACTTGTACCTTGCATATTCACTATCTCAGTTCCAGCTTGCATCAACTTAAATCCTCCTAATGTCGATGAAACATTTGTAATAATACAACTTGAAGGATATTCTTTATCTGGATTCCATACTTCTAAAAACTCTGCTGGTTTATCCTTTTCTTTCCGTTGATATACCATTTTCAAGTTGTTACCCAACTCTTTAGGTAATCCTAACTTCTTCCATTCTTCTGTTTCTGGCAACTCCAAAAAAATTGCTCCGTCGTTCTTCTTTCCCATAAAAAATACCTCCTTTTAATGATTAGATGATTGTAACTATTACAAATTCATTCTTTGCACTTTTATATTAACATCACGCAAGGTTTCTGCTTGCGTTGCAAACAGAAACCTTGCGTGATAACATCTCGCAAGGTTTCTGTCAATATATTCTTCATTATTTTTTTAATAAAAAATCTCCTTGAATCGAACTTCTGTCCAATCCAAATGCAAATAAAAACCAACACCACGTTTCTAAAAAGTCACAAACTTCGATAATAATTCTTTCTTTAATTGATAGTTTATCCATGGAACTCGAAGGAATCGGTAAAAACTCTTGAAATTGAAAATTATATTCACCCTCAATATTCTCCATCCTTTTCATACACTAAAAAAGGACGCAGAATCTCTCCCACGTCCTCGCATTTATCTGGCTTTATCTTCTCTTACCTTCGGTGCTTCCTTATGTGCTGCTTCCTGCTTCACCTCATCCACACCTCTTGCCTCAAATGCATCTGCATTATACTGATACTCCTGTGGCTCAGCGACCATTGGGGAGTATACAACCTCTGCTTCTACTCGCTCAGCTTCTGCCCTCTCAGGCTCCGTCTGTTCCTGCTTCTTCTCATTCTCCATATGCTTTTCCTTATCAAGC
>JABLTT010007536.1_pt1 | contig 12810 bp, 5 predicted proteins | sample 7160061 | NCBI WGS metagenome assembly JABLTT01 (sample SAMN14651232, study PRJNA627086) | human gut metagenome | isolation source: feces | host: Homo sapiens
CGATACGATCTACATGACCGGAAGTGTTGGATATGTAGCTGATATGAGCGTGGCAGAGAGTTTTTTCTCATGACAATAATTCATAAATAAAAAGAATCTCCGGAATTTTAATCTGTGCGAAAAACAGATTGGGATTCCGGAGATTTTTGTTTTGTATCAGCAATAGCGAAGAAGAATGACTGATTCAAAAGTGTCTCCACAGTCGTTCCACTGCCAGCTTCCATCATATTTGCGGCAGATATCTTCAATGATAGAAAGTCCTAATCCATGATAAACAGAATCTTTCTTGGTGGTACTGTGGTTGAATACTATCTGAGGATCTTTGGTATTTCTGACAAGGATCGAGAGAAAGCCTTTTGAAGTTGTCAGTGACAGGGACAGATTTTTTTTTTAAATCCTCAGAGGAACGGCAGGCCTCAATCGCATTATCCAGTATATTAAACAGAACACTGCTCAGATCCGAAGGCTGAATCATTGATTTTTCAGGAAGAAAGATTTGGTAATCTACGTGGATACCGGCTTGTTCTGCGAGCATTCGCCTGGATTCCAAAATGGCAAGAATGAGATTGTCCTCGCAATAGGGATAAAAACGCTCCCGCTGGAATGTCTCAAGAGTTTCATGAATGAGTTTTTCTGCTTTTTCACAATTACTGGTGTGCAGCAGGTTCCGGACAGTATGTAGCGTTTCGGTAAACTGTTTCTGTGTTTTGAGCAGGTCGTTTTCCTGCTGTTTTACTAACTGTAAGTGTTCGGCGTTTAAAGCCTGCTGTTTCTTTAGCAGGTTAAGTTCCGCTTCTGTTTTCTGACCGATAAAAATCTGCATCAGGAGCCGGTACAGATTGTAGCAGACGACAAGTGCGGACAGACATGTCAGTAAGAAAAAAAGATTCAGGTATTGTACGGTATAGTGTGACAGAAGATAAAATATCTGAAAAAGGATTAAAGAAATAATGAAAGTTATTTTTCTTCTCATAATACAGAATCCTCCTGACTGACAGATATGCAGGCAGAGGGCTGCTCCTCAGGTTTCGAACTGTTAAGTAATACGGAAGAACAGTATCTTTCTGCTTCATCTGCTTTACGGGTGCGTGTGAGATACTCCAGAGAAAGCAGATGATTTTCTATATCGTGATTCCACTTCCGTATTTTGACATATTCCTGTTTCATTTCTTCCGACACTTCCATCTGCTGTTTCAGCAACTCCATTTTGTGAAGATTCCGGTTGAAAGCAATTTGCTCTTTTTTGAATAAATGAAGCCCATGTATAAACAACGGGAAAGTTATACAGCAGCAAATAATATACAGAAGAACGGGGATAAGACTCTGCTGGAATTTGTAATACTGCGTAAATTCTGTTGTAATCAGGGGATGAATAATCGGCAGAGTAATGAGCAGTAACAAAGAGAATTTTAAATAATTAATACACTTCTTTAAGAGCGAGAAAATATTTTTATAAAACAAATAGCCAAAAGAAAAAATCATTATTTGTATCATCAGCTTTTCGTGGAAATTGCAAAGTGAATATATATTTGAGGCGGTGTATGCAGGCTGGTGAAAGAAATGGTTGTAAATCTGTATGTAAATATTTATGGACAGGATTTCGGTCAATATGGCGGTGAGAAGAAAGATAAAATAGGACAGAAGTTTTTGTTTTACCGGTCCTCTGAACAGGAAAAATACATTAAGAAAGATAAATAACTGCGACAGAGTCGTTGCCTCGGAGGCATGCTCATACAACTTGATAAATTGAAGCGCCCACAGAATAAAGAAGGATGCTAAAACGTGAATATAAATTTTGAATTTGTCCGTGCAGGAAAAAAGCTGCATAAAACAATATACAGGAATAACGGAATAATATACCGCAGTGAGCATTGTAAATGCCAGATTCTTTAACATCACAGGTCCTCGTTTTGACTTTTTAGCAGCAGCTGCGCAAAGGCATCTTTGGTTGACTGGTAACAGTTACGGCTTACAGGAAGGCGCGTGCCGTCAGAAAGCTCAATACCGGCATGACTTAAGGTATATATGGCATTTATATTGACCGCGAAGCTTTTGTGACAGATGCAGAAATCAGGCCGTAGTTGATCGATGAGATCCTGGATTTTGTCGCGGCAATAGTAAATCTGAGATTTTGTATGTATTTCGGTATTTCGCAGTTTGCGTTCCATATACAGAATGTCGGAACGGAGAATGCGGTAATCCCGAGAAAGATAACTGAAACAAAAATACTGCCGGTGAAGCTCGGACAACTTGCGACAGGCAGCCGAAAGCGCCCTGGGAAGATACTCTTCTATTTGCTGTTTGCTGACAAAATAAACGTGGTTTGTCTCATAAACAGCTGAGGCGTACTGAAGATACTGACTGATAAAAATAATCTGGGTTTCTGAATTGGAAAGATTGATCTTTTCGGCAAGATGAATGCCGGACATATCTCCGGAATCAAGCTCAATGTCCATCAGAACGATCTGGTAAGGACATTTTTGATCAGTGATCCGGGCAAGAAAATCATCCGCGGAAGTATAAATATCAACGTCGTATGCCGCCTGAAGACAGGAACAGGTCAGGTCGTGGATTTGTTTGCAGTGAATAGAATTATCTTCGCATATGGCAATTTTTAACATATAGGCACCTCTGATCAAATAATAGAAATATTATAGCACAGTTTCAGCCCATTTTGTGGAAAAGTTTGTATAAAAATTGTCTGATGTGTTCAAAAAAACAGAAACAATAAACAGGGAAATTGGGATTAATTGCTAATTATGTATGCAAATATGTCTGTTTATGCCGAGGGCGAAAAATGAGGGGAAAGATGTGGTAAATTAAAGGAAAAACACTATGCAAGGGGGAAAAACAGATGAAGAAGATCAAACGTTGGGTAGCAGTGATTATGGTATGTTTGCTGACATTGACGGGGGCTGAGGCAGCTGGATTGGATGTAGGACTTGCACCGGCTGAGATAATGGCATATTCGGCGCATACCCAAAGTGAAGCTGTTGCCTGGGCACAATCGCAGCTCGGAAAGGCTTTAGATTATGATGGACAATATGGAGCACAATGTGTTGATTTAATTTGTTATTATTATCAATATTTAGGAACTACATCACCAGGAGGTAATGCGGAAGCATATAGACGTAATAATCTACCTAGTGGTTGGATCAGAGTTTACGGAAATTACCAGCCAGGAGACATTGCTATATGGAAGCCAAGTTATAGCCACGGTTCTTATTCAACTTCAGCATATGGACATGTAGGAATCGTTACATCAGCAGATTCAGTAGGTTTTAATGCTGTTGGACAAAATGTTGGAAATAACAAATATTGTACACAAAACTGGTTTCCACTTCAAGTGGTGGAATGTGCAATAAGACCAGACTTCGGTTCTACTTCATCAGCTACAATTTCTTATAGCAATATTCGAACCAACTGGACAGATACATGGAATGCGGAAATTGCGGGAGATATTCAGAATCCGGGCAGAGCTACAGTGGCACAGGTAGGGGCTTATGTCTGGGATTCCACAGGTACCTGTGTGGTAGATCACAGAGAAAATTGCGGTCTGAATTATTCAACTATTAATCAGACATTAAATATAGTAAGTGAAGCAAGACCAAGTGGTTTGCAATCAGGAGAAACATATACATATCAGCTCTGGGCAAATGCAAATAATCAGTATTATTTCAGTGGAAAAGCCAGCTTTACAATTCAGGACAATACAAAGCCTGTAATCAGCAATGTTAAAATTTCAAATCTCACACCAGAAGGATATACCGTTACATGTACGGCTACAGATAACTATAAGATAGATCGTGTACAGTTTCCAACATGGACTGCGGCCAATGAGCAGGATGATATTGTAAAAGACTGGTGGAGTAATGCAAAATGTCGTGGTACACAGACCGGTAATACTTTTAGTTTTACAGTGAGACGCTCAGACCATAATGGAGAATATGGCGTTTACAGAACTCACATATATGCATATGATAAAGCCGGAAATTATTCATATGCACCGCTTAACGTTATCAATGTAGAAGAGAAAAAAGTTTCCGATAGTGTTAAGCCTGGAACAGCAGGAACGGGCTCGGTTACAGCTGATACAGGAAAAGTAAGTTCATCAATAGTACAGAAAAACCATACAACAAGATCTCAGAATAATAAGGCACCGGCAGTCAAAGTAAAAAGAAGAACTCGAAATTCTGTAACGTTACAGTGGAAAAAGATGAAAAATGTAACCGGATACAGAGTTTATCGTTCCACTAAAAAAAATTCAGGATACAAACTGATAAAAAAACTTAATAAAAACACAGTTAAATATACAAATGGAAAACTGAAAAGAAAAAAGACCTATTATTATAAAATAGTGCCGATGATAAAATCAGGCAGAAAAGTTTATAAAGGAAAGGCTGCAATTATCAGAGTGAAGACTTTGAAATAAAGGATTAGCTGTGAGAAAGGATTATATTGAACCATCAGATATCTGGTGGTTCAATTTTTCCTAAGAAAGAAAATTTTGTTTTATAAAATAGAATTTATAACAAAAGGGAGGATGACAGTTTGAAAAGAAAATTAATAGCGTTGGGAATGAGTGTTGTAATATTATGTAGTACAGTAATTAATGTAAATGCGGAAGAATTTTCGGAAAATATAGATATTGAAAATACAGATGACTTGAGTGAAGAAGTGGTTGAAGATCAAGACGAAAATAATAATCAGGATGTGATTATATCTGATGATAATGAAGAGGTAGAAGATATCGAGATTTTTGATGATGAAGAAAGTTTTACAAATGAGAATGAAGATGAAAACACAGAAATTACAATAGAAGCAGAAGAAGATGCGGAGAACGAAGCGTCAAATGATGTTACAGAATTTGCATCAGATGATTCAGTTGAAATAACAGCAACATCAGTATCCGGAAAATGTGGAGATAATATGACTTGGAGGATAGAAAATCATATTCTGACAATTACCGGCAGTGGAGAAATGTATGATGGAGCAGTTTGGGGTGGCCCATGGGGACAATATGGAGAAATGATAATGGCAACATTGCCCTTTGGATATGATACGGTGATTGTAGGAGAGGGGGTAACCAGTCTTTGTGATCGGGCATTTATAAAGTTTGATCAATATTGGATGGGAGTAAAAAGTATTTATTTACCAAGTACTTTGAAAAAAATAGGGGCTGAAGCCTTTAAAGGCAATGAATTTACGGATAATGAAAATTTTGTATTACCTTCATCAGTAACCAGCATAGGAGATAATGCATTTGAAGATTCGGGAATTAGAAGTTTAGATCTTAGAAATTTATCGATTACAAAGCTGCCGGTGGGAATTGTAAAAAATTGTGACAATCTTGAACAAGTGATGATGCCGGAAAGTATTACTCAAATTGGAGAAAGAGCATTTGAAAATTGTGATTTGATAAAGAAAGTAGAACTTCCTTCCAAAGTAGAAGAAATAGAAAAAGGTGCATTTATGAATTGTGATAATCTGGAATATATTAAAATTCCGGAAACAGTTAAAATGGCGAGGTGTGAGGATGGATTGAGAGAGTTCGGTATTTTTACAGGTTCGCCTAAATTGAAAACAGCAGGATGTGGATCAGGCTATAATATAGATATTTGTTGTGGAAAAGATAGTAAATTACCATATGATATATTTGCATTTGCAGATTATGTAGAAGAAATAGACATTCCAGAGGGCATTAAAGGTTTTAATGATACGTGGTCATATGGGGAATTCAGATATTCAAAAAAACTCAGAAAGGTAACATTCCCAGAAAGCTTTGAAAGTTTAAAAGGACGGGACTTTATAGGGTGCAGTTCTCTGGAAGAAGTGAATATTCCAAAAGGAACCAAAAAGTTGGACGGAACATTTCATGAATGTAGTTCGCTGAAAACAATTGAAATTCCAGACGGAGTACTTGAATTGGAGAGAACATTTAGTGGTTGCAGTTCTCTGGAAAAAATTCAAATACCTTCAAGTGTAGAGGGGATGTGGGGAACATTTTATAATTGTAGCTCTTTAAAAAAGGTAATCATTCCGGATACTGTGAGAGAGTTGAGTGCCAATTTTGAAGGATGTACAGCTTTGAATTCAGCCGGACCGATTGGAAGTGGTAAAGCTATTGAATATGGGTGGACACAGAGAATACCTGAATATGCTTTTTCATATTCCGATGAATTACAGGAAGTGATTTTTCCGGAAACATTAACCGAGATTGGATGGAGTGCATTTAGAGAATGTAAGAAATTGGAGCAAGTTTTTTTGCCATATAAACTGGAAGAAATCTCGTGGGATTTGTTTAATAATTGTACGAGTTTAAAAACTGTGCGAATCCCAGAGAATGTTAAATGTGTAAGAGATTCGGCATTTGAAAATTGCAGTGCGCTAAAGAATATTTATTTTCGTGCAGATGCACCACAAATTGAGGATGCAAATGTACAACGGGAGACGATGGGAGCTTTTGCAGGTGATACATTGAATGCTTACTTTCCAGACGGAAATACTACATGGACGCGAAAGGTATGCAAGGATTATGGTGGTAAAATTATCTGGAAGCCATATGTTAAAGGAAAAGCATTAGATGATTCAAAAGAGAGAACGGTTACAATAAAAGGCGGCGGTCGGGCATCTGTAAGATTCTATTTATGTGATGAAAATGGAGATGTAATTCCAGAAAACGTTTTCGAGTTCTATGGTCATTCAATATCAGATGTGAAAAAAAATGAAGAGAAGAAGGAACAGTCAGAAGTTAATGAGAACATCAAATCAAAAGAAAAGATAGATGACAATGTACTTAATGTTATTGGAAGCGGCGAGGTTATGACAGACTTTGATGGTGGATATAGTTTTTATACGCCATATTATGAATACCAGTCATCAGGAAATAATGAATATCAAATTTTGTATGAAGCATCGTGGAATAATGAGAAAGGAGAAAAACAGCACGAAACATTTACCGTCAATATCAAAGTTGAGGCGATGAGCTATACAGAAACATGGACGGCAGCACTGGAACCATCTATATCTATGGGTGGATCATATGCGTCTGTAAGTGCTTCGACAGGAAATGAGAGTGAAATATCAATTAAGCACAAGGCAAATGGGTCGGAAGACTTGATTTTGAAGTTAAAAGTATCGAAAGCAGTGAGTACTGAATTAAAACAACAGTTAAATGACAAGAATATGCCAGACTTTCCGACAGGGGTGAGTCTACTTAGCGTGTCTAATAGTAAAGAGACAACAGAATATAATACTTATGCGACAGTTATTGAAAATTATGATCCTGATAACAAAGAAGATAATGAAAGATTAGCTGTTTACATGGAAACGCTATTATTTATTCATGGAGATAAGTCAGAAAGTGTATTGACAAAATCTGTATTAAGAAGAGCTATTACGGGGATATTGTTTGAACAATTCTCTGTTTCCGAAGGTGGTATAAAGATAAAATTATCTGGAAGTGCATCCGTATTAGATTTAAAACTTATTGACACAAGTTCACTTATAAATAAAATCAAATTGAATGCGGTGAACAATGATACGACATATGTATCAAGTGTGGAAAGCGACGTTAAAGGTGATACAAAGTATACGGGTTCGCTGGAATCATCAGACACTTTTTCTCTCTTATCAGGAAGCTTCAGTACATTGCTTGGAATTACAGGAATAAAGGGCTTTCACAATATAAATAGTGAAGGTATAACGATAAAAGGGGGAAGAAACACATCACTCTCTTATTCTGAAAGTTGTTATGAAAGTGGAAATGTAGAGATTGTAGGTTATGATGAATTGCATTCTAAACAAGCATACACTATAGAAGCGGCAGATGATTTAGTAAAGGAACAGAATTTAACAAAACAGGCAAATGGAATGAATGTTCCTATTGATTCAGCTAAGATATCGAAAATCGGAGAAATAATAAAGAATTCCGGCCTTGAGTACACATATACAGTGGAAGATGAGCTAAAAAACACATATTCATGGTCGCCTTCTCTGGATTTGGGTGCAGGCGTGGATATTGAAGCAAAATTGTCTTACTCGCATGGTTGGAGTACAGAAACATATAAAGGTGAAGTTAAAGAACAAACAGTGTTATGGGAAAGTGATTCATCTAATTCCATAAAAAGAGCAAAAGAAGACGCAACGAGTGATAAAATTGATACTATTTTATTTGCTACTGTAAAGGGAATAGGTGTTCAGTTGGCTTCAACTATTGGAAGTATTTCCGGAGAAATAGGAGAAGTATTGTCATATGGAGCTGCAAAAGTAACAACAGCAGCTTCAGATGTATTAGATTGGACTGTTTCTGTGGTAGGAAGAACAGTAACTGCGGTATCGTCAGAAGCGGAAAGTTTTAATGTATATACAATTTCCAGTGAGAATGCCCTGGAAATGGTTAGGGATGGGAATACAGATCAGGCAGTTAGCGCACAGACTGTTGGAGAGGCCTTTATTGTAAAAGTAAAGGATGAAAATGAGAATGAGCTTTCAGATATTTCAGATGCCAATATGAAAATTACATTGAACTACAATGAAGACGAACTTAAAGCAGCGGGTAGAACAATGGACAATGCATCTGACCTGGCTATTTATCGTTATGATGATTTGAGCGGAATATACATTTATATTGGTGGTGAGATTGATTATGAAAATCAGCAATTGACAGCTTCTATTGATAAAACTGGAGAGTATGTATTGATTGTTGATGGGGCATCTCCGAACATTACAAATATCAATGTTATAAATAAAAATGGAAAACCTGTAATTAAAGCAAATATATTGGATTTAAGTGGCATTCAATCTGTTGATATGAAAATTGATGGGATTGAAAAGGTTAATGCGGACAATTTTAGACAATACTATGATGTAAAGACAGGGGAATTTTTATACAATATGGAGGAAACACTGGCGTATGGTGATCATACGATAAGTTTTTGGGCTGTGGATAAAAAAGGAAAGCAAACTGATCAGGTAGATTATTTATTTAGTGTGAATGGGTTGCCTGAATTTACAGAGATAACAGTACCACATTATGTTTTATGGGATGAAGATGTAGAAATTTCTGCACAGGCGACATCCCCGGATGATGATCCGCTGGTTATAACGGCAAGCGTAATTGCTAAAGGAAATTCGTCGCAATATAAAAAGCGAAAATTAAAGTGCGAACTTATAGAAAATGACTCTGTATGGAGGGGAAAGTTCACATCCATTGCAGGGTATGATGATTATGAAGTTACATTTACGGTAAGTAATGGTAAGGGGGATGAAGTAACCAGTGAAGCATTTCAATGTAAGATAAATCATGGTGAAGACTGTGAAATTACTGAAGAAAATGTAAAGTATGATTTCAATATACTTACAAATACAATTACTGATATTACAACTTCAGAAGAGAATCTTGTAATTCCTGAAGAAATATATGGAAGAAAGGTATTATGTGTAAATGCAGAGTACTTTGATTGTAATAATATAAAATGTATTACAATACCTTCTTATGTAACTCAAATATATATGGGAACATATTTTCCTGAAGGACTGGTAATTAAGGGCGAAAAATATTCAGCAGCGTATTATTATGCAGAAATAAACAAGTTAAAATTTGTTCCTTTGGGAGAGTGTGATGATCAGGGATATACTGAAGATTATATGGGTCTGACATGGCATTATGAGAAAAATATCCTTACGATTTCAGGAAATGACGGTTTAAGCAAAGGAATGATGGATAAAAAGTTAATACAGTATTTTGGTAGGAACATTAAAAAAATTGTTATACAAGAAGGGATAACGTGGATTAAAACTTCGTTTTCAGAAACGGATTTCTCTAAGCTTAGGGAAATTGAAATTGCAAAAAGTGTTAGTGAAATTGAGTATAAAGCATTTGAATATTTAAATGAAGATTTAATTATATACGGTTATTACAAATCAGCAGCATATGAATATGCTATTAGTAATGGGATACAGTTTGAGGGCCTTGCACCTGCAGAGGGAGCAATTGGAAAAGAGGTGTCGTGGAATTATTGGAAAGGAGTTTTAACAATTTCTGGCCGAGGAGAACTGCCAACGTATGAAGCTGACTCTGCGCCGTGGTTATTTGCAGAAGAGGAAATAACAAAGATTGTGGTTGAAGAGGGAATTACAGCAATTGGAGAGAGGGTATTTGCGGATTTAGAGTATGTAAATGAAGTACAACTTTCAGATACATTAAATTATATTGGTAAATATGCTTTTTTGAATTGCACAAGATTGACATCAATATTAATTCCAGATAGTGTCTCTGTTATAGAAGAGTGTGCAATAGGATATGAGGAAGATTGGAATGATGAAATTTCAAAAAAATCGCAGTTTGTAATAAGAGGAACAACAGATGTTGTGAAAAAATATGCGGAAAATAATGATATATTATTTTTAGATCCTGCTACATATTGGAATATTGCAGAAAGTGAGATTCAATGGCAAAAACAAGTGGAATATACAGAAGATCAAATAAGACCTTCTTATATATCGGTATGGTTCAGCGGTACACGTTTGGAAGAAGATGTTGATTATATAATAAACTATGAGAATAATAATGATATAGGAATTGGTCATTTTACAATTGTTGGAATAGGAAATTATAAAGGAAGTGTTGTTAAAGAATTTGAGATCATAAAAGGTGAGAATGTAATTTATTTAGATCAGAAAACAATTGAAATGAAAATATCCAAACAGGAACAGTATTATGAAATAGATGCTGAATGTACGGAAGGAAAGGCAACATATCAATCTTTAACAAAAGAGATTATAGTTGATGAAGATGGAAGAGTAAGAATTCCAGGAGGATATTCTGGCATTGCAAGAATAAAAATTTCTTCGGTAACAGATGAACATTATTATGGAACAGAGTGTGAAGTGACAATTAATGTAAAGTCTGACTCCAATGCAATCACTCCAAAACCGGTACATGCACATAAGTATGGTATATGGAAAACGGTAAAAAAACCAACAGTGTTTGAAGAAGGGCGTAATGAACGTATTTGTAATGAATGCGGAGAAATTGAATCTGAGAAGATTTCTAAACTTCAGCCAATGGGTTCTCTGAATCTGAACAGTATTTTATTAAAAGAACGTCAGAAGACAAATGTGCTGAAAGTATCTGGTCTGGCAACCGGTGATTATATCAAATCCTACAGTAGCAGTAATAAAAAGGTATTTACGGTTTCATCCGGTGGAAAGATTACTGCAAAGAAAAAAGGAACGGCAACATTGACGGTGACGCTGGCAAGTGGAAAGCAGTTGAAGGCAAAAGTCAAGGTGCAAAAAGGAACTGTAAAAATTTCCAAGATCAGTGTGAAAGAAAGAAGCGTATCTTTAAAGAAGGGAAAGAAATACCAGATAAAAGCATCTGTCTTTCCACTCACCAGCCAGGAAAAAGTAACTTATTCTACTTCGAATAAGAAGATAGCAACCGTTGATAAAAAAGGAAAAGTAGTAGCGAAAAAGAAAGGAAAAGCAGTTATTACTGTAAAATCAGGAAAGAAGAAAATTAAGGTGAAGATTACCGTAAAATAATTTAAGAAGTAACAAAACAATAAAAGCTCCATCATATATGAAAGAGATTTTGTATATGATGGAGTTTTTTCGTTTATAAAATTAGGGTTGCATTTATAGGCAGAATTTGTCGAACGTTTTTTCTTGCTTCGCACATGTAGGAGTGCTAAAATAATCACATCATTTATTTATCTTTTAATCTGGCGTTTCAGCCGAAAATCTCAAATCAATGCAAAAAGGATATGTAAAGATTGAATTTTTATAGTGAAGTTCGTATAATTAAAATAAGAACAAAAAGTTCTTAAAACGCATATCCAGAAAGAGAGGTGTGATGGCAAAAAAGGATATTCCTTCAATCAACTACTTTAAAGATAAAACACGGATAGCCGATCTGCTGAATGTGTATCTGTATGGTGGAAATAAAATCATAAGCCCGCAGGATGTTTCTGAGCTGAATCCGATACTGGCAAAATCATGGTGGAACGATAAGAAATTGAAGACAAATGTAAATATTACAGATGTTCTTTTTGAAGTTAAGATTCCGGTTGGAAAAGAAACCGATGTAAAGAATGATGATAACGGTATACAGAAAATACCGATTATCATATCCATTCAGAATCAGTCAGATATCAGTTATGTGATGCCGGTACGTGTGATTAATGCAGATGCAAATGGCTATTATTTACAATGGAAAGACATTGAGCGAAAACACAAAAGAGAAAAACAGGCATGGGCAGATCACGGAGAGTTTTTATCAAAATTTAAAGAATCTGACAGGCTGAAACCAATTCTTACAATCGTTATCTATTTTGGGAAAGATAACTGGAATGGAGCAAAAAGCCTGAAAGAGATTACAGATCTGAAAGTCTGCCCGTTACATATACAAAAGCAAATGAAGGATTATTCTATTAATCTGATAGAAGTACGGAATTTTTCTGATGTTGAAAAATTTACTACTGACCTCAGAGAAGTTTTCGGATTTCTGCAAAATGATGGGAACAAACAACAATTAGAGAAATATGTAGAGAAGCACAGAGAAGGACTGCTCAGTCTTGAAGAAGATGCATATGATCTGATATGTGTGATGTCCGATATGAAAAAACTACAGGAACTTAAATCAGAATTAAGACAGGAGGGAGGCTGTAATATGTGTAAAGGTCTTGAAGAAATAATAGAAGATGAAACACGGCAACGGGAAACTTTAGTAAATATCTTGTATGAACATTTATATAATGATGAGCGAATGGGAGATATGAAGCGTGCATTTACAGATAAGGATTA
>JABLTT010030648.1_pt1 | contig 12801 bp, 12 predicted proteins | sample 7160061 | NCBI WGS metagenome assembly JABLTT01 (sample SAMN14651232, study PRJNA627086) | human gut metagenome | isolation source: feces | host: Homo sapiens
AAACGGTCTTGGTGGTCGGCTTTGCTTCCGGCTTGGTCTCGGTCGTATACTTTGCGGAGATGTAACCGGTCTTGCCGTTGTACTTGATGGTATACCAGCCGTTTTTCAGACCGGTGGTCTCAACCGCGTTTCCCTTCTTGAGAACGCCCAGCTTCTTGCTGTTCTTGGTCGGCTTTGCGCGAACATACAGATCGCCTGTGGTGTAAACGGTCTTGGTCTCTGTCGCCGGTGCTGCTTCGGTGTCCTTGATATACTTCTTATATACATAGCCATCCTTGTCTTTATAGGACAGATGATACCAGTTGCCTTCCATTCCCAGCTTTTCCGCCTCTGCATTCTTCGGCAGAACGCACAGAACGGCAGAAGCGTTATCCGGCTTTGCTCTCATATTTACATCGGTGGTTGTGCGAACGCTCGCAGCGAATGCGCCGCCGCATGCCATCACAGCCGCCAGTGTGCCCGAAATCAGGCTCATCACGATTTTTTTCGTTTTCATGGAAATCCCTCCTTACGTTCTGTGCTCATCGTTTTTCTTGTTTCTTTATGTCTCTAGTGTAGCATCTTTGTCTGTTACTAGCAACAACATCAGTGTGACAGTTCGACCACAAAACGGTTACATTTCTTAAGCTGTTTCTTAAGAAATAAAAAAAGCAGCCCGTGCGCACATTGCACGGGCTGCCGCATACTGTGAAAGTTTGGGGGATGATAAAAACACAGCATGCAGAATTGGGGATGATATAAAGCACTATCTGGGGGATGATAATTGTGCTTTAAACAAAATTGGGATTTTGTCTGGCTCATGTGTCTCCACATAAGCTTGCGCTTATTATAACGCATCTTATAGAAAGTTGTCAATACCCACCGGATTGGTTCGGCCGAAATTTTCTATTTTATTTACTTTTTCTTGAATTTTATAGCAAAATGAAATTCTTTTTTTACTAAAATAACTCAATAGAGTTCTTTCGGATTTTTTGCTTTGTCATTTTCGGACACGGAGAAATGCAGATGTGTGCCCTGTTTTTCCTCCAAGGGCATCGGTTCTCCCAGCACGGCAATCTTCTGCCCCTGTTTTACCGCATCTCCCTCCGCGACACACGGGTCGGCAATTCCCGCGTACAGGCTCGTCAATCCCTGCGCGTGACTGATGGTCATATACACGCCGAGAACCGGATCCTCCCCCACAGCAAGGACGGTTCCCGCCGCTGCAGCCTGCACCGCATCGCCGGATTTCCCCTCATAATCCACCGCTTCATGCGTCCGCCAATCACCGGTTGTCTCGTTATACAGCAACGTGTTTTGTGAAAAATCCTGCGTAATCTTGCTGTCCATCGGCGGCGCAAAGGACAGCGCGTCCGCCGGCTGCTGTTCCGGCTGTTCGGCTGGGTCTGCGGTATCGGTTTCCTGTTGTGTTTCCTGCTGTTCGGGCGCCGGCTGCGGATCCATCGCCGGAATGCGCTCCAGCGCTTCAGAGGCCGTCACGCTGTCATCCGCCTGATATTCCTGCGCCTGCATGGTGTCATCATCGCTCGTTCCGTTTGGGAAAGCGAACAGCAAATACGCCGCCACGGCAATTGCCGCGAGGCACAGCATCAGCGCCAAATAAAAACTCTTATCTTCCGACCACCATTGTGCACCGCCGTTCGTTCGTTTCATTCGCTCATCTCCCTGCTTTCATTTTCCTGTACAGGAAGTATGGGCAGCTTTTCGCGAATTTATACCGAGGATGCGGACGCGGCATAGAAAAAACAACAAAAAAATTGCGCCGCTTCCGCGCACATTGCAACAGGATATGGAAATTTTTTCATTTTTTCACAACCATGAAAAAATCTATTGCAAGCCAAAAAAAGAGGTGTATAATAGTGTCTGTAGTTTTATAAACTGCAATAAAAAGTTTAGTATTTATAAAGAAAACAAGAAGGAGGTCTCGCGCCGGAATTTCCGGCCCAGTATGAAAATCGGTTCCAAGATCAAACGAATGCGCATCCAGCAGGAATTGACGCTGGAAGAACTTGCTTCCCGCTGTGAGCTGACCAAAGGCTTTCTCTCGCAGCTGGAGCGAGACCTGACCAGTCCATCTATTGCGACGCTCTCGGATATTCTCGAGGCGCTGGGGTCTTCCCTGTCTGAATTTTTCACCGATTCGCCGGAGGAACAAATCGTGTTCCGACAGGCGGATTTTTTTGAGGACACCCGCGACAGCTGCACCATTCGATGGATCGTTCCCAACACACAAAAAAATCAGATGGAGCCTGTGCTCGTTGAGATTCCGACCGGCGGAAAGTCGTTTTCCTCCGGTCCGCACAACGGGGAGGAATTCGGCTATGTCCTGACCGGCTCCGTCGTTCTTGTCACGGATACCGCGTCGTATCCTGTCCGCAAAGGGGAAACCTTTTATTTGGATGGAAAATCGACACATTACATCCGCAACGACAAAAAACAAACCGCGCAGGTGCTGTGGGTTTGCACCCCGCCGCTGTTTTAAAAATCCACCCAATAGGAGAACATATGAAAAAGCTTATTGAAATCAAGAATATCGTCAAGGATTTTGACGGTCAGCGCGTGCTCAACGGCATTTCGCTGGACATTCATGAAAACGAATTCGTCACGCTGCTCGGCCCGTCCGGCTGCGGCAAAACCACGCTGCTGCGCATCATTGCGGGCTTTCTCGACGCGGATGACGGTCAGGTGCTGTTTGACGGCAAGGATATTTCCGGTCTGCCGCCGTACAAGCGCGAGGTCAACACGGTATTCCAGAAATACGCGCTGTTTCCGCATCTGAACGTTTATGACAACATCGCTTTCGGTCTCAATCTCAAAAAGCAGCCGAAGGACATCATCGAGCAGAAGGTCAAGCGTATGCTGCGTCTGGTCGGTCTGAGCGGCTTTGACAAGCGCCGCATCACCCAGATGTCCGGCGGTCAGCAGCAGCGTGTTGCCATTGCCCGCGCGCTGGTCAACGAACCGAAGGTTCTGCTGCTCGACGAGTCGCTCGGCGCACTGGATCTCAAGCTGCGCAAGGAAATGCAGCGCGAGCTGAAAAATATCCAGCAGGAAGTCGGCATCACGTTTATCTTTGTCACCCACGATCAGGAAGAAGCGCTGACCATGTCCGACACGATTGTTGTCATGAAGGGCGGCAACATCGAACAAATCGGCTCTCCGGTCGACATTTACAACGAGCCGGTCAACCGTTATGTTGCCAACTTCATCGGCGAGAGCAACATCACAGACGGTGTGATGCCATGCGACAACCGCGTTATTTTTGACGGCCATCCGTTTGACTGCGTGGACGGCGGTTTCGCGCCGAACGAAGAAGTCGATGTGGTGATTCGTCCGGAGGATTTGGATATTGTCGCACCGGAGGACGGCTTGCTGCGCGGCCGCGTCAAGTCGGTGCTGTTCAAGGGCGTACACTACGACACCATTGTAGAAACCCGTCAGGGCACGTCTATCACGGTCAAAATGAACATCACAGAGGAAAAGCCGGTCATCAACGAGGAAGCCGGCGAGCTGATGGATGCAGACAGCTTCTATCTGGACAAGGAGGACGTTGCAGAGCTGACCGAGTCCATGATTATCGCCCGCGCCAACGCGCAGGCTTGGAAAAAAGACACCGAGGAATGGGTCTCGATTTCTAAAATTTCCTATGACATCAAGCCGGAAAACGGCAGATATCCGGTTACGTTCTCGACGGCATCCGGCACAACCGTCACCGTTGACATGATTGTAGAGGACGCCAACCGTGTCCAGTCGGAAGAATATCAGGAAGAAATTTACGCGGTAAACTTCTCCAAGTCTGTCGACGATATTCGAGAGTCTATGACGCTGGACAACGACCTGATGATTTGGGCGGATGCCTCCGCATGGAGTCTGGCTCCGCAGGACGAGGGCGCCCGCATCAAGATTACCGATGTCATTTATGATTTTGATTGGGAAAACATCACGCCGGGTGTATACGACATCACGTTTGCCACCAAGGGCTCTGAGTACAAGGTCGCAACAACCGACCGCACCGAGCCGGGTGATCTGGTCGGTCTGCGCTTTACGCCGGATGATATCCATATCATGAGAAAGGGAGACTGAGCACATGAAACGTTTCCGTTCCATGGCATATCCCTATGTCTTTTGGATTGCCATTTTTATCGTGATTCCGATGCTGCTCATCATCGCGTATGCATTCACGGTTGAAGGCACAGCCTTCTTTCAGGGACAATTCACGCTGGACAATTTCGCACGCTTTTTCCGCGACGCCGTATTCATGCAGGTGCTTCTCCGCTCCATGCGCATTGCGATTTTGACCACGCTTGTCTGTCTGCTGCTCGGTTATCCGTCCGCCTATGCCATCGCCCGCGCAGGTGTCAAGAGCACCACGCTGATTCTCGTCATCACGCTGCCGACTTGGATCAACATGCTCGTGCGCACCTATGCTTGGGTGGGTATTTTGCAGGACAACGGCATTTTGAACGGCCTGCTCAGCCTGCTGCATATCGGTCCGTTTCCGTTCATGTACACGGATTTCGCTGTGGTTCTCGGCATGGTTTACAACTTCCTGCCGTTCATGATTTTGGAGATTCACACGTCGCTGTCCAAAATGGATCCGTCTTTCTTGGAAGCGGCGAGCGATCTCGGCGCGAACCGCGTGCAGGCGTTCCGCCGCGTGACGCTGCCGCTGAGCATTCCGGGCATTATCTCAGGCATCACGCTGGTATTTCTGCCCGCTGTGTCCTCTTTCTTCATTCCGAAGCTGCTGGGCGGCGGACAGTATGTCTTAATCGGCAACGTCATTGAGTCGCAGTTCCTGACATCTGGAAACTGGAGCTTTGGTTCTGCCCTTTCGCTCATCATGGTCATTATCATTATGATTTCCATGTATCTGACCCGCAAAATCGACCGCAATGGAGGTGACGAGATTTGAAGCAGAAGAAATCCTTTCACTGGACACGCGTTGTTCTCGCCGCTGTCATCGTGTTCTTCTACATTCCGATTGCATACACCATTTTGTTTTCATTTAACGCATCGCGTTCGCTGACGACCTTTTCCGGTTTTTCGCTGCGCTGGTACGAAAAAATGTTTTCTTCGTCCGTGACGATGGGAGCCATCGGCACGACGTTCGCCATTGCCATCTTGGCAACCGTTATCTCCACCTGCATCGGCACGATTACTGTTATCGGTCTGTCCCGCTGCAGCAAGCCGCTGCGCAGGGCGGTTCGCACGGCAAATGACCTGCCGATTATGAATCCGGACATTGTCACTGCGATTGGCTTGCTCATGTTCTTCGCCACGCTGGAAGTGAGCAAGGGCTTTTTGACGCTGCTGCTGGCGCACATCGCGTTTTGCACGCCGTATGTCATGTTGTCCATCACGCCGCGTCTGCGCACGCTGGACCCGAATTTGGCGGACGCAGCACTGGATTTGGGCGCAAACCCTTGGCAGGCGCTGTGGCATGCGATTATTCCTCAGCTGTCTCCGGGCATTTTCGCCGGTGCGCTGATTGCCTTCACGATGTCGTTTGACGATTTCGTCATTTCTTACTTTGTTACCGGCAACGGCGTACAAAACATCTCTATTTTGGTTTACACGATGTCCAAGCGCGTCAATCCGTCCATCAACGCGATTTCCACGCTGGTCATCGTCATCATCACGGTTGTGCTGCTGCTCGTCAATCTGATTCCGCGCATTGCAGAGCGCACGCGGAAAAAGCACAAGGAGGAACCTGCATCATGAAGCTGAAAAAACTGTTCGCTGCCTGCTGTGCAGGTGCCGTACTCGCCGGTGCGCTGACCGGCTGCGGCGGTCCGGGCACGGATTTTGACGGCACCAACAAGTCTTCCGGTCATTCCAATACACTCAAGTTGTATCTGCCGGGTGAGTACATCTCAGACTCTGTCATCTCAGATTTCGAGGATGAATACAACTGCCATGTCATTGTAGAAAATTTTGATTCCAACGAAATGATGTACACCAAGGTTAGCTCCGGTGATTCGTATGACGTGCTCATTCCATCCGACTACATGATTGAGCGTCTGATGAAGGAAAAACGTCTGCAAAAAATTGACCGCAGTGCCATCACAAACTTTGACCAGCTGGATCCCGCCTGTGTCGGCATGGATTTTGACCCGAACAACGACTACTCCATTCCGTATTTCTGGGGCACAGTCGGTCTGGTCTACAACAAAAACAATGTCTCCAAGCAGGATCTCGAAAAAGAGGGCTGGAACATTTTGCTCGACCAAAAATACAACAACCGCATTTATATCTATGATTCCGAGCGCGACTCATTTATGATGGCGTTCAAGGCGCTGGGGTACTCGATGAATACCAACGACGAAAAGGAAATTGACGCAGCATACAAGTGGCTGTGCAAGGTCAACAACACCATGCGTCCGGTTTACGTCACCGATGAAATCATCGACAACATGGTAAACGGCGTGAAGGATATCGGTCAGGTGTACAGCGGCGACGCCGCATATATCCTGTCGGAAAATCCGGACATGGGCTATTACTGCCCCAAGCAGGGCACCAATATTTGGAGTGATGCAATGGTCATTCCAAAAAATGCCGCCAATCCGGAGTTGGCGCACAAGTTTATCAACTATATGATTTCGTATGATCCGGCATACACCAATGCGGAGGAGTACGGCTATACCTCACCGAATCTGGAGGTTTCCCGCGATTTGACTGCGGAGGGCGGTCTGTTCTGCGGAAACGAGGCGTACACGCCGCGCACCGGTTACGACAAGGACGAAATCTTTCACGACGACGAATTCCTGCGTCAGCGTCTGTCCGAGCTTTGGATTAAGGTCAAAGCCGGCGGAGATGGCTCGTAATTCTATCTGATTTTCGAAAAAAACACCGAAATTCATCGCGATTTCGGTGTTTTTTCTTTGCGTGCACGGGAACACTTGCATTTTTTAACATTTTCAAAGTGAAAAGCAGCTTCTTTCGATAAATATACAGTTTTTTGTGATTTTTGGCTCAAAAAATGATGCAGAACGATTGACAAGTATGCGTGCAGACGGTATACTAAAAATAACAACAGATTGCATACTGTCTTTCCATACCATATATATAGTAAAACGCCGCTTTTAGCGGCGTTTTGCTTTTTTGTCACTCTTCCAGATGTTCTAATCCTTGGCTCATAATCGTGTGCACATGGTCATCTGCCAGCGAATACACGATGTTCTTTCCCTCTCGGCGGAATCGCACCAGACGGCTCTGCTTGAGCACGCGCAGCTGATGGGAAATCGAACTCTGCGTCATATTGAGCGCCTGCGCAATGTCTCCGACACTCATGTCGCTCTCAACAAGAACATACAGAATCTTGATGCGCGTGGAATCGCCAAATACTTTGAACAGCTCTGCCAAATCATACAGTTCTTCTTCTGTAGGAACCTGATCGCTCAGGGAAAACACATCGGTTCCCTGCGGCATGTTCTCCAATTCTTCCTTGTCCAGATGCACCGCTTATTCCTCCTCGTCATCATCGACCGGATGTGCATGCACATCAATAACTTTGGTTTTCTTGTGTCTCTGCCCTTTTTTCTTCGGCTCCGGCGGATTGTCGCGCTCATAAATCAATCGCGCATGATTCATGCGATACAGCACGAGGAAATCCGAAATGCCGCTGTAAATCAGTGCAACGCCGATGATACGCAGCGTGAACTTTGCCGTTCCATACGGATGTATCAGAACAATCGCACCGAGCACAACCGTGATGACGCCGACAATGATAACCGACAGAAAGCCCGGATCGCCAAACTTTTTGAGTCCGATACCGTGCCGCAAATTCAAAATGCCATCGAGCAGCAAAATCAAACCAAAAATAATAGGCAGCACAGCAGTAAATGCCTTGGGCTGTGCGATGACAAAAATACCGACGGCGATGGCCAAAATACCAATAAAAATTTTCGCCATGCGTATGGTTCGGTTCTTCCAGCACATCAGCATGCCAATGACGCCGTAGGCGATGAGCAGCGCGCCGATAACATAGCAGACAACTGCCAAAAACTGATCGGGAATAAACAGCATCACAGCGCCGACAGCAATATAGCCAAGCGCTGCCAACAGCAAATGAAACCGAATGCTGCGGAATGTTTCAAACATATTGTTTCAGCCTCCCTGCGGGGTGGTTCTCCGCATGTATTTCTGTTTTCATTGTACGGTATCTAGCTTGCAATGTCAATGTTTCCGATTTTATCCTGTTTGTACCGCGTATCCCTCTGTTCACGGTTCTTTTACACGAGAAACTCTTGAAAACTCTCCTGTTTTGGTGTACGATAGCTTAGAAAGCCTTTTGCTTTCATCCACTTGTAAACTATATCTTATAGAAGGTGTTTGATATGACGAAAATCGACATTATTTCCGGTTTCCTGGGCGCCGGCAAGACGACCCTGATTCGCAAACTGCTGGAAGGCCCGCTCAAGGGTCAGAAGGTGGTTCTGATCGAAAACGAGTTCGGTGAAATCGGCATTGACGGCGGTTTCCTGAAGGATTCCGGCATTCAAATCAACGAAATGAACTCCGGCTGCATCTGCTGCACTTTGGTCGGCGACTTTGAAAAGGCACTGGGCGATGTCCTGAGCCAGTACGCACCGGATCGCATCATCATTGAGCCGTCCGGCGTCGGCAAGCTGTCCGACGTTGCTGCCGCTGTACAGCCGGTTCTGCGCGAAGGCGAAGTGGAAATGGGCTGCATGACCACCGTATGCGACGCTTCCAAGTGCCGCATGTATATCAAGAACTTCGGTGAGTTCTATGTCAATCAGCTGGAAAGCGCCGGCACCATTGTGCTGAGCCGCACCCAGAATGTCAGCGACAAGCGTTTGGACGAGGCTCTCAAGCTGATTCGTGAGCACTGCGGGGAAAACACCAGCATCATCACCACGCCGTGGGATGACCTGACCGGTGAGCAGATTTACGATGTCATGTGTGCAGACGGTCACAAGGCTCTGCTCGACGCCGCTGAGCTGTACGAGCACGAGGAGCATCACCACCATCATCATGACGGTGAAACCTGCTCCTGCGGTCATCACCACCATGACCATGACGAGCACGAGCACCATCATGAGCATCATTATGATGAAAACGGCGTGTGCTCCTGCGGTCATCATCATCACGGTCACGATGCCGACGAAGTATTCACGAGCTGGGGCATCGAGACAGCACGCAAGTTCACCGAGGACGATCTGCGTGCCCGCCTGAGTCAGCTGGACGATCAGGAGCTGTATGGTATTGTTCTGCGCGCAAAGGGCATCGTTCCGGAGCAGGATGGCACTTGGCTGCACTTTGATATGGTTCCGGGCGAAATCGAGCTGCGCCACGGTGCGGCGGATTACACCGGCCGTCTGTGTGTCATCGGCTCCGGCATCAAAGAAGATGCACTGGCTGCACTGTTCGCATAAGGAGGACTGTCTGTGGAAATTCCTGTATATTTTTTCACCGGTTTTCTGGACAGCGGCAAGACAACGTTTATCGAATCTATCCTGCGCGATCCGAATTTTTCCGAGGGCGAAAAGACCCTGATGATTGTGTGCGAGGACGGCGAAACCGAATTTGATTACGGTCTGCTCATGGAATCCAACTGCATCGTCAAGGCCATTGAAGATCAGGAAGATTTTAACCGCATGTTCCTGGAAGAATGCAGCCGGAAATACAAGCCGGAACGCGTCATCGTAGAATGGAACGGCATGTGGAAGCTGACTGACCTTGCACCGGATACCTTCCCGAAGGGATGGATGATATATCAGACGGTAACCACCGTAGATGCACGCACGTTTGACAACTATTTTCAGAATATGGGCGGCTTTATGTTCCCGATGCTGCAGGCGACCGATATGATTGTCTTTAATCGCTGCGATGCCGGCACCAAGGACATCATCAAAAACCGCCGCGTCCGCATGATTAACCGCCGCGCAGATATTTTTATGGACTATCCGGACGGCAGAAGCGAAGTCTATCAGGAATCCTTGGAAGCCAATCTGGATCTTTCGAAGGACATCGTAGATATTTCCGATGCCGATTACGCGATGTGGTATTTCGATGCGATGGAACATCCGGAAAAATATGCCGGTCATACGGTTCGTTTCTTGTGCCAGACCTATCGTCCAAACGGCATGGGCAAAAATAATTTTGCCGCCGGTCGGTTTGTCATGACCTGCTGCGCAGAGGATATCTCATTTGCAGCTGTCGTATGCAAGCATCCTTCCGCTGCCAAGCTCAAGGACCGCGATTGGTACACCATCACTGCAGAGGTCAAGCACGAATTTTTCCCGGAATATCAAGGCATGGGACCTGTACTCTATGTCAAGTCTCTGGAGCCTGCGAAAAAGCCGGACGACGACATTTGCTATGTAAAATAATCGAAGATTTTTTTATCCTCCCGATTCTTTTCGAATCGGGAGGTTTTTTTGTCTAATTTTTTATCGAAAATTTCCAGTATTATACCATGTAATATTCAGATAATCAAGGTTGATTTTATCCGTTTTATGTCTTATTATGGAATTGTAAAGAAAAGAATATCAGAGATTCTTCGGTATTTCTCAATGTTTTTACAAAATTCTACATTTTCTTCTATAATCCGAATATTTGTGCTAAATTGCGAGGTAACGCCATATGTGCTCATTGCAAAACCTATCTGAAGAGTATCTCTGCGACGCGCTCCGACTGGAACAGCGCATCGCCCTGCTCGAATCACAGGCTTCACGCACCATCTCTTTGGAGGTGCGCCGAAAGCTCCGACGCCGCATCAACGCACTATACACCATGGCGTGCGAGAGCCGCCAAACCGCTTTTCTCTTAGAACATTACTATGACAAGCCAAAGGAGGCTGTATTTTATGTCCCATGTTCGACGCAATCTCAACGCTCTGGAAAACGCTTCAGCCGCCACGGATATGGTGCTGCGTCGCCAGCTCTTATCATGCATGGCCGAAACGCTGACAAGACACCAGTATCAGGTCTGCGTACTGAACTTACTCGAGGGTATGACGCAAAAAGAAATCGCTGAAATTTTTGGAATTTCTCCGTCCGCCGTCTCCCGCTCTATTTCCTCCGGTCAGCGCCGTTTGCGCAAGGCGCTAGGTTATCATTTCGAACAAGCCGATCCGATGGAGGACTTTTGGGAGGAGCAGCCGTATTTATAATACCTGCTGATTCCATCCGGCTGACACACCATACGCATCCCTATTCTTTCCAATTTCTCTTATTTCTCCTATACCTTCCTGCATTCAGCCGGATGAATCATATATAAAAGCGGACGTTCCAACCACTCAGAACGTCCGCTTCCTGTTTTTTCAAAGTAATTTTTAGCCAAATTGTTCTTTTCTTTGTCTGCCTTCTTTGAGCAGCTGGAACAGCGTATCTGCATCCTCTCCAGCAATCGCATCGCGGTACTCCGTCAAATGATGAATGATTTCGTCAATTTCCGGCACAAGCGCCTGTTTATTCTCAATAAATAATTCTGTCCACATGGTTTCATTGAGATATGCAACGCGCGTCAAATCGCGGTAGCTGCCGCCGGAATAGCCTTTGTGCTCCAGTTCGGACGGACTTTTGATATACGCACTGGATACGACATGACACAGCTGAGATGTATACGCAATCATGCGGTCATGATGCTCCGGTGTGGTAATCACGAGCTGACCAAATCCAATCTGAGAGAACATTGCTTTGACCTGCTTGACGATCTCCGGCGTAGAAGCCTCTGTCGGCACAAGCAGCATGCTCGCGCCTTTATACAAGTCCGCGTCGGATGCTCTATATCCCGACACTTCTCGTCCTGCCATGGGATGTCCGCCGACAAAATACAGCCCGTGAGCCTGGCACAGCGGCGTCAAGCGCTCTACCAGATAACTTTTAATGCCGCAGTCATCCGTGATGATACAGCCCGGCTTAAACGTCTCAATGTGTTTCTCTACAAAATCGCAGGAAACCTTCGGATACATGGACAACAGAACAATATCGACTTCTTTCAAGTCCTCCGGCGTGCCGATGGCATCAATCGCACCATCCGCCAATGCCTTTTCCGCCGTGCTTTGCGTGCGGTTGAATCCAATGACAGTATAATCCGTATATTTCTTAAAGGCACGGGCAAAGGAACCGCCAATCAGTCCTAAGCCGACGATTGCAATTTTTTTCTTCATATGCAGAACCCTTCTTTATCTTTTGAGTACCGTTCTATTGTAGCAAGGGGAAAACGGGAAGTCAATGCTTTTGTTGTTTAAAGCGTGAAATTCATTCTTCGTCACAACTTTTCTGATATAAAAACGAAAAAAGACCAGAATCCTTTCGGATTCCGGTCTTGCTTTGTGTAGGCATCGTCCTATCTTCCCGGGCCGTCACCAGCCAAGTATTGTCAGCGTAAATGAGCTTAACTACCGTGTTCGGAATGGGAACGGGTGTACCCTCATCACAATTAACACCTACTGTGTTCTTCTCTCGAAAAACCTTTGTTATTATAACACCTTTGTGGTATTATGTCAAGAAAAAAATTGGTGACCCGTGGGAGAATCGAACTCCCGTTTACGGCGTGAGAGGCCGTCGTCTTAGCCGCTTGACCAACGGGCCATTTCCACACACCGTTTAACCGGTGTCCAGAAAAAAAGTGGTACACCATCGGGGATTCGAACCCAGGACCCACTGATTAAGAGTCAGTTGCTCTACCAACTGAGCTAATGGTGCATTTCGCAATTTTTTCCTTGTGGGTGTTTTTCCTGCACCCTCAAAACTGAACAACGATGAACTCGACAGAAGCATTTTCCGAGTTTACCCAAATCAAATTTAGGTCAAGCCCTCGACCTATTAG